>Ga0181612_101279_pt1 | contig 13577 bp, 7 predicted proteins | sample HoacroProtozoa21_FD_119630 | JGI IMG/M metagenome (GOLD analysis project Ga0181612, IMG submission 119630) | Hoatzin crop microbial communities from Cojedes, Venezuel. Combined Assembly of Gp0051906, Gp0051904, Gp0051908 | reverse complement strand
TTTTTCAGCAGAGGCTGCACCAGCTGAACAAGACCATTGCCATCATATTACCGATACCTCAGCCAGCACACAGCCTCATCCTCATCAGTCAAGCTATTATATTGGAAACCAACAAACAAACAAAAAAAAAAAGGTCTGAGTGCCTGCTCCTGAGGCCAAACATGAGGGAGTAAAGAACTATTTACTTCTACCCAGTTTACCATGCAATACAGACTTGTCCAGAATGTTGTTTTTACTACTGCATTTTAACTTGCATTTATCTAGACACCTTCTGTAGATCTCTTCTGTTTACTCGCACAGCTTATTGGGACTACATTTAAAAGATTATTTTCTACCTATAGTGATAAATCAGTAGGTACACAGTAATATCAAACATAGAAATCTCTAAGAAGAATCAGTGTTACACCAAGTCTTCCACGCAAATTACTGTTAAACATGGTCACCTTAACTAAGTGCGCTATTCTTGCCGGAGACTGGAAAACAATCCATTCATCCACAGCGATGGTATCCTGGTCTTTATCCTTCTGAATGGATATATCTCCTCCGAAGAACAGGAGACAGTACGGAGAGACCTCTGTACAATCATACAAGTAAATCTGCAAGAAGACAAAATTGTCCAGTCACCCTTCAAAACATTTCGAGTGACATCAGTAACCCTTAATGAAACTCACAACAGAATTTCAGATCATTATTCAGTCACAAATTTGCAAGACTTATCCGAAGCAACTTGGTTCTAAAAGTTACACGAAATCAGATTAAACAGGAGCAAAAATGGTCCCAAATAGTGTCCTTCACACAAATTGCCGAAATTAAACCAACTATTTCATAACAGAGGAAAACATATTTTTTTAGCATATTTAAAAGTGCTACACTGTATCAAAAATATAATAATAAACAGTTACACCTGTCATTGCCAGAGCCTTTAAAAAAAGCCACACCTCAACCCCCCTCCAAACAACCAAAAAAACACAAGTTAGTACATTGTAATACTGCTGGTTTTGTTCCTCAGATAACATAATCTGATGGCATGTAACAGATATGAGCCAAGACAGGAAGGCTTCAGACAAAGGCACTGTTCACATCCCCTCTGAACCTCAATCCAACCTTATTAAAGAGCCACAAAAATACATGACACCGATATAAGCCGTCACATACACTGCTAGTTCTCATCTTCAAATGGTAGACAAGCCAGTTATAATGGAACTCTGTTTCTTCCACATTAACCGATTTCGGATGAATATTAACTGTTCCATCTGTCTTGGTGCAAACCTTCACCCTTAAAAGAAAAGAAATTTTTATTTTAGGATTGAAATAAGATCTTCAAAGTTTAGCACAATCATGTCCCAAGTTAAAAAACCCTCCAGTTATCCACTGGTGCTCTAAACTGTGAAAGTACAAGGGCATTCGAAGAAACTTTAACTCCTTTCCCAAAAGATTACAGCTGAATCTACAGTAAGAATTTTTAGACATCTCTGCATTTAAGGGGTTTGAATTCTTTGCCAAATTTACCCCCTTAACATACCCTGTAGTACTCTCAAGTAGAAAAAAATACCAGCATTATTTTTCCAGTGAAGGACACTGAATTTGGTTACACAAACCAAGTTTCAAGCAACTTCTTGGAAAAACTGCGTAAGGAACTTGCACATCTGAATTCTTTGCGGAGTGTTAAGCGGTGTCAGCGTGGAAGAAGGGACTAGCCATACCACCGTCAGCCAGTTCAGATGGTGAACCTCTGTTTGTACCACGTGCCCTTGAACAGAACTGACTCAAGGGATAACACTCAACTCTTTTGGTTATGCTTACTACCGAAATTGCATTTCCCTTCTAATGTAACAGTACCATCAGACAGTAAAAAGCAAAAACCAAGCACGGCAAGTATGAAATACAACTGTCCTCCTGCCTCCCACATTTCAGAGATGTAATTCTTTGGGTGCATATCACGGAGCTATCTACCCGCCGTGTGCAGAGGTATTTCACAAAACGCGGAGTTCAGTGTTTTGGAAGAGCCTCCCCGACAAAGCAGTTAAGTGTAACAAAGCCCTTGCTCAGTGGAGCAGCTGGCTCACACCTAGCTCCGCCATGCAGAAGAGATACAACGACTCAGTAACGTGCACCAGGTTTGCAAACTTACCGCGTCCTTTAGGCGACTCGAGCACACTGGACTCAGTTTAAAACGGAATATCAACTAACTAGCAGTGTCAGCTACAAACGGGTCTAAATCGCCCAGTCTAAGGTAGTTTTGACTACCTGGTCTGATTCCCTTCACAGAAATCATCACTTGTGTTTTTTTGGTTTTTTTGCTTGTTTTTTTTTTAGTTACAGGTATAATAATTGCTCCTAGCTTGCTGTTTTCGACATTGCACCCCCAGAAAAATCGATCCAAATGTTCAGCCCTTCATTCTGTCTTAAATCAGGTCCATAACGAAGGATGTCTGTATTCTGATCAGCATACTGTTACTGTAACAGTTAATATGAATAAACAGCCTGATGATATAAGTAGTGATAAATCAACAGATGGGAATTTCTGGATTCTATGTTGCCAAATTATAAGAAAGGATAGTGTCTCAACTGCTGCTGCAGGTCAAAGATGGTGGTAGGACTCCTTTAGCAGCAGTGTTAATCTATTTTAACATTATCTGTGGCAAATTATTTCACCGACCTGCAGGTATCCAAGCGTTAGGCAAAGTAAAGACCAACAATCCCGTGCTCTCATCTGCCCTTCTCAAATGAAGTAACCCACAGCTGTGATTGAGCTGCAGTCATTCACACACTCAAGCCACCGCTTCACCTTGACAAACAACCTCATGTAGAACACGCCTCGAATGCAAACCAACATTAAACCAAACCCTTACATTTTTCTCTTTTTGCTGAAGCTTGGCCGGATCTTTGCAACTTTTGGATATAAACCAGCACAGATGACCGCTTTGAGCAACTTCTCATTATCTGTAGAAGACAGCAAAGTAAATAACGCAGATCTGGAGAGTTCAGCTACCAGAAATTTTCCATTTCCTTCCAGCGTTTACCTGAGTTGGTATTAGATTTGGGATCCTTGGGGTCTCTGCTATCCACAAACCCAGCTGCAAGGAGATGCTCAGCAAACTGTCCTTTCATGTTATGCAGCATCTAGGAAACAACAAAAATGGTCCCAGAACAACGCTGTGCCAAAAGGCTCCTCCCCTTTTCCCCTCAGACTCGATCCTCTTTTTTTAAACTATCAGGATGCTACCTGGAGTGTATTTGCAGAGAGGAAGTATTCCCAGCAATAGTCCTTCTCAGTTCTGAAACCACGACGCCGAGTCTCTTCCCAGCCCTAAAAATGAAAACCATAGTTCAAAGGCGTTTGTAAGCAAATGTATACTAAAAGATTAAGGACAGCAAAAAAGAGAGGTCAATACAGTCACGCTTTTCTCTACAGGAGAGAAAGTAAATACTTTGATCTCTTTCTTTAAACACACACACACACACACACGCACGCACGCACGCAGCACAGAGTAGAAAAACTCAACTTTACAACATTTTGAATTAAAAACTTCCTTTTTCCCATGGTGAGGAGTGAAATCTAGCTAAGTCTGCCAGAATTTCATTTGTTGCTAGTAAGTCCTGGGTAGAAGCTGCATTCCAGGCCATTTATTTCCTTTTCTTCTCGCCCCAACACCATACAGCTAAATCTCCAACAATTTTGAAGCCAGCTTCAGCCTCTTGTAGAGGCTGGAAAGACAAGAATTAATGACCTCAGCAAGGTAATGACAACATTATATCTTCTTTGTCTGTTTCATAGACTTATTCACACGAAATGACACTATTCAGCCTTGAGACAAGATTCCTCGACACTAGAAGGGTGAAAATTAATTTGGTTTTATGTTTCTGTAGAAGCCAAGACAGAAGTACTTCGGAGCGTAAACTAATCATTTTTTTTTTTCCTCAGAATAACCTGTATTATCAAATCAAAATTCTAGAAGAAAAAACCAAAACACATTAAAACATGCGTACCGTGAAAGCATTCACCACAGTGAGATGATCACTTTTAGTGTTCTTTGACAGTTCCTTTCTTCTTGCATCTGCTACTTTCTCTTTGCCCTAAGAATAATTAGAACCTATGAAATATTCATGACTGACAGGCCAGTCTCTTTTCCTAATTAAGGGACATATATACAGCAGTACTTTGTATGCTACATACACGAAAATCAAAGCTACTTCCACTACTCTGTAGGCAAAGACAATACTTCATAGTATGTGAAGGCAATCTTTTACAATAAAAGTGTAATTAACATAAGATTAAAGCGCTTCTAAACTATACTCTCTCAGTAAGTCCCAATATCCTTCTGAGATTCTTAAAATACTATGTGTCATTCTCCTTTTAGAAACTTTACCAGTGGAATGACGAAGGGGTCTTTGAAGCTGAGGCTGGCTGCAATTGTAAGTACTGGATCCAGGCAGCAGAATAAAGCTCCAAAGAGGATCATCTTCCCAATATGCGGTTCAACTGGTAATCGTGCCAAATGGACACCCAGCGGCGTCAGTTCTTCTTGTCTGTCCAAAGCATTCTGTCAGAAGGAAGAGAAAAAAAAAGAAAAAAGAATCACCACAGTATCTGAAAAAGAGAGGATTTCCTTGAAATAGCCAGTAGCACACCGAGAGAACAAAGGAAAGCCCAATAGCTGGAGAGCGCAGCTACCGGGAATAAGGTACGGCAGGAAAGCGATCAGGCAAGTCATGGAGACACTGAAATGGTCAATTAGATCCACAAAAATGGCAACCACCTTTAGTTGTGTTTCAGGCAGTTTACTAGTGCTCAGTGTCTTTCTGGATGAAAGTATGAAGAATTACTAACACTTCAGTGTCTTTCTAGTTTCCTGATCAAGCTTATTTTCAGACTTGTATCTCGCCCTCAGTATCACTTCTGTGTTTATTTACTCTACCCTTTGCTACTATACAGCACTGTCACAGAACACCAAATGTACAACTGAACTTTAATTTTATCTAAACACCTATAGAATCATGCCATCAGTCTAAATACTGTCCCTCATCTAAATCAGGTATTTCCATTTATTGCTACAACTGATTTGTACAAATAATACCAGGGCCAGAAGTCAGCAGTACAAGTGTGTCATTAACTGCTCCTTCCCCAGCATCCAAAGGGGCAAAAACATGCAAGACCTTTCTCCTGCACGCCTTGCTTGGCCACAGGAAAAGAATCTCACGCTCTTCCCTAGTCTGACTGGGAGAGGACGGCTTGGTGGCTGCAGCCACGAGCAGGGTGTCACAGAAGCAGCAAGTTAAACAAGTATCCGTAGGGAACTTCAGTGCGAGGTGCATGTAAATGCTTTGAGTCATTTAGAAAGTTCCTCAGAAGCTACTCTATGCAGCCATAAACACCACGTATGATGTGAAATTACTTCCTCTGTTCAGTGAGGATATATAAAGGGTCTACACAATACGATAAGGGGCTGCAAACACAGTCAGAACTGTCTGACAACAAACAACACAGTAACGTGGTTCTAAACAGACTGTTCCTTGCATGTACATTAAGCAGTACTTTACCAGCTCCATTAGATGATTTATGGCCAACATTACAGCATCACGAGATGGTGGGTCCATCAGTTTGCTCAGGAAATAAGCAATTCCACCAAGCCTTAGAATCTGAAAGAAAAAAAAACCACACTCCCAAAACCTGCAGCAATTGGAGAATGATGGCTACCTAACATTAGTAAGCAGTAACCACACTAACTAAAAAAGTGTGAATAATTCACAGCTTGAGTTAGAATTTCACTGATTAAGAACTAAGGACAAAAATAAAGATGTATTAATGCTGAAATCTGAAACATAAGGATCTGTTCTTCATTCAGCACGCATACACATGGTATTCCTTAAGCATGCTTAAGACATTCAACACAAACTGCCAAAAAGGAAACTCCTGTCAGTTCTAAACCTACTCTTTAGCACAATTCTGTTAAGACATCATACCCCTGGACTTACTGACACTCACTGAAGCACCTTTGATTGAATGGTATTTGAGGGGCAGGGGGGAAGCACAGTCCAAATTTTTGTTGATAGACTTCGGCGTTTATTTATACTAGACAATCCCATTTTTGCTGGGTTTGATGCAGCTAGATATAGCATGCAATTTTACATTCTACATTCTGCAAAAGTTGCTCCAATTATTAACTAAATATCTGTCTGGTGTAATGGAATTTTGACTCAAAGACAACCCTAGGCTCACAGTTGCATCAATTTAACCTCTCAGCCTCTCATTACAATGGAAAAGTAAATCATAAATATGTTTGAAAAACCGTATGTTTACCTTGATTTGTAAACAGAGTTCTTCCAAAGGTGTCCTCAAGATCTCTGGTAACTGATAATCATCCAGCAGGCTAGCACGTAGTCCATTGTACAGATGGTAACAATGGCCTGGCTGAACTCTGAAATTATTTAAGTAAAACAACTGGTTTGCTTTTTTTTTCCTATGACACTGTGACATTATGATTGTGTTTGTTGATAAACAGCTTTCCAAAACACCTCAAGAAAACAGAACTGAAGTGTATTCAATAGCAAAAGCCATTTCAGCTTTCTGAAACAGACCCATCACCAGGAACAAAGGCATGCGGAACACAGAAACCTCCTACCAATTGCTCAAAAGGAGTAATGAAGAGACCAGAGCAGAACTGTTAGTCTGAACAAGAGAGAAAAATACTCCACAAGGTGTTTTAAGTGGGAGAGAAATTTCAAAAAAATTTGCTATACAGCTAAGTGATATTAATTTGTAGGCACTTTTCACTTTAATGTGTCACAGCCTCATAAATCAAGTGTGAAACCAAACACTACCCACAGAAATTTAAAGAAATGCAGGACTTATTCTCCTGTAAGAAGGAGGGAAACTCTTGAGTTAAACGCAGCACAAGTTGAGTCCATTTCCTAGAACAATGAACAAACCCTTCTTTCCGTAAGAACAAGAGACAGTTGTGCTAGCATCTGCTTCTGAGCATATGAAATACAAAGTAGTATCTTAAACACGCACGTGCTCCATGACTGACGGAAACCTAACGTCACAAAACATTTCTAACTATCCCCATTCTTCTTACCTTCCTGCTCGACCTTTCCTCTGCTTGGCATTTGCTTTACTAACCCACTCTGCTGCCATTGTGCTAATGTTGTTCTGTGTGTCAAAGTGAGTTTCCTTTATTTTTCCACCATCTATAACAAACACGACGTCATCTATTGTAATGCTGTTTTTAAAAAAAAAAAAAAAAAAAAAAGAGAGAAAAAATGCAACTCTTCATCTTTGCAAGCCTGACCTAGGACTTCAAAGGGGTTTAGCCTCTCTTTACCCCCTCCCAAACTGCGAGCCAACAATAAAAAGATATGTGTTTGAAATTTCACTAAGAATTACATTACTAAGCAGTTCAAGAAACAGCTTGATTTATTCTCCTAGGTCTGGCGAAAGTCACCGCCTGGGGTTACGAAGGCTGCAGAGAGGGTAGGCAGCTCAGATTTATCACACACAAAGGCCAGCCTTTATAGTAACATCCGTGTTTTAATTGTTTAAAACAATGAAAGGAAAACTCATGTTTAGGCTACAAACATTTCTAAATATAAGGTGTTACAAATGAATGGTACAGACACAAAAAACATACAGTTTGGGAACATTAAACAGGTTTATGCTTTAGATTACCAATTTTGTTAAACGTATAGCTTTTTTTGGTCTGTATAGCTCGCTATTTACCTAGTCTCTGCAATGTTGGTAGCAATCACGATTTTCCTTACTCCTGGCGGGGTCTTCTTAAAAACCTGTAATTATCCATGGCCCATTTATACGTTTGCCACAACCAAACATATGCTTGCTTTTTTTTTTTTTTTGTATTTGTGAAATATTACAATAAAAGCGTACCTGTGTCTGGTTAACAGTAGGCATCAATGAATGTAAAGGTATGATAACAAACCTATCTGAAAATTAAAAATCCATAAAAGATACAGTGTAAGCACAGAAACTTTAATTTTACAGGGAAGCCAACTATGCAGAATAGAGAAAATATGCCGCAAGTCAGTCTACTCTTCCTTATTCTGAATTTACAAGTGTAAGTATCATAACGACAAATTCTAAAGTAAAAAGGTACAAAGGAACTTTTTTATTACGCTATGACGACTTGAAAAATTTAAGAAAATGTATGAAGTTATGTAATTTATATTTCATTTTTAAATTCTCAAGTTATTAAATAATTCCTCGAGTTTAATAAACAAACTGACACTCTCAATCGTTCAGTAAGTTGAAATGCATTATCTATGGAACGTACACAACATGAACTGTACGACAGCTATCTGAATAGTCAAGAGCACAGTTCAACAAGTGAGATGAAAATATGAGTTACGTAAACAGGGCAAATTAAAGTGTCTCAGACAGGCACAGGGTATTTTAGTGTCCTATTAAAGAAACTTCTAGGAGTAAACAAGATTTAAAAGAACTATCGGCAAAGCAGTAGACAGAAGCTGCTGAAGAATCAGGAAAAGAGGAAGCGAACGCAGAACAAAGAAAGAATTTAGTTTTGGATGGAAGTGATCATAGCTACAAGAAAGGACAAAGAGGAACAGATGCAGGTCCAAGATTCTTTTTCAGATGGTTCACTCCTGCGCTGAGTGAAATGAGTTGTCATTAGCAGACGAAAGATAGCAGAGAAAGGCAAAAAGTGCTGAACACACTGCAATCATTTTGAGAGGAGAGACAAGGAAAAAAAAAAAAAAAATCAATCCAGTGCAACGCCAGCAATCACATGCAAAAATAAAGAGTTTGCCACTAACACTATTGCTAGAATTCCCATGTCAAATTTTGGTTTTACCTGACTTAAACATGACTTGTGACATCAAGAGATCATGCAAAGTGCTGATGTTGTCCCAGCCTGGAAGAAACACGAGAATTGCCCCATCCTGTATATAAAAGAGGGAGCGAAGGCAAAAGAGGTCAGAGTAAATTATATGCTGTGCAAAGAACGAGCTACTTGCAGAGTGACACATCTATGGTGGATAGGTGATATTTGAAGCCCTGCTGACTCACATTTGGAACAATGCTTCTAAGATTGTTTTCTACGTAAGAGTTAGCTACGTATATTTATCTGAATGTAATAAATAACAATTTGATTTTAAACATATTTCCCCGAGTGTTTTAAAGATTTCAACACTAGAAGAATTCGAGCTGCAAATAAAACGCAAACTAATATACAATTTTCAACACAGGAAGAACAAAATACAGAACGGCAACTCATCCTCATTATCCACACCTTAAATGACCTATCAACTGAAATATTAAATGATTTAATATTTTTAATAATCCAAATTCTCTTTAAGGAATCAGCCAAGGTGTCAGCTCGCCCACAGATGTTTTTGAACACAGAAACAAATATATAACTTCAGGTTATGGCAATCTACATACATTATACCTATGGTAACAGAAGCTATTCTTACTTCGTGTTCGTCACTGCTTCAAGCACAAGATCCTTCTGATATTAATATTCTGATGATGTTGTTACTCAATAACAAGGTAAGGCACATTTGGGGATAACTACTAAGGCATCTGTATTAACTACTCATCTTGACAAGCTGGAAGAGTCTCCTAGCTGTGCGTTTGGTACATGCCACTAGGCTTTTGCTCGGCTGTATAAAAATGCGGTCTCCACAGCATCTAAGTCATGTTTAGATTACTGAGGCAGAAAAACCATTAGAGGCAGAAAAACCATTAGAGCCAACCGCACAGTGTAGGCGTCAGGCAGTGCGCATCAATTAAGTACTGCTCTTGACCTCTCCCTCCCCTTGCTGAGGAGTTAAGAACAGAGATTTTGTTGTACCCTAAAGAGGTTTTCAGACAGTCTTCTACAGCTCTTTCACAAAACGTAACTTTCACTACAGACTACAAAGAATACTACCTTTGACAAACAGAGTCACAGAAAGAACTAAAGGTTAAATTAAATTTGCAATTATCTTACTTCCAGTCAAATAACTGAGGTGTATAATTAATTCAAAGGCTTATTTAAAAGCTTAGCCAAAAGAACAAAATGCAGCCATCTGAATCAAAATCGCACCCCAACCTTCAGCTATCTACCCTGCTTTACTTACACGACAAACCCTCCTGTCAGTGAAAGAATTCAGGCTCTTTTTCACCCCATGCTCAGAAGGGACCATAAATGAGCACATCAAGACATTTCTAAGTTTTCCAGGTTTATGTACATAGCTCTCCTTAATACCCACAACCCGAATTCAAGAAAATACTTAGATGTGTGCTCCCTTTTAAACACTGATTCTGTCCCATCATTTCAATAAACACCGTAACCAATCACATTCTAAATTCAGGGCTTAAATAGTAATCAGATATTTAAAGCTGTTAGATTCCTTCTCAGAAGAGCACAACAGAAAAGTCGTCTTCTTTACATCTGTATGATAAGCCAAAATAACTCTCAGCTCTGACACTCCCAACAGCCACTGACAACAATTCAGTCACATCATTAAAACGCGTTGACAGGAGACAGAAACGTACCTCTTCTTCCAAAACGATGTGTCTGATAAGTGCTGCTATAAGGTCAAGGTCGACCTTGTCATCATCCATCATTTCCAAGGCATCGATGGTACTTGCTGAATACCTACAGGCATTGAGAGCACACGCACTGGTAACTCACACACCAAGTCACGCGCTCGAGTTTCTGTCGTACGGCTCTGCAATCACACATCTACGTAACCCACTACTGTTCAATTCATTTCTTTGTCTGTTCAGTTATCCTACCTCCACTATGGGTGTGAGAGTTAGTTTAGTGCAATTCTTGCCAGTTTAGAATAGGAAGTTTAAGAATTGCCATGTTATGACTGAACTGTGCGTGAAGTGTTTACATGATCTCTCTCCTCCCCATAGATCACCTCGGACCTAAACAATCTGAGTTTACCCTTCAGTTTATCTCTCACTCCGAGTGACTACAGAAGGCATCTCTTCTGTTCAGCCCGCTGATCTGGTGAAAGCTAACGCTAGGGGAAGAACTGCTACGTGGTCCAAAAGACATGGTGGGGAAGGGGAGGAGGAGTACAAATGGGACGAGCAGAGTATGGAATAGGCCAAACACAGCACTGAGGACTTCTCCCTTGGAAAAGGCAGATAAAACTGAGCCACCTACATTCCTTACCGTTACCAAGCCAGATATACAGAAAGTCCCAAAATGCAGACGGCAAATAAAGACAGGAGAAAAACAGGAAGATGCTGTTCCTGAAAGAAATCTGCCAGGCTATCCAATTAATCAACATATCCAGACCACCAAAGTAGTCAAACGCTGGCAATCAAAAGAACGTTTCAAGTGGACAATCTCTACCAGGTGCTCAAGAGGCAAAATTATTTAGCTTGCTTTTAAACCACTCTAGGGCAATATTAAAATGAGGAAAACTTGTGGTGGGGTGTTTTTTTTGTTTGTGTGGGTTTTGTTTGGTTGTGTTAATTTTTTTTTTTTTTTTAAAAGTACATTTTGTATTATGTTGATTACAAGACTAAACTACCATGAAATCTCTCTTGAAGAGAAGGATTGAAGAAGAGGAGAACTCGTCAGAAGAGAACTAACAACCAAAGCTCAAGAAGCCTAACATTATGCTGGAAGACTGTAACAGACAATACCACCATAAAAGGCAAGCAACTTCAGAGCCGTAAGTTCTCTTACACGCAAAGGAAGCGAATTCTCTGTGACAACTCCAAAGTACTTTGGCGGTCACCAGCCAACTGTGCTGGCTATTCCATCATTATTGCCTTCCACAGCAGCAACTATCACATCATTAATAGAAGCACGGTAATAGAATACAGCACTAATTTGTGTTTCTCAGTTAAGAAGTGCCTAAAAACTTAAAGCAAAAGAGTAACTCGAGAACAACCTGCCCTGGAGCTGCCTTAAGTAGTCTGGCCATCGCTCCCTGTAGATTTCCTCTTTTTCTTCTTTTTCTGGTCTGCTTACATGTCCTTGCATGAAGCCTTTCTTCCACCGTGGCCGACGGTCTGTGTTTTCTGGAGTATACCTTTAAATTTAAATAACAAACATAATTAGATTTTGAAGCTAAAGTAATTTGAAGCCAGCTGCACAGCAGTTTTCTGAACTATGGATGACATGCTGCGCTTTAGCTATACCATGTAAATAAGATTCTTAAGTTTCTTTTCTGAAAGAAGTCTTACTTTTAAAAACAGGTACCATCTCTAGTAAGCATGAGAACGTGTAAAAAAGTGTGAACAAACAGAAAGACTAGCTTGATTCTGCAGCCTGAAAGTTCACCACACCAAAAGACCAGGCTCTTTTCCTCCTCAAGCCAACAGTTCCAGTAGCTATGTGCCCCTTCTAATTACTGTAAAAGCTACTAAACTTCCCTTGGAAGGTTTTCTGTTGAAAAACACAGCTAATTCTTTGAGAGGTTATTTATACCAAGACTATCTTTGAAAAGACCTACTAAGCAAAAAACTCCAAAACACTACCTATAACAGTGCTCAGACACCTACCTCAACTTCTCAATTACATCTTCGAGCAGATACTCCACCACAGGGAAAGTGAACCCGGGTATGTGAATCATTGGACAATTATCTGTGGAGGAAGGCATAACTCAGTTTTCAAACAGCAAATAAAATACTGTACTGAAATAACAGAGGCAATAAGCATCCTTCACTATTTGGTTTTTATGTTTATTTTTAAATTCTCACAGAAGATGCCAAATTCAATTCCAAATACAGTTGCTGAATAAAAAAAAGCATAGGTAGCAAGCAGCGTATTGTTCTCCAGCATGTTCATCTGGTGCCAGCTACAGGACAAAGCTGGAAGAATGAACAACTAAAGGCTTCAATCTGGTTGCCCACTCACACCGAGACTTCTAAAATATGGTAAATATTAGTAAATGTTTAGTATGAAAACACTCTGGAGATACTGTTCCCACAATATGTCTGAAAAGTAAATAACGAAGCAGCATATGCTCATGAGGAGATAAAACAAAGGGAATAAGCATCTCCAGCAGCTGGCAACTATTTGTAAAACTGACATCATTACCTCTTTTGATAAAAATCAACCCTAAAATCTGAGAACTGCATTATACTGTAGAAGCTTAAATTACTTCAGAGGAACATTTATAGGAAGTATTCACCTACCAAAATACTCCGAAAACTTCTCTGCATTTAAAGTAGCACTCATTAGTATTACTTTCAGATCCAAACGAATATTCAAAAGATCTTTAATAATACTCATTAAAACATCTGACTGAAGGTTTCTTTCATGAATTTCATCAAGGACTACATGACTAATGCTGGACAAGTGCCTAAAATAGAAGAGCAGGAAGTTAAAAATTTGTTTAGCAAAATTAAAAAAACAGAGCCGAGACTGTTAGAAACAGCTCAGTAGTCAAGTCATTTTATAATTGTATTCAGCTTCCTATTAAATAGGAAAACTTACTTATCTGACTGGAGCCACTGCAGGACGATTCCTGTGGTACAGTATAAAATTGAACCTTGTTTCCTTGGTAACCGACTGAAAGAGATAGATTAAGAATTCCTCAGTTCTCTTCTGCATTTCACAAAGTACTTTAAAAGCTTGAAATCG
>Ga0181612_179774_pt1 | contig 13578 bp, 5 predicted proteins | sample HoacroProtozoa21_FD_119630 | JGI IMG/M metagenome (GOLD analysis project Ga0181612, IMG submission 119630) | Hoatzin crop microbial communities from Cojedes, Venezuel. Combined Assembly of Gp0051906, Gp0051904, Gp0051908 | reverse complement strand
CGAATACTCCTCCTGGATCATCCAGGGCAGTCCCCTGGTGTCACAGGTGTTTAGTTTGTGTTCTGCATTTTGGAAACAGGATTTTTTGGCCCACAGTGAAAAGATGCTATAGAAATGGAGGCATCTAATTACTGAGCAGCTTCATGTAATCTCTAAAATTAATTCATGGCCTGCTTACCCCCTTTCTCTTTTAGTATAAATGTTTTAATCTCTAGGATAAAGCCTTTGATGTCCTTACATCCATGCTAGGTTATCCATAGGCTATACAAAGTGAGCTCTTCTAAATTCAAGAGGAAGGATTCCTACTACCCCAGCCATCCAAGGAACCCTTATTGGCACCAGCCCAGCTTTTACTTTTTTTTTTTTTTAAATATAAGAAACAAGAATTGAACATGCATTCAGGAAAAACCTCTCTCTCAAGCCCTGAACAACGGCATAAATACTTCAATACCTTTCTGTTTCCTAAGAATTCTTGTCCTGTCATCTTAAGATCATACTTGCCTTTTCCATGCTACTTCCTGCTGACAGCTCACAGTTATTCTGTGATCAGTCAAAGTATCCAGCTGCTTATCACATCTTTCTTTTTTTTTCAACTCAGTTGATGAAACTCCATTATTTGGCAAAAGCTTCTGTTATGAACTCCCAACTCAGGCATCAATAAAGGGCCTTAGGCACTGTGATGTTCAGCACTGGAAACTCGAATAGATATTTAGGTCAGGGACTGGAATACATGAAACTGACTTTGGTAAACAAAAATTCTTACACATAGCACAGGGGTGAATGAGGAGGTTGATTCAGGAATGCGAACAGCCAATACACTGACTACTGGGACCCCAAAGAAATACAAGAAGAAATGTTAAATGTTGATGCAGATGTGAAATCTTGTTTTCCTCAAGGGTTTATGTCCCTATCTTGAGGCTGCAACTGAGAGTCCTGGTGTCCTGGGTTCGGCCAGGACAGGGTTTATTTTCACCAGGAGCCAGAGGGGTCACAGCCGGCTGGCTGACCCATGCTGGCCAAACAGAGCAGGGTATTCCATACCGTGTGCCATCATGCTGGGTTCTGGTGTGAGAGCTGCCTGGAGGGAAGGCAGTTGCAGCTCAGAAGCACGTGGGGCACTGGGCGGTGAGAGTTGCTATTTGCATTTCACTGCTTGTTTTGTATATTTTTGTTATCAGTATTGTTGTTGTTACTGTTCTCTTCATTTGCTGTTCTGTTAAACTGCACTCATTCCGACCCATGAGTTTTCCTGTTTTTCTTCCATTCCTTTCCCACCCCAGCAGGGGGAGGGGTGATAGAGCTACCGCGTGGCCCTTTGTGGCCAGCCACGGCCAAACCAAGACCCCTGGGAAATTGAGATGAAGCCTAAGTTCACTTACCTCACTTTGCCAAGTGCATCCACACAGAATTTGAGGTTGCAGGAATTCTTCACTTATGCCTTTCAAGGAGAAGAAACTATCAATATTCCTATGGTAGGATCTTCTGTTGTGGAGGACTTGTCACAACACCTGACTTTTAAGCAAAGTAAGCAGCCATGGTACAAAAGGGAAGGTGCTTGCACAGGCATATTAAAAAAATATGAAAAGAGAAGAAAGGGAAAAACATCAAAAATGGTTAATTCTTGAAATGGAGGGACATCACTAGTTCCACGGGTATATATGGCTGTTCAATATTTTTGTATGTGTCCTGAAAAAGTGAGTGAGCAATAGGCTTGTAAAGTTTTCTGTCAGCTCTGTTATTCAGTGTCATAAAGTTGAGGACTGATTGAGATGAACTATATTTCACATGACCTAGGAATCTATTTAAAATTACAACTGAGATTCAGTTTGACTAAATGTAAATGTAGGCGGGGGGAGGGGGTGGTGGTGGAAGACTTCCATCTGTGAAGTTAGAATTGTTCTCTATTGTCCATTAACCCCAAGACCTTGCACCCAAATAGTACGATAAGCAGTTTGGTGATCAGCAGAGAAAAAATGGGAGAACAAACAAGGAAATCAAATGTCAAGAAAGGATTAGCAAATAAAGAAGAGAACATAATTGCTTTGCGACGTAAATTTATGCTGCATATGAACTGTGAATATTATCTGCAGTTCTGGTCTTTTTGTCTCAGAATGGATACAGTAGAACTGGGAGGTACTCAAACTTTCTTGTTACTTTAGCTAAAAGTATAAAACAGTTTCCTTTTGAGCAACAGTCAAGCAGGGTAGGGGTTTTTAGAAAAACCGAGGACCTTAACGGAATATGACTAAAATCTTCAAAATCCTGAGTGGTACGGAGAAGATGTATAGACGCTGACAATAACTCGGTCTGAGATATCTGAATTTTAAGATGAGAAGAAGCAGGCGGCTGGTTTTCTTCTGTTTATGGTTCTTCGTTCCTGAAGCAAATGGAAGCTCAAACAGGTGAAAAGTCCATGATTCTACCAGATGACTGCACCTTCATGTCAACAAGTGTCTTCAGCCACAGCAGCCAAAACTTTTTATCCCTATTTTTTTCAAAGGTGGTGCAGGGCACAGCACAATACAGTGGTACAGACAATGCGGGCCACAGGAGTATTCCAAATAGTTTGGGCTTTGTTTATACAGATAACAGCCTGTTGCCTTTACAACACTCACTTTGCCACCATTCAGCAATAAAGAAGGTATAATCAAGCTATTCGGTGGGACGCACTACAGCATAAATGAAGGCGGAAGGTAACTTGTAGTCCAGCACATTTAAAGCAACACAGCATCAAACACTGAGGATTGCAGCAGGCCAGTCAATGATCAAAGAAAGCACAGAAAGAAGACTACTAGGAGAATAGTCTGTGTGCAAACAGAGTATGTTAGTATTAGGCTAACAAAACAAATAAAAAAATAAATGTGTTATTCATTGTTTTCTCACGAAACAATGCCTCCATTTCCACAACCAGCTTGCACAGTTCAGCTCCATAGAAAAGTAAAACACACTCCTGAACGCCAGCATTAAAAAAGAATTATTCCAAGCAAAAATACAGTAAATTTATCAAGATAGCATACAGAGAACAAATGAAAAGTACAGAGCTTCCTGTGGCTGTTTAAACACAAGCTAAAATACAGTATTTTAGCTGTTTTCCTCAAAGTGGGGGAGACAGACCCTTAACTGTAGATAGCAGTGACTGAGCTCTGCATTCTAAGGCCAATCCAGCAAAGATTCAGTTATACGCTGACATAAATGTGAATATTTAAGGGATGTATGGTGTGATGTCTCCATTAGCAAGGAAGGAATGAGTCTTACATACAGGCACATTCTGCTTCACAAAGGGCTTTTAAAACCCACAGAGGTGGTTTAAAGCCAGTCTGCTACTCCACTGGTGTGGACAGTGGTGCAAAAAAACAGGTCAAGCATTGTGTTCACAATTGCACAAACCAAAAACAAACATGCTACTCCAGTCTGAACAATCTATAAGTAGTGTAGACATTGTGATTCTAGGAAGAAAATGCAGAAATGAGCCTCCCAGTCAAGCAATTAGAAGTTGCTTCACAACTTTTTCATGAGATCATTAGGCTAACTGCTTGCATGCATTGAAGCAGTGGAAAATTTGCACATGATAAAAAAATCAAGTCAGCAGGAACCCAAATTCTGAATGAACCTCACTAACCCTAAAAATATCATCATGAGAGAAGAAAACCCTTTACTGGCTTGCAAAGAGTTCTTCTCCACAAAATAGTCTGCTTGCTCTCTGTGGTGAGGGATATACACACCCAGTCCGGAGGAGGTGAACCACAAAAATAAGCAAGTTAAAGTTTAATCCAATAGGAGAAGAAATATCTTGGAATCAATGGGTAGCATTTTTTTGTGTCCTACACCACATATAAAAGCTTTAAAAGTCCACAAAAAAGAAGCTACTTCATGCTTCTCAATGAAAGCAACATTGAGTGTTCTGAGATGCTCAGAAGAGACATAAATTTTCTCTTGCTGGAGAGTGAAAAAAGGGGTGGATCGCCAATGATGCTTTGTGTAGGAGAAGGGCAGGTATCAAAACATGTGCGAGTAAGTTAGCTTTCCTTTCTGCTTGTTCCCTGGTGATGTGGGAACATGAGACAAGGCAGCACAAAAAGTACTTGTGTTATCCCTTCAGTTACATAAGGTGAGGATTAATACACAATGGGAAAGAGAAGAAAGAGTACATATACAAAATAAATTGTGAGAACACACAGACGATATGCTGGGGAAAAGCAGGACAAGGAAAAAAACATACATAGGGGGGTTTTTTAGTGCCATAGAATATATGGCTTTAAAAGAAGAGAAAGAGAAGAGAAAAGAAGAGGAAAATGAAAGTTAGAAACATGACCTACAGCAAAAAGTGCTACAAACATGAAAAGAAAGATGGATTTGTGAAAGAAATGAAGGAAAATAATGAGTGAAGGAAAAGAAAGGAAAGTAAATGAAAAAGAAAGGCAAACTAAAAGGACAATAAAACCACTTTTAAGACAAATATTGTGGCTAAAGTGCTACAATAAACAAAAATAGTGATCTCCATCAGCTCAGACAATAGAGGTTTATACTTTTATTACTGAAATATTCCAGCTTTCATCTCTGTGGACAACTCTCTTATCTGGCTTTGTGGCAGGACTATAGTTGCACCTAATTTGAACAGAGAATATACTTCTCTGTAGGAAAAAATAAAGCAAGAATAAAAGGCCCACTTACACCATTTAAAAAAACCTGGAGATTACAATTTAAAAAAAAAAACTAGAAAACACAGTGAAAGTCTATGAGAAAGTTATCCCCGGAGTCTACAAAGGTGCGCTGTTTTAAATGACATATGCTTTGACTTTGGTGCTATAAAAATAGATACCAAAAATCAGACATGCCTCTTCTACTGCTGTACATGCATATTTATTTTCAAGTATCTCTTGCACTCTGAGAAGGTATGTTATCTTTTGCTTTCTATCCTTCAGCAGGAACATCATCTATTAATTCCTAGTGGACAAAAACACATGAGCGGTCACAAGTAACATGCAGACCCACAGACAGTCTGACAATCTGTTAATTAAGGCTTTAAAAGTTTCAGATGCTTCTAAGAACTTGTCTCACTGCCAGTCTGGACAATGCCAGTAATGTGAGGATTAAGCAATGCATTTAAGAGTGACAAGTGCTCAAATACTATTGAATTATAAGAAAAAGACTCTGGACAGTATTGACATGACACAAACACAAGCTCTATCAAACATAACAATAAATCACTTGTCACAGGAAGAAATGTTTAACGCAAGGAAATGCTTCGGTGATTGATATGCAGCCCCAATCTTTGTCAAGAAATACAGTGAGCAGGAAACAACATGAAGTTTGCTGTCACCAAGGAAGAGAATGCATATCCTGCAACTATGAATGAGGCAATTAGACTATCTATTGCACACACATTTAGGGACAGCAGCTCTCTACAAATACTGGCAGGATTAATGCGGTCTTTAGAATGACAGATCTACTGCTTTTTTTTGCACAGCATGTGCAAGCAGGATTTAATTTAGAACATGAACATTAATTTTTGCCTATTTTCTTTCATTTTTAAAATGGCACATTAAAAAACACAGACAATAAATAAGATAATTTAAAATGACACCTACATCAGGAAACAAGAGAAAGTTCTTTTAAATGATTCAATACTATCCTCTTTGCTGCACATGCAGCTTCTTTATCTGTGGAAATATTCTAGCTATTTCTCTCCTCCTACCCTGTCACTTCACCTCATACTCATTTACAATGTTGCTGGATAGTAACTTAAGAAAGTATTCAAACCAGAAAGCAAGCCTGCAATTTTCAGGCTAAAGCCACAAAGCTATTTGTCTAAAGTACAGAAAAAAAAAAAAAAAAACAAACAAAAAACAAACAAACAAACAAAAAAAAAAAAACAGAAAAAAGTACTGAGATTTCAAGTAAGATCCAGGTACTTTAAATCTTTGTGACTTTGGCCTTAAATGGTTAGCATCTTTGGTTAATCTGGAGCACAAAGAAGCTGAGGAAGCCAGATTTTTCAGCCTAGAGAAGAATGTTCTGAGATCTTTCTCATCAGCTGTCTAATAGGGTGTTACAGAGGCAGACTCTGCTCAGAGATGTACAGACAAAAGGCAAAAATTGTGATAATGCAAATGCCAACCAAGGGAAAAACCCTCCACAGAGAGAGCAGGTAAGTGCAGGGACAGGTTGCTCAGAGAGGTTGTGGAATCTCCATTCTTGGATGCTTTTCGAAATTAAATTGGATAAGGCCTTTAACAACACACTCTAACTTGGAAGGTATCCCTGCTTTGCATTGGCTAAATGGGACCTACAGATGTCCCTTCCAAAGGAAATCATTTTATGATCCTAAATCACTTTTGACAACAGAACAGACTACTAAATCACACAAAGACTTCTGATTTTTTCCACATTTGTACAGTGTATGAATGTGAAGGCCTCTGGATTTTAATGAGATGTAAGCATTACTAAAATAATGCAAAGAGCTTACTTGTAATTCTACTTTTTGACATGTCCAGACCCTAATCAATAGCAAATGAATGAGCCATGAGACTGGATGCTCTGCATCATAATTAATTCTTCAAATTCACCTCAGCTCAGTGGCAATTCATAGATTCTTATCATGAGCAGGCTGCTTAGCAGCATGACTAGAAATTAATCAGCCACGCAATTGCCAGACATCCATGCTACATAAATATAATTTCCTTGGTAGATTCAACACTCACTCCTAAACCTCAATAAATATAAAATACTCTTATTTAGAGACTGTCATGTCAGCCTTTTGTTTAGTTGCACAAGAAATCCAGCCAAAATTTCAAAACTTTCCTGCATTTTCATGTGCGTTTTCATTGAGTAAAGAGAACATTCCAGTCTCTGGGGATATTGCTCTGTTCACAGGCACTACATTCATTTTTTAAGAGACAGTATAAGAGCTTTTCCACACTGGATATCTATGCAAAGCTGTGAAAATCAAAGAAAACTAAATTTCAAGAGTAAAGTCACTCTTGATACGTGCATGGTGAACTACCAACACAGATAGTCCACCTATTCAGCAACAGGAAAATAGATTCTATCACAGGAAAAAAAAAAATGTTACAGCAAAGGTAGGGAAGGCAAGAAAGTAATTAATTTTTATTAATATTAATGACTGAAGGAATGTGGGATTTTGCAGCAGTCTAAAACATAAAATTACAACATTAAACAATCGAATTTTCTTAAAAAATCAGATGTAAGTCATTCTCTCAGTTAAACAAGTACAAATTCAGAATGACTATACTCACTGATTTACTCCACTCTGTCAAATGATTTAACCTAGTGTAGCCCTGGGATAAGATCAAAATCTGCCCCCTTGGTAAAATCAGATATTCTTAAATCCAGATTTGAGAACTATGTTTCTAAATCTGCCAGAAATTTAAGTGACACCCACAAATACTGGATTTAATGTCAAGGCATAGAACTATAATTCAAAGAAAGTGTGTTTAAACGAGATATGCAAACTAAGTGTTGTGAGTAATAATAATTTAAGGTGATCAACTTCAGGGGTTTTTAATAGGGTTATTGCTTAAGCATAACTTCATGAAGGAATTCCAAATGTTTACGTTTCTTGATTGTATGAAAAAAACCCCAAACTCCCTTTGATACATTCTTTGGATTTGCTATGACTGTAGTTGAGAACAGGAGTCTATGGGGCAGCATAAGTTCAAATGGAAGATTTTTTTGTCCTCCTCTTAGTAGCAAAGATGTTCAAGATGGAAAACAGCCAATGTGATACGGTATTCACAAACCTGACCAAACCTGCAGTGTTGGCTACCTGGAAGTCAAAGTCATTTAGTATATAACACAAGCATTCTTGCTACAGAAGCAACAGACAAAATAAAATCCTCTATTGCCAATTTCACAGTGGTTTTAGAGTAGAAATTTACAGTATTGTATTACCACTGAAGCTGAAATGGTAAACTTCTATGGCACACTTCAAGGTTAAATTATTGTCTGGGTTCAGCCAGTATCAAACACCAAGCAACTCTATGAAAATATTCTAAGGTACATCTCCTATCAGAATAGGAATTGAATACATTTATCAAAGCAAGCATTTTCTAGACAGGTCACACTTTGAAAGTTCATTCTACCTTTGGAGAAGTCATCAGTTCCAGTGGTATCCACCTTTTAACTATGTAGATTCTCTCTCAAACCTAGGGAAGCAACCAAATGAGAATTAACTTTTTAAGTGCAACCACTATACGTCAAATCAGTCACCTTTCAGTGAATTACAATGAGTGCACCAGCTATTGAATCAAAGTTATCACCTCGTAAATCATACCAGGATCAAGTCAATGTCAGATATGCTGCATGGTTGAGTACTTATTTCCCTCGGTAAATTAAAATCCTGATATCCTACAGCTGCTAACATTTACAAAAGTAATTATATTCAGAACTGACCTGGTATAAGTTCCTGGGAAAAATCCTGGTATGGTAGTTTGTAAGTAGTTATACTTACCTTTAGAGGGGAGATTTTTCATGTGTCCAATCTAATATTAGTTCTAACATGGTCATCATGCTTTATAGAACAAATTTCTAAGTAACAAATACTGCACTCATATCTGGAAAGTCCTTGTGCTATATGAGGTTTACTGTGAAATAAACAGATTAACAGAAATGCATTTGCTCAGTCCTAAAAAAACAAATATTCACAATTAGAAATAGTAATTTAATATGATGTAATGAAGTTGTTCAATCACATGCAAATAATCTCATAAAATAATATTGCCATAACAGTCTTTGTAACAACTTTGTAACACTTCAAATTTTTATCACTATATTTTCCAGATGGACAATATAAAAAATATATAATTTGATTTGTAGTTCTGTAATTCATAATATATATACACTTAAAGTTGAGGTAATATGATTTTTCAGTTAATTGAAAGAATCTGAAAAGATCAAAATATTCCAATATCAACCTTATTGAGAAAGCGTTATACATCTTCACATTGAAATTTTATATTTATTACATTTTTACAAATTTTATATTTATTACTTTTTTACTTTACATTGTGGTTTACCACATGAAAGTTAATTGTCTCATTTCAAACTATTTTACAAAAAATTCTTTCAAAATTAAATATTTTCCAAAAGAGAATTAAAACAAATGTTACAAATGTACTGTATTTTGAGAAATAGAACCCCCTCCTCCTATGCAGCTATTGAAGAGAAGTTAGTTTGAATTAATATTCTCAGTACTTTCATCATAATTGCTTTTGGAATAAATAATATATGCTCATTTATATTTTATTTACCCCAAAGGTTTTTTCTATAATACTTCTGTCACTTATAACGGTGTTATAAGATGCTGCCCATAGAAACTAGAGTTGCTCTATTATTCTGTTCTCCTAAATATCAGAAACAACAGTGTAGGAATCAATTATTTGCTGCAGCACTATTAAACTCTTGTACTTTCAAAGGAAAGACACTGGACATTCCAAAATGAAAAGTCGAGTGACAAAAAAATGAGATTATAAAAGTCTGCAAGATTGACCCATAGATTTTCTTTTTCTTCTATTTAGACAAAGAATTTTGAACTGTAGGGCTGAATGAAAAAACAGCAGTAAATATTGCTGTATGTCTTTTGTATGGACACATAGGGGAATGGGATGAATTTCAGGTAACATAAACCATTATTTTAACCACTATTCACGATAAACTGAATTATGAAGTTGCTGGGAACTCTTCAGTCAATTCTATCTCCCCTAACATGGATGTGGTGTCCATGACAATGAGAAAAGAACAATAGATAGTTTTGTAGATAACTCCCACATGTACCTTCCAATTATTCATACTGATAGTTTTGACAGTGAAAGCACACAGCAAGAACTTTAAGAAACGGAGCATTATGAAAAGAACTTCACAAACCATGGTGATGTAATTCCATTTCTTTCCAGACCACTAACCCTACAAATTAGGAATAGTTCCTTAAATTAAAAATTTTACATACTGTGTCCAGCTGACAACAAACATTTCTTTTAAAAACCCATAGAAGTGCAGCAGAAATGGTATTCAGGCTTACAGGGTGAAAAAAACACTGAGCTGGCATACTTGATTTCCAGGACATAGACCTAGCTGAAACCTATAGACCTAGGCCTATCTGTTATGACGATCACCTTCCAAACCCTTGCTCAATGTTTTTCTGGTATGAGCAGGATAGACTATGGGAGAAATACTCTGACAAGTTCTAAGCTAATCCTGAAGAGAAAAGTAGTATATGCATATATATGTGTGTGTGTATGTACATATATAATTTGATAATATATAATATATATCTTATATATTAAAGGAAAATTTTGTGTATTATAATATAGAATTATTAAACATGCAATGTATTATAATTAGATATTATATACTTCATTGAAGTGTTTCAATACAAAACAGTTCAACTCAAATGACTCCATCGTGTAAGTCATGAGAACACAAAATTCTGCTAAATGTTTCATGATGTCCAACACCAGAAGATAAAAATTGCTCCTTAGAAAATACTGCTAAACAATTATTCCTCAACATCAGGATACTTATTTTTGTGAGGAGGTGAAATTTCATTGATTTTCATAAAACGAATACTGACAAAAAGTTAAGTCTGAAGTCTCTGAAGTAATAGTAGACAGGTAGTCTGAAAGAGCTCAGTGATTTTCAGAGGAGAGATATATTGAAGCCAACCTAATATCCAAGAAAAACCAACCATATGATTGATAATGCACAATTTATTTGACAAATCTTCCTCTTTCTTTGCAAACTGGCCACTAACAATTGGCAATGTTCTCAGACATTCATTGTTTAAAATTATTGGTGAACACAGTGAGCTAATAATTCCTGCTTTGCACATTAATTAGAACACTAAATTCATATTATTTCACTGAGGAATATAGCAGATGTTGTATTGTCAGTTTCCTAGTAGAACAAGTTATACCAATAATCATTGCCTGTGTGAACTTTAAGTTATACATCTGAATATTATACTCAACATAAGGGCATTAATTGTGCAGAATTAAATCAATTTTGTTTTAATATTCAAGTTCATATTTTCAAGCTTTCCTTGATTATTTGTGCTAGTGAAGCTGTGGTACTTCAGAAAAATACAGAAAAGAAAATAAAGAAGTCGTCTTACATATCCAGGATGACTTAACTGAAAATTAATATTCATCAAATATTGATCAGCAATTTTGCAGCAGGCACCACATTCTATATGCAAAGCTGGAAATGGAAAGAGTATTATTCTCAAACTGGAAACCATTATCTGAGAAAGTGCAGCCTATGTCTCAAATAATAAATATGTAAACATATATATGTTTTCCTCCACAGAGGTAAACAAACATTAGCATAAATTATTCCAGAGGTATACTCATATATTGAAAAATTAAATTTTAATGAACATAGGAAAATCATGTCCATATTTCTCTCACGCATCTAAGGAAAAAAAGAATATTCTCAGTTATTAAGAAAGGAGCAGAATGCTACAAAGAGCCTTCACTTACCACTGATATATTGTTTGCTTTTTGTTAAATCATTTTAGGGAAAAAAAAACAACAATGTTTAATTTCATGGGAGGTAATCCAAAACACAAGATTAGTTTCTCATTACAGTCTTTTTCATTATATTTTTCTAAAATTTCTATCCGAATCGCTACAACACTTTAATCTAGATAAGTGATTTTATTTACAAGTAGTTTGTTTTTTTATTAGAGCACTGCATAGATGGCTAGTATCTCTCATTGCTTCTCAAAACTGGATGCAGAAAGAAATAGAACAGGTGCAGAATTATCTGTTAAAAAGTTTTTTTCCCTTGCAGCCCTCAAATGCAATAAATATTTCAAAATTATTACTTCTTTTTAAAAAGATGAAATTAAAACTTTTGATACATCAGACGTTTAATCCAATTTCAATTTGGAAACCAATGTTGACCTATCAGAACTTCATGAACATCAAACATTCAAACATTATGTAAGCTCATATTGAGAAGATCCACAGCACAAGGACAAATACTGTGTTACTTATATGGGAGGGCCTGTGAACAGATACAGCAAACCTAAGGTTGAAGTAATTAAATAATTCTATTCAAGTGATATACTAACTAACTCTGAACGAACCTAATAAAGAAGGAGGTACAATGCAAAGAATGAAGGTAGGCTTGAGATCAATTCAGATGTCTGTTTTGATGGCAAATTTTTGTATTCACGTATTTTTTATGTTCATATATCATAAACACAGAAGGATCAGTGCCTTTGTGTTTCCCATCATAAACAATTCAGACTAACCTTGTTAGTTCTGTATACTTTTGGATAATTTAGAATAGTGTTTCTGTTTATAATTCAGAATCTCCGAGTGCCTCATAATAAATAACTACAATTGCTATTGAATTTCAGTATTTTTATTTTCTCATGCTGAAACAAGGACTGTATCTTCTGTACCCAAGAACAGCATTTCGATTTTCATATTTGCATACAAATATTACTGGAATCTAGGGACATAGCCAAAAAAATCCAATTATAATTGCTTTAGTTTTGACAAGTTGAACCACTGAAACCAAAAGTTTCTACACTGGTTTTCTGCCTTCATTCAAAAAGTCTGAAAAATTTCAGGTTCCACTCTAGCTCAGAACGAGGCTAGTGACCAGGGTAAAGAGGACAGAAGAAGGAAAGACATGCCACAAAAATACATTGCTGGAACTAGCTAAGCAAAAACACAACAAAAAATGGCAGAAGAGGGGTCAGCAACGGATGAGATGGCTGGGGATGTAGAGGGTGTGTAGTGGTGTGGAAGCATGGAGAAAGACATAGAGACTGGAGTTTTGTCATGTGAAGACCCCATGTTATGGAGAAACCATAAAGTAGGAGATAGGGTCTAGCAGACAGGAAAGACATGGCTGGAGTAACAGGACACATAGATGGCCTGAAGAGACAGAAAGGAGGCAGACTGAAGCAGAAGTCTGGTCTGTGAGCATTACGGAACCCTCTCCCTTCAGATGCTTGCTACTCATCACTCTTTAACTGTCAGCATGTATCTGTGACACCTAGCAGAAACAAATATATTCCATCGCTCTTCAGTGCCAATTGTCTCTGTTTGCCTGTGGAACAACTACTGTTTCCATCAGTTACTTACTTGACAACTAGCAGTGATACACACAGCAAAAGTGCATGCTCACTTTCATGCCGAACATGGGCACTTCCGTCTCCAGCACAGAAGAAAACAGTCACAGAGATAAAATACTCCTTCCCCAGCCAAAAAGACCGTTAAATAATCTTGTTATCTTGCTTGTTTCACATAACATTGAATTTTTTAAAAAAATTTCGAAATAAAAATGACCTCCCTCAAAAAAGATTGTTGCAGAGGATCATTCCATGTATAATAGCCGTATATATATGACATGCTTGCTTTCTACCTTGCATTATTCTTGCCTACTGTCGTGGTTTAACCCAGCAGCTGGCAACCAAGCACTAGACAGCTGCTCCCTCACCCCTCCACTTCACCCACAGCAGGACTGGAAGGAGAAATGGACTAAAGGTAAAACTCGTGAGTTGAGATAAAGACAGTTTAATAAGACAACAAAGGAAATACTAAT
>Ga0181612_106474_pt1 | contig 13578 bp, 7 predicted proteins | sample HoacroProtozoa21_FD_119630 | JGI IMG/M metagenome (GOLD analysis project Ga0181612, IMG submission 119630) | Hoatzin crop microbial communities from Cojedes, Venezuel. Combined Assembly of Gp0051906, Gp0051904, Gp0051908 | reverse complement strand
CATATCAATCAGTTCTTCAATATGATCTTGAGCAAAGTTTCTTGCTTCCTAAAAAGAACTCTGTTGGCAAAAATGAAAGAGCAAAAGCCTGGCTGCTGGAATCACATGGGAAAGTATCTTCAGGCTGACTTGTCCTTTTGCTACCGCAAGTGAGGAGAGCTAAACCTCCAAACAATATTTCAGAAGGGTGAAAAATATGAAAGTGTGACTGAGAACTGGAAGGGAATAACAGATCCCAGAATAAATTACATTGGTTTCTATTGCATCAAAAAGGCATTAACCTTGTCCAAGGGCAGATTTTAGTTTCTTTCAGGGTTTTACTGCTTTTCATTGATGTCTGTGTGAACTGCTTGCATCTCTGATGCATTTTCCTTCAATCTAGAAGGATTATCACTGAACATTTTTTTTTTTTTTTATTGTCTTGTAGGATTATTTTAATCTTTCTACCCTTAATTTTTGTCCCTTTTCTTTTAGGACTGAATGAGTTAAATTACAACTCATTTTTTCTTTGGCAGGTAGGGACCTGACAATTCTTCCTATGCTTTTCCAAATCCTACATGACTTGAATAAAATACACTTGACATATGCCAAATCTCTTGGCTGTTCAAGAGACTGACTTGCTCTATTATGATGTGCTCCTAACTATAGTGTGAGTGAAAACTCACTCAAATCTTTAACAAATAGACCTGTCTCAAATCTCCAGTTTTGTTAATCTCAATATTTGTACCAATGGTTTAATGAAAATTACATAGTATAAAAAATGATATTAAAAATACGTACAGAAGAATTTAACACAATTTACCATAAGATTTAAATGTTATCTCTGTATTGCTCTGGTCAGTCCTCGAGCTGGGGAAGGTTAGAACCAAGTTTGGGGAGAATGTCGCTATTTCCAACGCCAATTTTAAAAACCCCAATGATCTCTTCACTCAGTATTGGAGGAAATTCCACTGAGAAGATATTTCCACCTTCTCTAAGGAAAAAAAATAGTTTTTGCTCTTGTACCAGGCTGTAGCATTTCCAGATCCTTCCTTCATCTAATATGAAAAATGTCCTTGTCTTCACTGGGGTTCAATTGAGAAAGTTCAGGTTTGAGGGCTGTTTAAAAGAAATGTTGCTTCTGTGCAGATATTTGTTATTGTTCTCTCTGGAAACCAATTATTTAGTTTTCTTTACCTTAACAGATGGATGTATTCTTGCTTGAATATAAACATGCTAACTCCCTCTGACATACTTGGGACAAGACCAGACAGGAGTTTCTACAGCATTTAAAATGCGACTAAAGACAATGATGTCCCAGAGGCAGTTAGCTGGAAAAGTAGTCATTCAGGCAACAGTGGCGGCAGAAATATGGTAATACGGAAAGCAACTGTAGAAACCCCAGGACCAGAACTTCTTTTGGATCCATGGCACTCAGATCTTCCTGTATGAAAAAAAAGACTCCAACTCTCTATCTTGGAGAAGACTGCTCCTGAATTATCAGCAGGGTTAAATATACTTCTGCTCAGCAGAATCCAATGAAGAGAGAAAAAAGTTGATTAATGCATGCATGGCAGGGGGTAAGAAAAATACTGCAATTACAGTATCAGAAAACAATTTTGAAGACAAAGGGGAACACCACCAGTAATGTTGGTTAGGTGTTTAGGTATGTGTCTGTGCACAGCCATTATAAAAGCCGTTTGCGTTTAATATAGACATTCACTGATTATTCTTAAACATGTTATCCTGAAATTATTCTGTAACATCTCAAGTACTTCTATTCTTTACTATATAGTGTTACAGCACTGATACATAATGGGAACTTGAATGAAGACTCCAGGTGCTATTACAAATAAATGTAAAGGCAGTCAGGAATGACTGAGCCTGAAGAATAAGCTGCTGGTGGAAAGAGGGATAATTTAATTCAAGGTCATAGGGAATGGTTGCATCCTGTATAGATTAACTTTCCTCATGAAAAGACCTATAAGGTTTGGAATAATTGTTACTATGTCATTGGTCATGTATCTGTTCAGATTCTTCAGGATGTATTCTCCTGTTCTATTTGCAGCAATTTAAAAAAGAAATCAAGGTAGAACTTTGTCAGTCAAAACTTCTGAGCAGATTAGCTTTGGGGTTTCAGCATGGTTCAGCTGCAGAAAAAACCCCTAATTTGGAGTGGCATTAATAATGTACTGAATCAATAAATTTTTAAATAATAGAGGGGAAAAAAAAAAGGAAAAAAAATGAGATTTTTGTGATCTGACAAATGATGCAAGTTTTTCTGTTTCTTAATTGGTACTGAAAATAAAGTGGACCCGTTCTTCTGCTGGTGTCGGTGAGTATGAGTCTGAACTCAGCGGGAGACAATGATTTTACATCAACTTGAGGTATTGGCCCAGCTAATTCTTCATATACTAATGAAAAATCCTGCCCCAGAATGATTGTTCTAACAGGAAAGTGTTTACAGCAGCAAGTAGCTGTTAAAATAAATTAATTATCTATCTGATTAGACTTACTTCTGCTAACTGCTTGCCCTGAACAGATGAAAACTATACAAAGAAGCAGTATACTAGTCTTTACTGAATGGATCTTGTGACAGAAAATAGACGCAGAAAATAATTTTATTGAGACATTTTTTAGAATTTATTTTGCGAGATAAAGGAAGAACTAATTGTTGATGAATTTGTATCCGGTGTCTTCATGTGCATTGTTAAGACGTCGACAGTACAAGAGGTTTTTCTGACAGCTGTTCTGGCTGTGCTTTGAATCTTAATCAGGCATTTTTGCCAAAGAGTTATAATAGCACTTACCACATACTGTCCTTAGTAAACACGTGTTAATTAGACAGAACTTTTTCAACACAACAGAAAGTGGAAAGTCTACAAGGCAATGATGGAAGCAGAAGAGATGAAGAGAAAGAGAAGAATCAAATGGAGGCAAGTTAAACTCTGAAAATACCACCTGGTATTGTGGTTTTGACCTGTCCAAATCTCAAAGCTGTCTTGTCCTGTTCCCAAAAACACAGTAGTCCACAGACAGAGCCGGTCTGATTTCTGTCATAGTAGATATTGCCCCGATGATGCTTTCTGCTTCAGCTGGTTATGTTTTGTTCAGCTGGAAAAACACTTTGGTCCCTTTGCTTTTTTGCACAGACTTTGATAGGCCTTAGCAGTTATGGATGTGCTCACCCTCTTTGTCTAGTGTCACAAATTTGAAGTATTTTAAGAGGGTGTGTAGAGATTGTCTTGCTGCTTGTCATATTGTGTGTGTGGTGTTAATTGTCCAGACTGAGCTTTTCAAGAGTAATGTCGTTATCTTGACTTTATTTTTGTATTAGACAAACTACTTCCTGAAGAAGCAAGGCTCTATGTTGACAGCAGACTTTTTTCAAGCCAGAGCTGTTGGGACCCACCTCATTTGTCTGTGCAGTTAATGACCTTTAACCTTCTGTTTTGGAATATTGTGTAGTAAATCCAGATAGTAATGCATGGATTATACCTATTCATGTAAAGAAAGGCAAGTGACGTGCATAAATCTCAATATGCAAGCACTTTAAAACATTGTAAAGTAGATTTTTAACATGAAAATTTTTTTTATTCTCTATCAAATGCTGGTTCTGTTTGGAGATTGAGCTATAATGGACCTCCAATGCCAGTTTCAGGAGGCCTGATGTAAGCGATTTCTGTTGTTTTAATGAATAAAATATGGTCACTGAACAGCCACCAGTAGAGAGAACTTCTTGGTGTTAGAAGAAACATTTTAAATCTGTGAATGTGTTCAGTGGAAGAACTGAAATTGTGCTAACAGATAACAGAGGAAGATGAGATCATGTGGACTGCAGTTTGGAAGTAAGTTTGAACAGGAGTTTTGAGGGAGTATCAGAGTTTTATTAAACTTTCTTCTGCATGATTAAAGGTCTAAAAGATAATGGGGGGGAAGAAGTATTTATATGAGATCAGTCTCTAGCATGTGATGTCTGAAGACAGACCTCATCTTGTTACAAGAGTAAGTAATTTTGAAAGAACATATCTATTTTTAATATTATATATTAATATTAAATATGTTATATATTTATGTTATATATATATTGGGAAAGGCAGGAGCAAGGCAGACATACTGTTGCTGGTAGAGGGTCAGGTAAGGGAATACATATGCAAAGGTGACATACATAAAACCATGGGCCCTTATAGGATTCATCCACAAGTGCCTACAACTGCTGGCAGATGTCATTGCAAGGTCACTCCCCTATATATTTATCAGGGGAATGACTTTCATCTCTGATTCAATCCAATTTATAGTTCATATTTTAGTTCTAAAACTCTATCATCTTTTCTCACTGATGTTTTCACACCCTTTTTTGCTTTTTGGTATGTACAGTGGACAAGTTTAAAATCTCCTCTGTATTCCCTCTTTCCCCCTGATACATACTGTCCCTTTGTCATCAAGTGGGAGAAGTGACTATAAAATATCAGGTTTTTTCATTTGAACGCTCCAGACAATGGTGTGGCTAATTCATCTTGACACTTCCCAACATGACCATGGTCCTAAACTTCTCACTGGGATCATAAGTGATCTGAGGTGCTGGAGTGTGTGCAAAGAAGGGCAAAGAGGCTGGTGAAGGGTCTACAGCACAAGTCCTATGAGGACCAGTCAAGGGAACTGGGGTTGTTCAGTCTGGAGAAAAGAAGGCTCAGGGGAGACCTCTTCGCTGTTTATAACTGCTTGAAAGGAGGTTGTAGCGAGGTGGGTCTTGGTCTCTTCTCCCAGGTAACAGGCAATAGGACAACTGGAAATGGCCTAAAGTTGCACCATGGGAGGTTTAGATTGTATATTAGGAAAAAAGTCTTCTCTGAAAGAGTTGTCAAGAATTAGAACAGACTACCCAGGGAAGTGGTCAAGGTACCATCCCTGGAGGTATTTAAAAGACATGTAGATGTGGTGCTTAGGGACATGGTTTAGTGGTGGACTTGGCAGTGTTAGGTTTATGGTTGGAGTGCATGATCTTCAGGGTCTTTTGCAACCTAAATGATTCTATGGTTTTATGTTTTTGTGAGTTTGGTAGGATAGAGCCTACATCCAACAAGCAATCTTCTTCTTTCTCCGCATACAGATTCTTGGAAACAAGAAAGAAATGTAATTCTAGTACCAGGAACCAAAGTGTCTTCTTTCTCTTTCCAGTGTGAGTAAGGTATAATTCTGATCAACATTCAGTATCATTTCCTTGCTTCCAGAAGCTCATCATCTTTCATGAATTTCCAGATAGTGGTCAGCTAGTCAAGACCTGAAAAGGGCAGGAGGAAAGATTTGTTCCTGACATATGGGAAAGCCTTTGCATAATGAGATTTTAGTATTGATCTACATCTTTTCATTGCCCTTGGTACATTTCATGTTAGCTTCTGGTTGAGTTTCATGATCTTCCTCCTAAGTATCACTTAGATTTGCTGCACAAAGCTTTTGAGCAAGGCATTGGTCTCTTTGGATTTAGAACATTTTTACTATAGGTCATTTCACTAGTTCTCTCCATTAAACACATTCATGTTGTTTTTTAAGCTTTACGATCTCCCCTAAAGATGACCAGTTATTTCTTAATGGTAACCCTTTCAATTTTCATCAGTCAACCTTTTCATGTTCCTTTTTTTATCTTTAGTCTCACGCCATTCACCTGTTCCTTCCTAGAACACTAGTTACTAATGACCTTTTGATCCACCTCTTTCTTTTCTCATCCACTGTTCCAGTAACACTTCAAAGTTAAATATGCTATGGAAGCTGATGTGGCAGTAAAATGAGTCATCTGCTAGAACAGGGACTTTTTTTCTAGTCTGCTGCGGGAATTTCCTTGAATTAAAAGAAAAGGTCAGAATTCAGAAAACAACAGGTAATGACAACGCAGTGAATAATGAGTCTTGGTGCACAGCAACAGTGCATGTGACTGGGGTTTGAAGAGGAAGGAAAAGTTTGGAAAATTATATGTATTTTTTTTTTTTTTTGCAAATGCTGCTGTAGATATAAGTGACCAAGAACTAACCTCCTGAACATGCTGTTAGCTGTATGTATTGTTCTTTTGTTCACACATACATTCTGCCATTGCTTTCAAATGCTTTTTAGATTCACTAACTTTGTCCTCCTGTAGTCTAAGCTCCCCGATGTTCTTGTCTCTCCATGGCGGAGCCTTTGCCTACAGATGTTTTTTGACCAAGGGTCTTTGACTTTTGCAAATGATAGCAGAAGGAAATACTCCATGTAAATGACATCTATAACATGAATGCATATGCTTTTGAGGAGGAGTTTGTCTGTAGATTACTGAAAACATTAGCTGGATGCAAAAATGCCCATATCAAAATGAAATCCTCCCTTTCTATTCCCTGTTCCAGACATACAAACTCTGAATGAAAGTAAGCACATAGTAACTGGGCAGAACAAGAGTAAAACAGGAATGAAGCTGAGTGGCCTCACTTAGCACAAGAAATGCCTGGTTGATGAAGAGTGTTTAGTCAGTATTTTAATTACAGAGGCTTAGAACAGCCATGGTGTGTGGGGATGTGCTGACAGTAGGGAAGAACTGGGAAGGTGAAACTGCATAACATCTCCTGTAGTGTAAAGGTGCTCAGAGCCCTTAGCTCAGCTCTGACCCTCTTGCAAAATCTTCCTCTTGATAGTTGTCAGAGAAGCTTGCTGATTTATTAAGCAAGGAATTCTTTAGATGAAAATCTGATGCCACTGCTGCAGCATGAAAACAAACGATGAAGGCTCAGGAAGCTTCTCATTCTGACAGGAGATGTAACGCGCTGGGGACAGGCACATTAACTGCAGCTCTCAGTGTAAGGTTTCTCTGTGCTACAGGTTCGTTTGCACACACAGGGAATAAGCAGAAAGAGATTATTGTGAAGGCTATCAGAGACCTAACCAAAGTCCTAATTTGTGCTGGCACAAGTGCAGATGGATAGAAAGATGCAGATCAGCCTGTTCTACCCAGCCTGGCAAAAACTCTGATTGGGATATATTTACTGTTGGAGTGGGTGCCAATATTCAGAAATCTTTATGGGTCTAGCCAAAGGGTTAGATAACCTGTAATGTATCTTTCTTCTAATGCAATAAAATAAATTAGATGAATGAGAGGCTTTTTAAATGCAACTCAGAAATAATGAAGTGAGCCTTTTAAATCAGGTCTGGCCCAAATACCAATTCATCTGGCACACGGATAACCACCGCAAACTCTTACTAGGGCAGAAAATTCGCCTTTCCATCTCCTGTGCTTTTAGAACACATTCATAGCCAGTCCTGAAAATGGCAACTTGCAACTGGAAGGTTTCACTAAAAAACAAAAATAATAAAAAACAAAGAGAAAATGTTTGAATGCCTAATTTCAGGTCAAATGACAAGGTTAAATGCCTGGTTGGCATTTGGATCTTCTGCTGAGTGCATTAGAAATTCAGATAGATTGCTGGGGTGTTGGGAAGACAGTTATACTAGGAAATAATTTATAATCTGTCATAGTAGAAATTATTTAAAGGGAAAGAGAACATGTCTGGAAATCACTCAATTATTTATACAAAAGAATCAAGAACCGGTGAAAAGTAGTAAAAAATGGAAGACTTTGGGTGATGGGAGGGATTTTAAAGTAAAAATTCCGGTTTCATTTAAAAACAAATGGAGAATTCTTGACAAGTAGTTTGTGTGACTTGTAAAACTTGAAGAACTTTCAAACGTAAAGAAAATAAAAGTGCAGGAAGTATGTCATTCCCTGCAAAGCTAAAAAAATTTTATTATGGTGTGTACAATAAGCGAGACGTTGACATCGGAGCAATAGAAAGAGCAGAGCAATGCAGTAAGAAAAGTGGAAAAAAGGAAATTATTGCAGATTGTATTAGTTTTATCTCATCTCTCTTTGGGATTGACCTTTGGTTACATTGAAGTATGAAGGATTACTTTAGGACAGAGTCTCTTTTCAGTGGTGCCCACCGACAGGACAGGGGCTATGGGCATAAACTGAAATGTAGGAGAGTCCCTCTGAACATCAGGGAACACTTTTTGATTGTGAGGGTGGCAGAGCACCAGCACAAGTTGCCCAGGAAGTATGTGGAGTCTCCATCTGTGGAGATATTAAAAATCTGTCCGAACACAGTCCTGGGTAACTGGCTTTAGGTGGCCCAGTCTAAGCAGGGTGGTTGGACCAGATGATCTCCAGATGTCCCTTCCAATCTCAGCCATTCTGTTATCATCATTTTGAACCAGAGTTTAAATGAATGTTGGCAAAAGCTCTTCATTTATGGTCTAAAAATAAGTGGAAAGGGAATAATAAGACTTTATATTCAAAAAATAAGTTGATTCCATGAAAAAAAATACTGAAAACTGTTTATTTTTCATTAGCTCCTTTGCAAAAGGTTTTTTCTGTCTTCCTTGAGAAATTTTGGATTGCGATGAAATTTCATGAGACTAATTGCAGGTATTCAAGTCTGTACAAAAAAAAAAAGGAATAGTTTGGGTCTTGGACTAAATAATATTCCACAAGCAGATATGGAATGAGAAGTCGGAATTAGTCTGGTAGCTGGAAGTCATATAGCTCCACATACATTGTAGACCCTCCATTAATAACTCTTATCAAGAGGCAAAGGATCTTAGTCTAGATTGAAGACTGTTTGCACAACTGCTAGTTGGTTGGAGCACTGCCAGACAGATCCCTCAAAAGATCACTTAGATAAACCCTTGCAAACCTTTGTTTAGAAATTGCATAGTTGCTTAATAAGAGATTTTTCTGCCCAGAGCACAGTCTAGCTTGTATCTCAAATGTGGCTCCAGTCTTTGGAGAAAACATGCTTTGCTGAACTTTGTTCATGAAATTCTTTCTTATTCTTCTTGTGGCATGTTTGAATGGCTCAAGACTTTCTCTGAGGTGCTGTTCTTCTGCGAAACATATTGCAACTAGAATCTCAGGGTTTTTGGATCAACCACAAGAACATCCTAGCTTGGTGAATAGAGTTGCTTATCCCCCATTCCTGGGGATCTGAAACGTTTGAATATGGATTTTCTTTGTAGCCTGTATAGTTCTTGCATACTCTTCTGGAATTTTTCAGCTGTGCATGCACAACTGAAGAGGTGATGGGAACATCAACAGCTTTTAATCTCCTGAAATGCCTACATATATTCAAGGAACAGCTGTGTTTGAAAGCCGTGAAGCATTACCCTTTTCCAAGCCGCATGAAGAAGCGTCAGCAGATGCTTTTCAGTTCAAACAAACAGGAGATTATGCCACTGCAAAATGTGGAAACATTTGCCCTTTGGAGGAACTACAGACATTTAAGGGAAACAGTTTAGTGATGTCCCACTAGCAGACATGTCAGCAGGGCTTGATCTAGCTATGCCCTGCTCTAAATGAGTAAAAGCACCTGCCTCTAAACAAGGGACCTGTGAGACTGGAGGATTTGTACTGATGCATTTTGTGGTATCAAAGCAGGCAATTACTCAAGAGATGAGCTCAAAAAACCTGGAGTTTTCAGGTTGGCTTGAAATCTTTTTCTGTGCCAGGGGAAATGTGGGCTGAAAGTTCCTTAATTTCTGCAAAACACAATCTTATCTGTATGCAGAAGACAATTTATGCAGAAACAGTCCAGTTTGTTAACATCTCTCTTCTACCTGGAAGTCCCAGACTGGACACAGTATCAAAAGTGCAGGCCAAGAGGATAAGGATCAGACGCCTGGACCTGCTGGCTACACTTTTGCTAATGCAGCCAAGGATGCAGTTGGGCATTTGTGGCCAGAAGGTCACACGTACAGGACTTATGCTCAACTTTTTGCCCACCTGGACCCTCAAGTCGTTTTTTGCCAAATTACTCCTGGTGTAAAACAGTGGACTTTTGCTTATTAAGAACAAGCAGTAAAAAGAGTACGCACAATTGCTGAGCCTGAACTGGAAAAAAATGGGATGAATCTCCAGAGCTCTGAAGAACTTTTGAAGAAATCTGACTATGCCATGACATACTTCTATGGGACAGAAGAATTATGGCAAAACACATCCTAATAATTGCGTTTATGCAGTCTGATCTGTACAAACAAATATACTGCTGCTTTCCATCCCCTTCTCCTGAGCCCCTGGCAAAATGTGACTACATAACTGTTCTTTGGCAAGAAGAACACATATTTCTTCATAAAAGACTCCTCTGCATATGTTGAACTGGCAAAATCAGAGAAAATGTTCTTGTTCTTGAAAAAGAAACTCCAAGAAACTCAAAACTCAAGGTCATTGTGATTGACAGGATGCTGGAGTGTCACGGACACTAAAGGATTTGACAGCCTTTCAAACACATGTATCACATGATAGTTTTCTTTCTAAATTAGAATTTTGCTGGTAGAAATTCAATAGGGTCAGGAGATATTGCATTTCAGAGTTTAGATGCTTCTCACTTCTCATCAGCTTATCTTTGACATTGTGTTTAGGCGCAGCAACTCCTCCTTGCTCCTGCTGAATCTTAAACAGATGTCTCAGCTCCCACCTTGCACAACTCACCTTCATCGATGTCTGTTGTACTTTTCTGACCCCTACATTATGGATTGGTAACAGTCTACATGAGACGTCTGCAAATGCAGAAGCCCTTGATTTGCTATCCAGCAACAGATTTCTCTTTCAGAGAAAAGCCACAACCTAAAAGAAAAAGAACAACTAGCGAAGGCACTGCTAAAGTGATGGCGACTTTCTGCTTAGGGCAGGGACTGAGCTGGCAAGAGTAAATGTGAGAAGGCTCTTCAGAGCATCCAGGGGCAGCAGCTTCTCTATGGCGCTGAACCCTAAAATGTTGCCATTTGTCCCATGGCCAGAAAGGTGAAGAGGTTGGGAACAGTCCCAGCAGAGCTCTAGAGCAGCGGGTTTAGGAGATAAACTCGATGTGGGAAAGTATCAGTATTTTTACGTAGATTTGAATCATGAGGAGAAACTAGATTCTTGTGTCATCCCGAACATGAGCTAGCTCCTGTCTGGATCACTTTCTTTTTCTGTTTCTCTACTCGACATCTTCAATAGAAGAATGTGCAGGTGGCAGTTTGTTAAGATATCAAGTAAAAGCACGTTGGCTATGCCCTGAGTACACAGACAGTGATTTCAGGATTTTGAAATGCCTTTGTTCTTGCTGTCTCAGTCAAACAGTGAACTTTGCCTTTACAGATATCTGAGCAAAGGTTTTGTTACAGAAGAAACTTCCCAATAAAACCTCCATTGAATACTTGTCTTGTGTTCCTGTTGCTTCCCCTTTCTTCAATTTAGGGTTTCTTACAGAAGTAAGCACTACACTAAACAACATAAGATCAAGCTTTTACGAATACCTTTTAGGGTTATTGAAGCACTGATGAATTGTGTGTTATTACACAATTAAATTGACCATATATTGGGTGTCCTAAAAAATCTTCTTAGGAAAAGAAAAAGCATGGGCTCATGTTGAAGACTCAGCAAGACAGGATCATGATTCCAGAGCTGAAATTGCTGAGCGAATGCTTTGACTCACATTTGACTCACATTGAATATTTGACTCTTTTTCAAGCACGTCAGTCTCAGGGGGAAAAAAAAGAACATACTTTCTGGAAGTGTTAATGTGCCTGACTTTGTAACAACAGAAATAGATATGGCCCCTTTTCATCTTAGGCATTTGAGCTCTTACTACTTCAAAAGCATTATTGCTTGTACTGTTCTCTCAGATGCCAGCTCAGCTCTCTGATTCCTCCGTGTTAACAAACACTTGACATGATGGATTAGGACTTTCAGTATCTATTATTTAGTGCTTGCATGCCTCTTTTTTTCAAAACACACATAAAGTTTCAAGGAACATTGGGTGGTCATTTAGGCCTGCTGTCACCTCCAAGGCAGAAGCAAGAAGAGCTGGATCTACTTCTTACATGTTTATCCTCAAGTCTGTTTTAAACTCTCCAGTAAAGCAGGTGCTTCAACCCTTCTCAGACTGTTGCAGTGACTTTGTTATAGTTTTAATTTGTTTTTTCACTGTTCTTACCACCTCAGCTGATTAAACTGATTTGTTCTCCCCACCTGTCTCCTTGAGAATGCTGAGGATTCCCATCTGTATAACGATACCTCTTGTATCAAAAGACTGAAACTTTCCTCTTAAACATCTCCTTTCCAGACTAGAAAAACTCCAGTCCTCCAAACCTTGCTCCATAAGTCATGTTTTTAAACCTCTTCCCATTTTTAAGACAGTTCTCTGAAATCTATCCAATATGACTAAATTTGCAGTTGCAGTGCCCAAATCTGAACGCAATATTCCAGCTGAGGCCATCACAGTACAAGCAGAGAATAATAATTACCATGTACTAATATAGTCCGTACTGGAATTCAAATTTTTCCAGCAGCGTCCATGCTGGTTCTATTTATTCTGTGTTCACCGTGAATCTGCAGGGGAGGGGACACCCCTAAAATGGAACTTTTTTTTGCACGACTCCGCTTGCTTCGATCTTATACCATTTTGTGTTTCTTTAACTGCATGTCACCACGAGGATTTCTGGACTTCTGTCAAATTTACAAAGGTAGTTTAAAATTCTGGTTCTGTTCTCTGGTGTTTTCATTTTTTCTAACTCATTATATGCAAATGGTCTCATATTATTTTGTATCTCCATGGTCAACTCACCAATGAAAATATTAAATAAAACCAGGTTCAGAACAGATTCTGTAGGACCTCCACTGGATACATCCTTCCATTTACAGAAAACGGTAAGTATGGTGTTTTCTTCTCCTCCAATTTATTAGGCAGTGATTTTCTGATGCTTGTGTATAGGCCACTTTCACCAATTTGTTTGAGAACTTCATACCAGAGCAGTATGAAAACCTTTTAGGACCTGTTGCCCCTTCTTTCTCTCCATTTGTGTAGGCTAAATTATCAGTTAGAGAGGGAAATTAGGTTCCTTTAGCATAACTTCTTCTTGACTGTTCCACATTGGCTATATTTTTATCACCTTACCACGATGTAAGTTTTTATGAAATAATTAATAATTTAATTCCACTATTTCCAGAAATTAAAGCATAGGAATTTTGAGAAAAGTACTTCTGATTCATTTTTAAAATCATACTGATATATTTTCCATTCTCTTGACTTGTCTCCCCTCTCCTATGAACCACGCGTTTTTAAGGACAGTTTTCATGGACTCAGATTTTTCAAATGTCTCTACAAAATGGTTGGTTGTCGAGAAGCTCATCATGACCTGGCAATTTGCACTCACAGACCAAAAAGCCAACTGTATCCTTGGTGCATCAAAAGCAATGTAGTCAGCAGGGCGAGGGAGGGGGTTCTGCCCCTCTGACCCGCTCAGCTGAGACCCCCCCAGGAGTCCTGCATCCAGCTCTGGAGCCCTCAGCACAGGACAGACCTGAAGCTGTGGGAGCGGGGCCGGAGGAGGGCACGGTAATGATCCGAGGGGCGGAACTCCTCTGCTGTTAGAGTTGGGGCTGTTCAGCCTGGAGAAGACAAGACTCTGAGACCACCTTACTGCAGCCTTTCAGTACCTGAAGGAGCCTACAAGAAAGCTGGAGAGGGACTTTCTACAAGGGCATGTAGTGACAGGACAAGGGGTAATGGCTTCAATCTGGAAGAGGGTAGATTTAGATTAGAT
>Ga0181612_110124_pt1 | contig 13579 bp, 3 predicted proteins | sample HoacroProtozoa21_FD_119630 | JGI IMG/M metagenome (GOLD analysis project Ga0181612, IMG submission 119630) | Hoatzin crop microbial communities from Cojedes, Venezuel. Combined Assembly of Gp0051906, Gp0051904, Gp0051908 | reverse complement strand
TTTAAAGTTATGTGTTGATATTAAAGAATTTGTATAAAAAATGCTGGTTTTTTTTTGGTTTTGTGGGGGGGGGGGGGGGGAACTGTGATGGTTAAATATCAACAATACATATGCAGCTTTTCCAAAGATATTTCTACACAATTAAGACAAAATAAAATGAAACAATCGCTCAGAATAAAATTCAAGTTGTTTTACCTCTTCTGGAAAGGGGAGGAACCCCCAGTAAACCTAGCTAGGATAAAGGCTCATAAGATTCACCTTTGCAGACAGAGTTAGTGAAGCATCAGACATGAGATCATAATAAAATAATTCATTTATAAAGTCACATACTCCTAATTCCTTAAAAAAAAAAAGCTTCACATCTCAGACTTCAAGGATAACAACGCTCCTTTAAAGAAAAAGTTCAAGATCTCAGACAAGTCTTCCATCTAAGAGTTCCTCTACAAATATGACTGAACTGAAATGCCTCTTCATTCCATCTTCTCTTGAAATAACATTTTTATAAACTTTCAGACACATTACTAACATTCTGTAAAGATTTTTTTGGTGTAGGGTAAAAGCAACATATGAAAGAAAAAAATGTTGGCTTTTCCATGGCTCGATATAGACTATATTAATGATTATTCTATTTAGTAAATAGTAATTTCCAGGACCCTCAAGGCATATACATTCACATTCTATAAACCACCTATGACCAAATCTGTAGGAAAAGCAGGCTGCAATAAACATAATGTATCAAAAAGATAAAGAAATATCAAAAAACGTCTTCATCATATATAAAAATGAACAGGTACATTTGAAATTATTTTAAAACGTACTAACATTCTTAATCGCATTTCAGTTTTCCTGCAGCCATTTTATTTTGTTTCATCTACAGTTTATTTTCATGCACAACTTTCTACTTTTTCTTCTCTTACATGACCCAGAGTTTTAACAGGTTCTCAGACTTGAAAATGTATTTTTTTCCATTAAGAAGGAATATTTGAACTGAAATTAAAAACATACTCAAATCTTGCTTGTGCTGTGAAGAAATGTCCTTTTTTTTTTCTAGGCATGACTTAACTAAAAGCTATCTAAATATACAGGTGCATGATTGGCATGAAGCACTGAACAACACAGATGCATACCAAATCTGGAAAATTTAAAATATATTAATGAAACTAGTAATTTTTGCTTCATCCACTGAATACATTTAATTAGCTATGCATATTCTCCAAGCTAATGAGTGCTAGTACAATCCCACAGCAGGATGTATGAAAGCAGTTTTATTTACTGAATTCTATTTCTGACTAGTACGATCAAAGGATCATTGAAACACTGAAGACATTGTTCAGAATGTCTTGGGTCAAAAGAAAAAAGTCCTTTACAGGAAAAAAAAAAAGTTATTTACAGTGTTGTATTTCTGCAGCCTCATTTTCTAGGTGTTCATTCTACAGTATTGCCATACCAAAGAAGTACAAGTACTGTTGGATAAACAGTAACCAGCTCTGGCTATACTCTGCGGTACAACAGGGTCCATGCCACAGCACTTTTCAGTGACTGGAAACCCCCCAGACTTTTTCTCTTCCTGTTTTAGGAAGATAACTAATTACTCTCTTTTCACTCTGCCTTCAAGACACAACATCCATCAACTTCTTCTGCCACTCAGTATCGGTTACGTACCCTAATTCCCACACATCTCTGCCACACCAGTGAAAGACTTGTGTCCCTGTGGACTATCCCAAAGTAACTGACAGTCCTCACGGCAGACACCAAGGAAGACTCAGGCAGAAGATCCTGCTCGCTAGGGACTGGGCAATCTCAGGTTCCTAAAGCACAGCAGGGATCTGCAACTGGCTCTTAAATCTTGGTGCATGTCCTCTGCCCTTATTGTTACTCACTCTGCTTCTAGTTCAGGTTCCTCCTACACCCCTTTCAAAACTGAATCCTGGATCCAGGAAAGAAACACTCAACCTTATTGCCAGATTTAGTTATTTATTCCAGATGTTCAGTATGCTATCGTTACTCTGGGTTCTATGATAGGAACAGGGAGAAAGTAAGCTCCCATCCCCACTGTCAGCATAGCTACTGAATTTCAGAAGAACACGAGAAACCCTTCTGCTGAAGCAAGCTGTGGCACCTGTGGACTTGGACCCAGTCATCTTCTGGCTCAGCCAGGTACACGGGTACAATCTGCCAAAGTGGCTTGTTTCCACCTGCCTCTCATGCGAACTTGTAGTAACAATGCAATAAACCCCACAGTTTTTAAAAGCAAACCACATACAGAACTCACTTTGGAATAGCTACTCACTGCAGACTCTTGTGTGTCTTTAGACACAGATGATACTTTGAAGATAATCCTCAGACATGCAATCCAAAAACCTCATCACTGTGATGAGGGAAAATACAGGTTTAATGCAAGTCCTTACTACGCTGTTGCTCCTAATCGTATAAACAAAAACATCAGTACTTATAGTTCAGTATCCTGTCTGTACCTTATGGACAGCAGCTTGTTCAGTATTTTCATTCCATAAATTTATGGCACTATCCTTATATCTGAGGCTACAGAAATCATGTCCTAAGAGGTATTTAGAAATTAATAAAGGACTAGAATTGCAGGGTCACTCATTACATTATATGTAGCGCAAAACTACACTTTATGACCAAATTACTCATAATAATAATAATAAAAAAAAAGTTGGTCGGTTGGTTTGCTTTTCAAATTACTGAAACACAGGAAAAGTTCAGTTTGGTGTTTTTTTTGTTTTTTTTTTAGGGCAAAATTAACTCATTCATATGTTAATCAAGTTTCTAGTGCCTTTACACAACCGAGTATTTCACACTGAAATACAAGCTCTGAAGTCAAGGAAGATAATTGGTTTCACCCAGGAAAATAAGCCACTACCTCTGTGACCGTCCTGACCTGGTTTGGAGCTCTCCCTTACTTGTAATAAAAGCCAACTTGTACTGATAGAAAATAGCTTTGTTATCCTCTCAAAGTCTCCAAGCAAAATGCAACATTGTAACAGCCAATTATAGCTCAACACCTGCTGTTGAGAGGAGAACCTTGTCACCAGCTAATCTGAAGAACAGCCACTTTCATGTTTTCTGAAAAAAAAAAAAAGTAATAGCTGAGTAGTCACTTCACCAATCCAGCTAACCCACAGGAAGCCTTCTCCAAGACTGGCCACAGAAGTCAGGCAAATATAATTGACTGCTTTGCCATCTGAGGAAAGGATTGAAATCCAAATTTGAGTAATTACAAGAAAACAGAAGTAGAAGCTCCAGAATCTTTTCCTTATGATTATCTAGAATACGTCCATCCTAAAGTCTCTCTCTCAAAATTGTCATTGACTGTATGCTAATAAACACATTTAGAAAAACAATTAAGACAAAACTAACCTAAATGGAGTCTTCTTCCAGGCTACTGATTTAATGAATTTGTATTTCCAGTAAGTTTCTTTCACTGTAATGTAACACTAGTTATATTAACACACTGAACAAAGCCAATTCCTTGAAAACACAAACTGAAGAACATGAAAAGATACACAGCAAGTAACGTAATATTGAAAGTCTATGATAATGTCACAAGCATGCTAACAAACATGATGCATTACTAACATCATTCAGTTATATTAATTGCATAAATAGGAGGGTAGATTCCCCCATCTGAACCACATACAAGTATTTTTGTCAAATAGTGCATGAAGAATAAAGATAAGGTTGAAAGTGTTTCCAATATTTCTGATGCAACAGCCATTTACAGCTAATGTTTTGCCATCCATCAGCAAGCTTGACTATAGAAGATACCAGTAAATATTAGCTACCCATCCCACTGTATGAGACATAGCAGACTTCTCCCATTCAGATTTCTCTTTTGCACCCACCCTTTTCAAGATGCAGTGTGACAGGGCAGTTTCCGTGCCTGAAATGATCATAGAGATGATGAAGATTCATGTGAAAGACCAAAAGTATTGATGAAGTGATAATTTGCATCCAGAGGCAACATAAAGGATCACTTACAAAAATTTACCTTCCAATTGGTGTGGAACTATGAGTAATTGTAACAGAATAACATTATATACAATGGGGGGGGGGGGTTAGTTAAAAATACCCTTTAAAATGATAACATCTGAATCCTTTCTGCCACAATACAGAGTACAAGCTAAGCCATTTAAATTCTGCTTCAGCTGCTGCATCCAACTGAAAGCCAATGGTGTTAATCTTGATTTATTAGTCATTATGAAGGAGATTAAGATCTCCCTTGTAAAGCTATAAATACCCTGAAAGTATGACTGATATGAACAGGGTTGATTGTATAAGGCCTATTTAGAAGTCATTGACACTGTCGTGAGGTTTCCATTCTACCCCTTTTATCAAACACAGCCTAGTCAGGCTGAATTTCTATACTTCTGGTTTAACTTCTGTTTTTAAACATTATAGTTAAGAAAAATTTAGACATTTTTGAGAATCATACTAGGAAAAGGATTTTCTCCTATCAACAATATTAATCTTATAGCTATTTTCTTGAGAGGTATCAATGCGTCGTTGGAGTTACAGGGAAATTCAATGTGCCTGGTTGGGACACATCCTTCCTAGTCCCTGTAACAGGACAGAATACCTAAAGTAGGAGAAGTTGCAGTCAAAAGAACCTGGCAACTGTATTTCAGTACTAGGCATGCAGCAGTGCACTACAGAGTAGTCAGAAAAAAGCTTTTCACTTTTCCGTAACTTTTACTGGCTCCTACTGCAGTGAACATGGAAAGTGAAGCCCTTATCCTTCAGCTATTTCTCTCTTCCAGCACTTTCTTCAAAAACACAACACTGTGGAATGAAAGGTGATAATGGTCCTGGAAGCTGAGCTAAAAATAAAAGTACCACCATCCAGTGAAGAAACGAGGAACAAATGGCTTGCCAAATAGGCTAGGTCATCTTCCTGCCCGCCAAAAAGCTTTGAAAAAACCCAAACCAAAGCCATGCAAGTTTTCATAAAAATTAACTGAATTTATGCTTGATGAAAATCCATGGAAGAGAAGCTAGATCTTCTAGAGCAAGAACTTAGAGAGCAGAACCCAGACTGGTGAGCTGATGGACGTGGACGCAGACAGCCAGTAGGGGCTTGCAAGTGGAAGGTGGAAGCACAGTAAAATTCGGTAAGGTCAGGCCCAGATCCCCCGATGCCCCAAACTGCACTGTTCCTGTGTTGTCAAAATGTCTTCAAAAAAACCACCCTCAGGGAGATTTTTTGGCCCATTCCAGTGGTCAGTCTACTGAGAGTGCGCCAAGTTCCTTTGCCAGTGGTCTTAAATTCATAGATTACAAGCACAGCTGATAACACACACAGACACATACCTGCACCATGTCTGCCACAAAACTCTGCCGTAAAAACATTCAAGGCCACAGCACGAATTGCTCTCAAAAACAATTACAGCTGCCTCTAAGACGGATCCCAAATTTAACACACATTTCTAACTTTGACAGCACTGCGCTGTGGCTTCTTATTTGTCAGAGCTATTAATGCCATGCCACCTTGCAGGCAGAGCAAAAAACAGACTACCCAATGTTTGTGAAACTTTGAGGTACTATGGGAATGGGCACCACTATGTCATTGTGCACTTAAAAGCTGTATCAAAATGCACAGCAGGAATGGGAAAAATGAACAGTTGCACGAGTATCATGAAACGTAGCGTTTCCTAGTTGTTGGCATCACAAGTTCAAGACAATTTTGAGTTCCTTTCTATAAGAAATACTGCATGCCTCACAACACAGACTTCACATTTGGAGTATCTTCCTAATTTAACCTCAACTAGTTAAGTATAGATATTCTTGCATTTTCACGTTGACAACAATTTACAGAAGAGAAAGTTGCCATAGAGACACATACACTCTTTTCCAATCATTTCAAATATAGTTAGACTCAATTAATTATTCAGTTCACCACAGAACCATTTATACTTTTATATGAAATATTCCAGGGTAAGATATTTTTCAAGTATGTAATAAAAGAACTTCAAATTCTAGTAAATGGTGTCAGGAGAAAAAAAAGGTTAAAGTTGTGATCAGAAATAATTCTGTTCACAAATGAGGTAAAATATCAAGCAGTGAGGCCTGTATCTCAGGTAATTCTATATGTCCTTTTCACTCGCATATACGCAGAAGGCTTGGGAAGAAAAGGAGTGGTTTTGCATTTCTTTTACAAGCCTACAAGAAAAAAACCCAAACCTATAATGGTTCATATGTATGCTTATTGAAAGGTTATATGAGTCTTCTCTTTAAAGAGATAATATAAAAATAAAGGCTAAAATTGTCACACTTTTTAATGGGAGTGAAAGCAACACAGTAATGATAAAGAGAATCTGGAGCTGTCATGCAGAATGCAATCTTGATTGGCAGCTGTGACTTGGTAATACTGAGACCTTGTGCTATTTGATTAAAACAACATCAGGATGGAAAGATCTCTCAGATCAGAGGTCAGAAACATCAGTCTGATTTTTCTGCAGTTGTCAGAAGTGATATGGGGTAATTAACTAAGTCTGGAATAATGTCAGACAGGTGGTACTTTTCTTTTGAAGCAACTCATTAGAGAAGGCTTGTCATTTGTGACATTCCCACATAAATCCCAGTGCTCGGCATCTTCTTCAAATCGGTTTAAATTGCTCCCTCGAATATTAAAATACTTTAAAGGAAACGACACAGTTATCTAACAGAACAGTTTAGAATTTCATCTGGCAAACATTTAACAAAAAAAAAAAAAACAGGCAAAAAAAAAAAAGCATAGTTCCCACGCCGTATATATAAGCAACAAGAATCTGCAAAGTGAGAAGACCCACAGAAAATGGAGCAGCTGCTATCAGCAAGGAAACCAGAATAAACATTGCCAGGTTGAATGGCAGATTTGATCAGTGCACAATTGCCATTTGAATACCCTCTCCATCATTTTACGAACTCTGCTAGGCTGCCTATTCTTACTTTGGTTATAATAACACATCAAAAAAAGTTCAACAACAAGCAGAAATATGACATTATTCCATAATACCGTAGAATATAATTCTAGCTTTTTACTTGCTCAGTGAATTCAATTAAGTCCTCTAAAAAACTCAAAGATCATCTACCACACCAACTATGTAATTTACATAAGCATCATGCACTGAAATACTCAAATGTGAAAAGCCATGAGCAGGCTGGAAAGAGAAAGGACATGTTGTCCGAGTAACTTCACTTTACAACTTTTAACTGGGTATCTTCAAAGAAAAATAGATTTTATTTTTCAAAATTGTGTTTGTTTTAGACTGAAGGAAAAAGAAAGAACGCCGAAATCCAACCCAAAACCCTAAGAAAATGCACTCATGAAGATACATTTAAAACGCATTGCAGAGACCTCATTTAATAACGAGTATAGTCTTTTAAGACTACAGGGGTCCAGCTAAGGAAACTCATTAAAAGCACTAGCAGTACTAAACTGTCCTAAATAATTGATTGTTTCTAGTACCAATACTGTCCTATCTTGCAGCTAGGCATATTGAAAGTCTCAATAGGATTATGGACTTAGTTGAAAAGGCCAAATTTTGAGAGGTTTTATATGATGAATAAGTATTTTTAAACACTGTTTTATTTCATAGGGTCAGGTGTGGATCAAGACAGATTCCTAGACTACCTAGCAGCATGCTTACTCAAAAATTTACTCATGCTGCTACAAATATATATGTGGGAAATAAGATCATGACATCAGCCCCACGTGCAGTTTTCAACAATATCTATAACAACTTGGAAATTTAATTTCATTTGATTTTCAATATTCACATTAATTTCCGGACAGAAAGTCTTTGATTTATAAGTAGAAGTCTTGGTGTCTTACCTGAAGCTGTGTCAATGGCTTAGTGTTAATTTATCTGGGGATTTTCAAGGAACAATAATGTCAAAGATTCAGAAGCCCTTAATTTAGTAGATAACATATGTTCTGGTTTTATTCATTAAAAAAAAATATATATATAGCACTGGCCATGATTTTGCACACCTCTTCTCTACAAATACATCTGTTTGACAATAAATTACTGCCATGCTAGTCAGGAAAGTCAAAGCTCAATTGCTCTGTGTAAACGCATTTTTCCTAAGAGAAGTCATTTCCACTCTGTAGTAGCCTTCTCTTCTCGAACCAACATTCACACCAGCCACCATTCTCTGTAGGAGAAGCTTCTATCAGCATGCAGCAACAGCAGCTTTTGGATTTAAAAAGGCCCTTAAATGTTTACTTTTAAAGCATGCCAATCAGCTTCTAGCAACAGTATTTTTTTTTTTTAAAATCTAACTAGCACTGTCAGCTGCAAAGATACTGACAAGAAACCCTACAGAAAAACAGCTTAATTCATTTTGCTCTGAAAAAAGTCATCAATAAAGATTTACACAGTTATTGTCATTTTGGCTTCCACTGCAAAATAAACTGGAAATTATGACAGCTTGCGGAGATAGTTCTGCCTTGGTTCCTATGATTGCTTCAAATCCCATACTTTAAATATGAATGTAAACAGTGAAAAGAACCAGGCTTTTCCATCAGCTTTTCAGCAATGAAAACGTTGACTTTCACCAGATCACAAAGCATCTCTACCAATCTGGACATGGAAAAACGGGTCAAAAGGTGTGCTTGCTCATTTCAGGGGACTAGGACAAATTGCATCTGCCATGCCAACAGCTTTATAATAAAGTTATCCTTTGGAAAAGCCACGTTTTGTCAACAGTACGCACACAGCTTGTAAAATGAAACGTGTAAGAAAGAGTTACTTCTCTTGCATTACACTAACTGCTGGTTTCCATGACAAATGAAAGATTGCAGCAGCAAAGGTAACACATTTGCTTAGCTTTTAAGCTATGATGGTAGGATGCCTGCTGAGTGAGTTTCATTAAAGCCAGCCATACAAAGTCAAGACTATTTTCCAGAGTAAGCAGCAGTTATCTGCACCCTTGCATTTTCTTTCTTTGGAATTAGGCTTTGGATCTAACTGTTTTTTGAAGAGTACAAATTACCCCTGCTAACAAGAGGAATATTTTTAAAAGAAAAGATTGATGCAGACAATGGGAAGTTGCCATTTCTTTTGCTGGACTCAAACGTTTTGGAGTTTTTTTTTCTACCATTGCATGTTTACACGTTTATATCCTTTCAGTTTTAATTTACTCTACAGCTTTTTACCAAAAGGTTAACTTGACAGAGGTCTTACGCAGAAAGCTTCTCACAGTGACAGAATTATTTTAAGGATCTGCACACTACCTTGGCTGTAATAAAAAAAATGGTTAAAACAATAGGCCAGGGCATCAATCCAGTGCTCAAAACGGTCATTTGTCTTCTTTTCAAGCATAATGTTCTTGGCCTTGTAAGAATTTCCACTAAAAACAAGAAAGAAGAAGGGAGGGCAATGATAGGTGAGTCAAGCAAAATAATCCCAAATTTCTTCAAACTGGACAGCCCTACAATGTTTCAAATCCAACTCAGTTGAGATGTTGCAGACTGCCTAATACAGATATGTCAGCACATAAGTGAACGATTGCTCCGATAGCCCTTACACAGCAAAAACACATTGCTGGAAGCTGCACACACAGCAATTTCATGGGAGGCAGCAACAGCTTCTTTCAAGATGGATTATTCTTATGACATCTTGATTTCCTCACTACACGGTCTGCAAGTCCAGCTGGTTTCCCGACAGATCTGGCGCAGGCGTCAAGCCTCCTCAGACAGGGCACAGCAGATGCCTGCCCTCCATCCCAGCCCGCCTGTGGTTGCTCCCACAGACCTGCAAGGAGCCCCTGCGTCACTCTGCTGTGCAGCAGGCTTGCATCGGCTTGAGAGCAAGAACCGTTTTCTAAACCAAGAGTTGTGCTGTGGTCTTCTAGGCAACTTCCCAAGGGCATGCGGGAGGAGGATGTCTCTCACTGGCACAGAGGAAAGAATCCTGCGTAAGTGGCATGACAGACAGACAACCCACTGCAGAAGCCACCACCTCAAGCTAGGCAATCACCCATTTCAAAATTTGGGCATTACAGGAGTCTGCCCTGCCTAAAACCCCAAATATAGGTGTTTACATGCTTTTTAAAGATATTTGTATACCCCTGATGAATTTCTCCAGACTCTCCTGTACTCCAGCTTTTCTGACGCTAGAGTACTTTACTTAGGGTAGGTAAAGTGTCTTCAGGCCTGAAGCAACTATTAGCAACTGCAGCTTGATTTCAGGATGTTTTGAGTTTCAATTCTTTCTTCAGATACAGCACAATTCCCTTTCCTATACGTCTGTGACACATAAATCTATATAATTCCTGAATCTGAAACAGTTTCAGCAGTTCCTATACCATGCTTTGTAATGTAACACCACTGTTCTTATAGACATGACGGCAGAATTGGTGTGATCCACCTCTCCTTTTCAAAGATACTGAAGAACTTCAATAACAAATGAGTCAAAGTTAACTCCTTGTCTTTGTTCTTCTCAGTCTAGGCACAACTGTCTCACCTTTCTCAGTGAGCTTTTGCTACCTGCAGCTCACAAGATGCACTGCTAGATCTGGACGTTTTAACAGAAATGCAGTATTGACCACACCTGTGATCTGTCCCCCAACTCAACTCTAGATTTGAAGTGCTTTGTATTACAGCACATCAAAATGATCAGCTGTAATTCACACGTTGGTAGGTACAGACACAGACACAGAGCTGGATACAGTTTCTATTGCAAGCATTGAGACTGAGTTCCTGCAGCTTCAGCAGAAATGAGAGGCAGAATGAAAAGACGTTTGGTTAGAAGAACTGAGGCACAGAAACATGAACTGTTCCACCCAAATTCAGAAACATCATCTGTGTAAAGGGCAGGAAAGGAATGTTTTCATCTTGACTCCTAGTCTTGATCACAAATCTAGACCTTTAAGTACTACAGATGCACTACAAGCAGATCATGGGCTAACCAATCTGCGATAGTGGTGCTCCTTAACGTGGCTGGGAGTCATTGCTGGAAAGAAGTTTTCATCAAATAACCCACAGAAAAACAGAAACACAGTTGTTAGACGTGCAAAATCTTGCCTACTCAAATTAATGCCATTAATGAAATCCATCCCAGATAAGGTGAATTATATAACTTCAAAATCTCATCTTGAACAGCTTGCCAGTCACATACAAAATGCATCTACTTATGTTTCTATAAACTCACTCCAGAAAAAAACACCACTCAACCTAAAAACAAGCTTAGCTTCCTTACCTGTCCCCACACAAAACTGGGTCTCAAGCTAACAATTACTGGCAGCAAACAAAACTAAGTATGATTAAACAGCTCAGTATTTTTCTTTAAAGATTCCTGAAAAACCGTGCTCTTCTCACAGTAAACAGCTACCATTCACAGCTGCCTACTAAAAATAAAAACAAAATATCCAATTTGAACAGATAATGGAATTTAAAGAAAAAAGTGAAGCAGGTTCAGTTTGTGGTTAAAATTACTCCCCCACCCCCAAAACATGCTATAATGCAATCAATGGAGTTTTGGCACACGCTAAATACCTTTTTAGATAATGTAAGTGAAATACACCACAGTAAATTAAATGAATAACTACCATTCTGCATGGCTGGCACAGAAGTAGCCGATGCATTTAGGGAAAGGGCTCAGAAGCCTTCGTGCCAATGGCAGCCTACAAAGCCTGCTTTGGAGCAGCCGTGGGGCTAGCTCAGATCTTCCCCTGCATCCCTGTCAGCTTGAAATCTCCAGCACAAAGGACTGAAATTTTCCTGTAAAATTCTTACACACATTTTCCAACATAGGTAAAATAAAACTCTCCTTAATCTTTTTCCAGGAAAATTATTGGGTCAACTTCAATATATAGCATTGCATAAAACAACCTACATCATGCTCTTCACTGATGTACAGTAAAAAGTGCAGGGATATTTTAAGCAAAAATGGTCTTGACAGTTTCTTATAAACCCTTCATTTCCTCTACCACAACAACAAATTGCTGCCCAGAGCTAAAGCAGTCCAAAGTAAGCACGTGTTCATATTTTCTTTAAAATATTCATGTAACAAATGAATTTCACATGGCTTTGCCTCACTCCCATCAGTTCTAATTACTGATTTATTTTTGGTATCAACAGCTTATATTTATACAGCACTCTCAATCACAAATTCTTCAAAGCAATCTGATAAAAAGATCTCTCACCCACCACTACAATGCAGAACCCATTGGGATTGAACTTCATTCTGGGCCAATAAAGTTATAATTTTACAGAGAGATGAGAAACTTGGGTAAAATGTTATGGGGACAATTTAAATAGACAGTACAGTTACGACAGCAGGATTTTTTTGCCAGGCGATTGAGGTTAACACCCCTAATTCCTGCCAAAAGCCATAGAACATTTAATGGCAGGAAGTCATCTCAGTTATATCCTAGCAATTTCATACCATAAATGATGTAATAAAATTTAACATAGGATATTCAGCATGCATCTAACATTGAAAAGTACAAACCACTGACTCTATACAGTATTAATATTTGCATGTGCATGCACATTCACTGACTTGACATCTGCTTCCATTTTAAAAATAAATCCATAAAGTCCATTTAATCTATTCAGGGTTATCAAGGATAAAAGAACATAGATAATTTGAATAATATAAATGCTACAATTTGGTTGTAGCACCTCATGTAGAACACTCAGCAGCCATTAAAACAATCTTCTTTATTTCCAACTACAGCTTTATCAGAAATGCCAAGAGATAAAGCTGAGGAACTTTGTAGATGGATTACGTTTACAGTCAAATAATTAACCTGTATGTAATTCGTATGAAATGTAGGTAAAAAGCATTGAGGAAAGTAGTGCTACACCATTTTCCCCTTATAAATTGAGACAGCAAATCAGGACAGAAAGGGCAAGAGACTACTGAAATGTTACATGCAGCCTTACGCGTTTTACAAGCTAGGTGGACTTAAGCATGATGTTTCTACATTACCATGTAACACTTGTATTATTTTCTCCTCCATCTTTTTGGCCCTCAGTCTCATAAGGCACACAAAAATTCCACTTAACATATATTCTTACTTTCAGAGAAAAATATGGCAATAGCAAAGGGATCAGAAACTGCATCAGTCCATAGTTATGTAGATAGCAGCGTCTTCATAAATTTGATCAAATAAAAAGCCCCAACAAAACACACAGAACACACAACAACAAATCCCTCCTGATCTGAACTCAAAGCTGGCACATCCACACAGTATATTTAATTATAAATGGCACAGATATGATATTGTACATAGAACTCCAGGAGCCATAAAAACTTAGTATATATTTAAAAAAGCTTAGAAACTACTACTTCAGCTAACTCCGGACAGCCGACATGGCTGCATGGCACTGAAAAGCCAGGAGGTGAGTTTTATTTCTGAGAGACAGCTGGTGCTGAGTATCTGGGAAGCAAAAGCTCTCAAATCCAGCACTAGGTGTAAACTAGACAAATCCAACAGACTTAAACCTTGTCATACTGTATGACTCCTTTGCAGGCAATTACAAAACCTAAAGCACTCAAAATAAAGTACTTATGCATAATTAACTCATTCTTTCTGTACATGTTGCTGAAGTAACACCATGATTTCT
>Ga0181612_131633_pt1 | contig 13580 bp, 11 predicted proteins | sample HoacroProtozoa21_FD_119630 | JGI IMG/M metagenome (GOLD analysis project Ga0181612, IMG submission 119630) | Hoatzin crop microbial communities from Cojedes, Venezuel. Combined Assembly of Gp0051906, Gp0051904, Gp0051908 | reverse complement strand
TGCCATTAGGGTGGTGAAACACTGGAACAGGTTGCCCAGAGAGGCAGTGGAGGCCCCATCCCTGGAAACATTCAAGGCCAGGTTGGATGGGGCTCTGAGCAACCTGGTCTGGGTGAAGATGTCCCTGCTCACTGCAGGGGGGTTGGGCTAGATGACCTCTAAAGGTCCCTTCCAACCCAAAGCATTCTATGATTCTATGAAATAGTTCTGTAAAGTAGTAAAAAGTAGAACAAGCATACTACAGATTTTTTGTTGTTGTTGCAGCCTATTTGATAGAAAAAATGCATAAGGGAAGTACTGCCTTTATACTGACTAAATGCAGTGGGTTATTCAGAAGCTTACTATACATAAGGTATGTATGCAGTAACTTAAGACAGATCAGACTTCGAATAAGTAATTTCTGTCCTTTTTATTTCTGTCTTGATGCCTCTTCTCTCAAAATCCTTTTCTAAGGATTTTCAGTTTTAAGGTCTTCAATGTAACAATCTTCAAATCACATGATTACTTCCCTTTTGACAATTGAGCTGCTAAAGTGAATGCAGCAACTTGGAATTCCTTTGCAACTTGCCTGTCTCTCCCTTTGGTGTCCTGTTTGATAAGCTTAGCCTCTTGTCTTCCTCATACTGATGCTGTGTTCTGACCTGTGGATACCATTCTCCCATTACATGATTTTTTTGGGTTTTTTCTTTTTTTTTCCTCTGATACAATGCTGATTTCTATATTACCTGCTTGCTTTTATCCATTACACTGCTTCCCACACTGTCTTGTAACTTTGTGATCATCATCCATGCCTAAGGTTCAGAGTTCATCTTGGAGGTTTCATTCTACAACTTCATCCTCCCTAGGCCTTTTGCCTGTCTTTCACAAGGTAATTTCCATTAGCTCTGGCTGGAATGTCTTCCCTGCTCATACATGCATTATACAACTGATTATTTTTTTTCCTAAGTCACTGTTTTTTGCAACACTATCTTCCCCTTCAACCCAAAAATGCACTTCTGTAGCTAATTCCCTGTGATTATAACAAAAAAGCTGCTCTAGCAGGAAACCCTAAGACTACATAGGTATCTACATAAAATGCGAATTAGGTAGCTAGTGAAAGTGTCTCCCTTACATATTTTTTTTAAAGTTCTGGTAGCCCTTTCCCAAAAAAGCTTTCCTGTCCCATTTGTTGTATGGTGGTGCATCATGTTTAATTCCGGCTGTCAGATCCCTGAGCAAAAACCTGCTGGTTTTTATTAGTTGGTAGAATGCTGTACACAGCTGTGGCGCTGGAGAAGCAGTAAAAATAATACTGAAGTTGCTTAGGCTGAAAACTACAACAGATTTTCATGTCTTTCTGATAGTGAAGTAATGTGGCAGATGGCCTAATTATTATTAGCAGTTCCTTTCCTAGAAAATACTTTCTGAGGAGAGACTTGAGGGCCATTTAATAAGAAACGCTTTCTCCTGATGCTGTCTGTGGGAGTAATTCCTTAATTTATTACATAATATGTAACAAAATCAGACAAGTTGGGTGGCATGGCTCTTTGATCAGTAGGATAGAGGCTTCCTTTGGTAGTGTTTCTTTAAAGCTAATAAAATCTTCATGTTAATGAAGCAAGGCATACATCTGTCTTTTTCTAAGAATGTTCTTTTAAAATTAATTTTGAGGGATTGCTTTCTATGTCTAGGCTTTTTCACCTTTTGCTAAGTAAACTGATATTTGTGTTAACTTCTAGGTCTTTTGTGAATGAGTAATCCTTCGGTGTATAGTTTCCCTATTTCAGGGGCTGCATGTTTTTTTTTGGTTTTTTGGGTTTTTTTTCTTTTTTTTTTTTTTTCCAGCATTGAATTTGAGCAGATTCTGTCTGGAGCTTGAACCCTAATCTATTTAAATGTATCTGGAGCTATTCAACAACCTGCTGTTGTTGGTGATTGTTTGGGGTTTTTTTAACCTCAAAACATGAATAGTTGGCAGACTGGTTTTGTTTTGCGTTGTACTAATCTTCCAATCATTACTCTCTCTTAAAAGTCTGGCTACCATTGGGCTACCTCTCTACCTATTTTACTTTGACAAACAGCTATGCACTGCAAACACTTCCTGATATTTCAGTGAGTTTGGCAGAACACAGACTTGAAATGAAAAATTGCTCAATCCCTGCTGTTTTCTTTAACATTGTTTTTATTTTCAAACAGTTTCAAAAATGTCTTGCCTCCTCTTTGTATTGCCTGTTCTTTCTGGGTCACATCCGTGGGTACAAGCTATGAGGCACCTTTGGAAGCTGCTATGTAACAAACGTTTTCTGTTAATGCCAAACTCTTGTTTTACCTGGAAAACATTTTTACCCTTTTATGGTAAACATTACCACAAATACTACTTTCTGGCTTAGCTTTTTCTGCGTACTACCTATTTTGTTCTCTTCCAGGAAGGAGGTCGTCTTGTATCTGACATACTCAGTGGAACACAAATGCATGCATCTTTGACTGCTCCTTATGTTTAGCTCTCACTGCTCAGTATTTTAAATTCACACCTTCTCCAATATACTTTGTATTTTTTTTTTTAAAGGTTTTTAAATTCAGCCTTTGCTTTTGGAATGGTGCTGTTAAATTCCTGTACTTCAGGACCTTAACTATGCCACGTTTGTTTTGTTTATTAACACTTACGTGGCTGTTTCCTGGCACAAAACCTGTCCTTTGTGCCCGGGATTATTAATGTTGTCCATTCCCTGTAAAAAGTAAGAATAAATCACACCCAGTCTTTGCAAAACACTGTTTCATGTGTGTAGTGTATCATTAAAGTAGGAAGTAGCAAATCAACAAAACAAGTTTTAAAAAGTAACCTTCTTAAATTTACTGTTACTGGAAGGGATGAAAATAAAAGATTTGTTGAACTGTTTTTTCAGTAAAAGCAATTGAATATGAATGCTAGACAATGTTAAAAATAGCTGCAAACTATAGAGTTTGGTAGCTGTATGGCTCAGGGGTCAGATTTTTGTTGTATATGTATACAACAAAATTGAATTTGTGTCAATTCAATTATTGAAATTATGCTCAAGATAGAAAAGAGGTACACACTGAATATACTGGAAGCAATTCACAGCTGTAAGAAAGTTAGACTAATAGTAGAAATAGGGGACATCAGCTCAAGCTTGAGAATGCTCATAAGCCTGTAAAGAATCTAAACATTTTTCATTGGTAAGATTGCAATTGTTTTGTCAAATAAGATTCTGCAATGCTTTCACAGAAATAGCCCGCTAGTAATATTTTTTTTTACTGTGCCACGTGTGAGTCTCAAATCTTTCTTGCCTTGCAATGTGGACCCCTGAGCAGTGCTTGGCTCTAGAGCTGCATGCAGCTGTTGAAGAGATCAGTGAATGTGGCTGCATATGAAATGTGAAAAGTAGGGTGACAGGAGTTTTGTGGTATTTGATGTTTGTTAAACAGTAGAGTTGAATGAAGTTGCTGCACTGGAATATGCTAGCAAGACAGTGCTTGCTTCAATGTGTAAGTAACAAAAGGATGGAATGAAGATAGAGAGAGATCCTGAAGTAGGGTGTGTGCTGTGAATTTGCTGTATCCTGCAATACTGGTCTCCAGTACTTTGGCTCTAGGTTTGCTAATGGTGGATGGATTTGAAGAGATTTTACGGATGGTCTAGGAAAATGCTGAGTTTAAGTATTCTTCTACTTGACAGGTAGACAAAAGCTGTTCCTCAAATAAGGATGACAGTTTAAGAACCTGGACTGGTCCTGTACAGGATGGAAGAGCCACTTGGACTCTCAGATTTAAAATGTAGATCCCTAAGGACCCGTTCACCTGCTGGTTGTGTCTGCTCAGACATCTAGAGCCGGTGGGTGCCAAACACTTTGTCAGAAGTCCCCGGTGCTTCATGTTGTGCTTGGCTCTTTGGTGCCGGCAGTGCTGATGGGCTGGGTGTCTGTCCCTGCCTTGGTACGGCTGGGACTTAGGGAGTAAACACTCCATCAGCTCTGGGGAAGGACTGCACAGTCTGCTAGTGTGTGGGTGAGCAGAAGGAATTTTTTTTTCTGCAGGGTGTTACTTGATAGTCATTCTTTCAGTGATTCCCTTCAGCAGTCAAGTCTCTTGTACCTGCCCTCCAGCTGGTGCCTGCTTGTGATCCCCACCATCAATGCTGTTGCAGTGTTCTAGCCTGGGGAATGTATACAGATGCCAAATAGCAAAGGGGAAATGGGGAGAAAGGAGGACCATAGCTTTTCAGCCTTGCTGGACCTCCAGGCACCTCACTGTGCAGCTGCAGCCACTGTTGTGCTGCTGGGCTGGAAGGGACGATGTCTGAGCGAGCAGCAAATCCCGAAGCCACAGCTGCTGTTACAGGTCGGGCAAGGCTTTCTGGGCTTAGAAAGGGGGCTTAGGTGTTCAAAGCTGTGATTGTTGAGATGGCAGGCAGATAAAAGCGGATGAAACCTGGAAGGAGCCACGATTTCCTAGTGTTTCCAGCTGGGCAGTTTAAATAGTCGTCTTGACAGCGTGCAAGTCTTTTGAGTCCTGGATATGATCCCATAGCAAGTAAATGTTGCAAGAACATGTGCATGAGGGGTAGAGAAAGACTGAAAAGGCTCGCTGGTAGGTTTTACCTACCTGCGTGTTAAAAGCAGTTTTCAGGTTTCTGCCCTTTAAATTTTAATGTTCAAAACCCTGGGAATCAATTATGTTAATAAATACTTTAACACCTCAGCTCTTTTAGGGTTGCTGTGGGACAAGAAGAGTTCTCAAAATGCATTGGTTGTAAGAAAAATTGCCAGCCAGGAGTTGGCAGGGAGCATCGGTATCTCTCTTGTTCTCCTCCGGTTGGCAGCTGCAGGAGATCGGCTGGCTGCTGTAAAGCTGGGTATCTGCAAACAGCCAGCTGCTCCTTGTGTTGAGGAAATCTCGTTTGTGGTTTGACCCAAATGGGTACAGATTTTGAACTGGTGTGGAAATGCAGGCTGGTCATTGTTGAATGTGCTAGTGAGGTCATTTGTTGCTGATTATTGCTATTGGTTGGCCTCTGTAAAGCAGCAAGAAGCTGACACTGTTTCTAAAATCTGAGTAAACTGCTAATCTAAGTGTTAATGGATTCCTTTATGTTTCCGTTTTCATCCTCTACTAGGTCTAGAATTGATGCTGACTTGTAGAGAATGATTTTATGTGCAAGGTTTTCATTGTTATTTATTTCCAGTTTGTCTTTCACATTGCTAGATTCTGCATCAACCCAAGATACATAACATTTTCTCTTCAGTAATGGATTAATATTTTTGAGATGTTTCTGACACAGAAGGTTCACAGATGTTCTTACACAAGCCTTTAAAAGGACATTCGACATGTGGTGTTGCAAGAACATATTCAGCAAATTTTAGGTAAGCAAATCGACTTAATTTAATAAACCACTTTTCATCAAACTGGATGGAGCCAAATCAAGTACTTTGCCAAGAAATTTATTTTTATTAGCGCAGTATAATGTGATGCTTATTACTAGGCTATCTGGTTCATGAGATGTGCTGGAGGGGAAGGAGTGGAGCCAGTGGCATCGGGAGGTGTCATGCTGAGAGAGGGCAGCCCCACCAGGAATGCAGCAGCAACGCTGGCTGCAGAGCTGCTCTTCCCCTGGGTTTTTAATGTAGGGATCGATGCTGTGCTACGCAGTCCATCCCTGAAGCTAAAAAAAAAAAAAACCACAACCATACTTTGAAACAAAAGCCAGAGAAAGGTGACTTTTGTCAAAGAAGAACAAAGAGATATTTTGTGTGCCTGGTTCACGCCTTTCCATTTCACCAGGGAAGAAAAACGCACGGTGGACTGGAGTAGGAAATTATCACCACACCAGAAAGCATCCTAGGACTCTGCTTTCACTCTCTCAGTAATTTCTGGGACTTCTGATGAGGGGGTCATTCACTGTGTTAAATTCACATGCATAAATCCTTTTTTGTGGGTAGTGAATGCTTTGGCATAGATAGAGTTCTTCTTTCAAAAGCCAATATTCAATACAGATTTCAGCATTTCTGGACAGCAAGTCATCTCTCTGTATCCCCGAAGACTGAGAAACATGAAAGTTGGGCACTTTTTATAATTAAGTGTGACTTTTCCAAAGAGAGATGATTTTACCATCAGAAAGGAATTTTTTTTTTCTGGAAATTGCCTCCCTGTATTGCTTTCTGTAGTGGAAGTTGTGTGTGGTATTTGGGTTATGCTGTATCTTCACAGTGGGTCTTGGATGAGACACTATGGATCATGTGCTTTGGACTTTGTCCCAGACAGCCTGTCAGGCAGCTCACAGATAACGTTCACTCCCACAGTACTTATCCAAATGACCTTAAAAAGTGTTAGTCAAAGGAAAAAAAAGGTTATAGCCTTCCTCTCCCCACCTCAGACCCCTGAAGAGTTGCATAAAGATCAGATTTCTTTGAGATATAGGAAGAAGTCTTTGTTTATATTCCACTTATTTACATTACAGCAATTGTTCAATATGTCATGCTGTTTCTGGGTAGATAGCACTCCGAGTGTGAAACACAGTTTACTAGGCTGCCAGAATGACAATTCCGTGCTGTATTATGAAGGCAGGTCCTTATCTTGGCTTTTCTTAAAGTAAGGCATCCACAAGCCCTTTGTTTCACTGCCAATGATCCCAGGTTAACCTGTCGCTTCTACCTTCCTTACCCAGCATATGCTGACTACTCTGTTTTGTTAGGTAGGGTTTAGTAAGCCTGTCTTGATGTTGTGTGAAATAATCAGGGAAACCAATATTAGATGTCTCTACTTCAACCACTGGAATAAAAGTTTTGTTAGCAAAGTGAGACAATAGAAATTGATTTTATTTTGAAATATTAGTATCTGTTTGCCAAGTTAATTTTACGTTTCTTAACATACATATTCCTTAGACTGTGCCATTATTTCCTGGTTTCTGAAGCTGAAACAATATTGCTTTTCTTCCTAGTCACCTGGTTTTTGTTAAGAGTTTTGATTTCGTTCTTTTAAAATTAGAAGCATATTTTGATTCAATTTGATTATTTTTAAAGTTTAGCAACTCTGACAACAGAAGAAATTTCTAAAACTGATTTCTTAACAACTGTGGACACTTCAAAATAAACGAAACACCACCAAGTAGTTGTCCTTTAATAACCTCCCTGTTTTTTAATTTTTCTTCTGTTTCTTTTTACAGTATGATCCACTAATACAACTCAAAGGCATTTTGGTCATTTGGTCCATAGAATAGTCTTGATTTGTTGAGAAACATTCACACAATCTATCTGAAAGATCTAAGCCAGAAATTCACATACATGTTAATGCTCATTAAATTCACTGACGGATCCGAGAGGGGCTGTTAGCAGCCGGTAAGGGCTGAGCTGCAGTGTTGAACTTTGAGTGACTGGTAGGAATAAGTTTACTTCTGTGAGACGAATGAGAAGCAAACTATCAAATACTAAGTTACGCGTTGCTTGTGTCAGGGAGTTTAGACGTTGTTCTTCCAAATCAACCTCAGAATGTCGCAAGTTGCTGTAAATGAGTATAGCAGCCTTTTGAAATGTTCCATCTCTGCTAAACAGAATCAAAGCTGTTTGAGAGAAAGGCAAGTGTGAGACATCCTGCTCATTAGCAGGTGTGTTTTCTGCTCCTAACAACTTATCTGGGAGTGTAGCATGGACAATGTGTGATGAAGATAATCTTCACCTATAGACATTGAAAGAAAGTGTCCATGACCTCTGACTGCCAAGCAGAGTTAAAGCATATTTTGATTCAGTAAAGACAAGAGTAGGAAACCAATGTAATTTTTTCTATTTCCAAGAAGCCAGTTCATATAACTGGTACTTTTCTTCCTCAGGTACCACGAAAAGCTAATTCCTGAGCGAAAAAAAGACAATATCTGGCAGTAGCTCTGTATTTTGCCCTGCTATCAAGGACAGCTACGATTTTACTAACCAAGAGCAGAAAAACTCCAAATTCTTCACACAGACCACATTCTACCATCTGTGCTGAAAAAAGTGATGCAAGGAATGGCAGCTAAGGGCACCTCTGAAGAGGCCATCTCTAGCCCTGTTATGGAGATGGTTGTTTCTCAGGTAAGCCTATACCAATGGCTTAGTTGTTCAGAATTCTAGGCCTCATTCCGCTGAAAAAAACAAACAACCAAACAAAAAAAACCCACAGCACTACCAGAGAGGAAACCACCACACATGTAAGTAGATATTTACATGTCAGTGTTAACTGAATGTGTATGATCATGTGCATGATTTCTGTCTGGTGAAGCAATCCCATTTTAGCTCTCAAAGCCAGAAGCGTATTTTTCCCCCCTTCTTTTACACCTGTTTAAACTATTTGGATGTTAAGCTAAGTATCATTTGTGAGGATAATTCAAGCAAGGGGAACCAGAATGGAAAAAAAAGAATATTTGAGAATATTTGCAGACTTGTTTTGGTATTTAATAACAGAGCTATGTTTTTATCTTAAAAAAAATCCTCTACAAGAGGGATGTTATTGCCAATGTAAAATACGGCATTTTATATATCTATAGACCCAGGTCCAAACATTATGAGGTTCAGATGAGGTTTTCAGAATAGAAAGCTGTGATTTCAGGCAGTGTTTCTTCCCTAGGAGTGCTGGCCATCTGGCTATGTCTTGGGCTATGCTCATTGTATGGAAATGCCCAACCACTTGATACATCTCAGATCCTGACCTTTAAGTGTTCATATCACACTCATCATGTTTTTACACCTTCATTTAAGTTTCTCAAGAGTCTGCATCACATGCTAAATTCCTGTCTTTTCCTTGTGTCTGGGGAAGTGGGGGCCAAAAGGGGGAATATTTTGCCTCCACTTATGCTCCCTTACAGAAACTGAGCTGATTTGGGAACCCAGAGCCTAGTTGTAGTCCAATTTTCTTGTCCTGAGGTGAAGCCAAAGTTTATGCTTCCTTTGAGAAGACAAGTGTGTCCACTCAATTCACCCCCACCCTTGATGGCAGAAATTCTGTTTTCAACCCAGTCTACATGGTCAGAGTGGAAGTGCAGTGGATGCTGCTTCTTGTTGGAAGCTACAGATCAAAGTGATTTTCAAGACTTATTTTGACTGTAGCCAAGTGTTATAAAGCATTACCCAGTCTGTGAATTTGCTTTTTCTGCACTGTGGGTTAATGAATAATCCTCTGCGCACCTTTTATCTTGTAAAGTTTGGTGTTTAGTTGTTGGTTGCAGCAGATGAAAAGCAACTAATTATTACTGATTTTATTTTTATTTTTATTTTTTTAAGTGGTATCTGAGATCAATAAGCAAAACATTGTAAGATGAATTAAATTGTAGGGCCAAGCTATCTAACAGCTCACCAATGTCAAATGGGAAGACCCTGCTCCCTCTACCCCATCCCCTTGCCTAGGGACGGTCTCATATTCAACCTTCCACCAGTTCTTGCACTTGCTGGATCCTTCAATGAGCTGATCAAAGTTGCTAACCCAGCAGGTTAAAGGGAACAGCTTCTGTGGGGTTAATGACTGGTCTTCTGTAACTTCATGCTTAAGCAAAGTGATTGTGCAAGCACTGGGACACGTGAGCAACGGGCACCACACAGCATAACCATTTGTGATTGCTGCCCTTCTGTTCAGTTATGAGCATCTAGGCCAAGAGACCTCCCATGTAAGCTTGGGTTACCACCAATCAAAGTGATGAGTCAAGGCTCTGCAACAGCTCATATCCTCTGTGGCTCACCAGAGAGACCTCTAACACCAAAAGACTCCAGTTGCATGATAGTGGGTTCAGTTCCAGTTTTCCTGTCTAATTGTTTGTCGTCTTAACAACAAAAGTCTGCAAAAAAAGCCTGACAAACCAAGCTTATGAGTATTGCTTCCTGTTTTCTGAAGCTGAATCCAGAACAACAGTTTGTGTAACGATGATGAACTGTTAAATAAAATTAAATCTTTTTCCCTGTGGACTTTGTAATAAAAATTGTAAACAATATTTTGCAAATAAAGCTGCAGGCCTATGGCCTGTCGCTCCCAGATGGCACAAATTAGTGGAGGAAGGTTTGTTGTGCTTCCTTTCCCCAGCCGTCCACCCCTCCCTGGGTTTTGGATGTGCTAGCCTTGGATGGGGATGACTCAGCTGCTGGTGAATCACCTGCTGAAGTGCTAGAAGTGATAGCTTGGCTCTGTTTCCTCAAGTAACAGTGAGCTGTCAAGGGCAGACTGGCAAGACAATTGTCTTCTGCAGCTGGGCGAGTTTTGCTGCTTGTACATCTAGGTTTGCTGCAATTAGAGATGGTCACACAGATTTTACTGTGACTTCAACAATCCCTGTTGAGATCTTGTTTCATAAAAGCTTCCTTGTGCAACTGCTTGTTCATGACAGGGCTTTTCACAAGGCATTGCTCTAAAGCTTGCTTCAGCAGAAAAGCAATTGGTGAATAGCTCATGTACGGGGTAACTGGAGAAATACAGGGAACAGCATATATAGTTAGGGATGTTTCACTTTTCCAGTTGATGACATGGAAAGTAATGGAAGATTTCCAACTAGAGAGATTGTTCCAAAAAAGAGGTGAGATCTAGAAAAGACTTTTGAAATCTTGCTATTTCAAATCACTGTTTTCTGGGTTGCTGATGGTGGAGAAAGACACGAGAAAAACTAAAAACCACATGGAAAAATTTGCCAGGCTCTACATCCCCATGGGACTGCATATGTCCAACCAGCTGCTAGGGAGAAAAACACGGAGAACCTATTGTCACTGTGTGATGAGTCTAAATGTCTGGTACAAAAAGAAGCTGTTTGAGAGATACAAAACAATGTTGGTTTGCCACAGTAGTTTTTAACTACTGCGATCAATGGGCTTCTTTGACTCTATTTCAGTGTCGGTACCTTCTTCCCCTTAGTAGCCAAAGAAAAGTAGTGTATAAGCTAGCTGCCTTTTCTCAGTGACAGTAGCACCAACCACCCCTGCTGACAAGCAAGTAGACATTGTGAGAAGATCATCTGCAAGTCTCTGTTGTGAACCTCAGCAAGAACCAGCATGCATTTTTTTTTCTCCACCTTCTGTGGTACAGATTTATACTACTTAATCTAGCCAGCAGTAGTTCCTTGAGTGGCTGAAGTTTGAAGAAAATACAGTCACAGGTAGTTACTTTGGGTGCCCATTGTCAAGAGGATAGAAGAAGCGCAAAGGAAAAAAAAACCTAAGCTTTATCTACAATGGCAATTATTTTGCTGGATGTTGTTACTTTGGCCTCTTTGTTGTATCACTTAATATATTTTTGGGGATTGGCTCCATCCTCAAGAAAAGTGTACCTTCAGCTCTCCTCCCTTCCCTATGGAGAGCAGCAGTTTCATGGCCCCTGTTCAGCTGGTCGGCTAGATCACCCTTTCCCAACAGACATTTCCTATTGTCTTTGTCAGGGTCCTCTGAGCCAAAATCCTCCTGAAAGCCAGTGGTTACACAGTGATGGTTAAAAGTCATGTAGTGTAGAGAAAACAATACCAAAAGGCTTATTCAAAGTGATGTACCTGTGTAACTCCTCATTGTAGCAAAGCCAGAGGGTTTATCTCCTGGCACAACCAAGCTAAGTGAACAAGTTTAACTCTATTGATAAATTCTTATTTTTGGAACAAGTCTGATTGTTGTCAACATTTTTGGTGGGGAAGGTCCAAGGACATGGCAGAATCCCAGAATGAGCCAGGTTTGCTCATATAATCATGCTTTCTGTCTCTCAATAAGCCTTCACATTGCAAGCATGTTGTTTGAGAAACAGATACGAGATATACTCAAAGGCACTCCTTCACGTATTTTTCCTTGAACATCCCACATCTTCAATATTAAACAATATTCCATTGTCTAGAATAGTAGACATTGGACTTGATGCTATTTGAGGTTCTTACACGCAGAGGTAATGTTCCAAAACATCACCCCATGCAGAATACAGATATCCAAATATCTGCAGAAAAACAAGTGCAAGGGTACACACACGTCTGTAAGTGGCATGTAATAACGTGTACTCTAATACCATTCCAACCTCAGTGGAAAGCCACTGCTAAGCTGTGTGCTTAGTTGCATGATGGCACACACAGATCTCAGAACCAAACAAGTATTAAGCAGCATTGTACTGACTGTGATTTGCCTTTTTCTTTCTACCTCAATTCTTTATCAAACCAGAAGTCATTTTTGTGTCGGAAGTCTCCAAACTAGTGAAGCTAACTATTTACCATTCTGTTAATTTTATTCTGAAGTTAAGCATAATGTATGTGTATATAAGTTTACAAGTGTTATTTTTTTCTCATAAGATCATTGCTTTTGTTAAGAGGGATCTTATTTCTTAAGGGATTATACTCCATTTACAATCAATCCATTTTGCTAGTCTTCTTTAAGAAGCTCTAAGATAACAGCAGTCAGTTTACAGCAGTCTTTTTTCTACGCAAACAAAATACAAAGGTTCTTAATATTTTCCATCCAAGTCTCCTTCCAGTCCAACTTGGGAGTGGTAATAGGATGAGAGCCAAGGAATTTCCAGAAATCTTGAAGTGCTAGTAAGTCACTGCTGACGCAGTGCCATGAATATTTGGTTGATGAAAGTTAGATGCAGGACCATTCTGCCCCTGATTAGCAGATATTATCAATGCATCCCGACAAAAGTCACAGATTCTTGCTTGCTTACACAGTGGGAAAAGAAGAAGGGTAGTTAATTCCCCAATTAGGAACAAACACAACCTTTGAGCACTCTCTGACCACAAATAGTCTCTGCGAGAGACTATTTTAGCTACCGCCTTTTCTGAGCTTTCCTGGAGCTAGATCAGGTGCTTCAAAATAGTTAAGAGAATTGGTATTCGGTTTGTAAAGGCATAATTTGTTGTTCTATTCAATCTCCTCCAAAATCTTCAACTAGAAAACGGCGTGGTCCCCAGACATCTCTCTGAACTTGTTCTCTTGATCTGTGTGTACTTTCAGTGCTCCTTTTTGGATATTAAGAGAACACTATTAAAAAACCAAACAAACCAACCTATAACTCAGGTGGAGAACGTGGATGGATATTCATGGTACGTCTTTGTGACTTTGTCTGCTGTAATACAAGAAGGCGAAAAGCATGTGTATACAAGAGGACACAGGACAGGCCTCCGCAGTGGAAATAATGCAACAGCTTTTCCTTTGGATGTGAAAAATCCATTATTTCTTGTCATCTTCTAAAAAAATAATGGCGAAAAGGCTAGCCTTGTGTCTGGGTGAACTAAAAAAAGATGTGAACATGCCAGTGTTGTCTCAGTGTGGGTTCTTAGCAGTCAGAGTGCTACCCCATAAAATACCTGCTATTTTTAAAGATATTGTTTAATCCAAGCAGGAAAACATTGCACAGGCAAGTCACTACATGGCCTCAGATGTAAAGCTCGAACCTGCTATGGCATATCAAACTGCAAACACTTTGAAAAGGGGTTGATTTGGAAGCCTTCCTGTCTGCCTCAGGAGGAGTGCATGTTGCTCCTTCACTCACAACAGCTCTGATGTACCTCTTTTTACCTCTGTACAGACAGAGTCCAAAGAAAACTTAGAAACTGTACTTCATGTATGTGTAATTGAAGTGTATATATGTGTGTGTGTGTGTATATATATATATATATATAT
>Ga0181612_175838_pt1:0-12500 | contig 13581 bp, 8 predicted proteins | sample HoacroProtozoa21_FD_119630 | JGI IMG/M metagenome (GOLD analysis project Ga0181612, IMG submission 119630) | Hoatzin crop microbial communities from Cojedes, Venezuel. Combined Assembly of Gp0051906, Gp0051904, Gp0051908 | reverse complement strand
GATACGTGCATGTATTGTGCACCTGCAGAGTCACAAACACACAGCAGGCTTTGTTCACACTGATGAGAAGTGTTCATGGGAAAACAAGTACCAGGCTCTCTGCTCACGTGTTGTGAGGGAAGAAGGGAATTTCTGGTTCTTCTGATTAAGTCTTGACACAAGATTGCAAATTGTTCAGTGAAGTTACTACCACTTAGTCTGTATATCATATTGAATAATGGAGTACGGATTGTTAGGGTATGTAGAAGACCTTCATCCAAACAGTATATTGCCAAATTTTTCTTGTCCTAAAGGCATTGAAACTTGCAGGAACAGCCGTGTGACCGTGTGCTGGGGGGGGGTTCTTCATTGGTTTGTTCTTTTGGTTTTTATCTATATGCTTCTTCATGTCTAAATATTTTTTTATGAAGATGTCCATTATATATGTTTCAAATAGTATTTTTTGCTAATTGTGCATATGTAAATATGAACTAAAACGCGTGAACATGCACTGGTCTTTTATGTATGTAACATTATGAAAGCTGTTACTGTAAAAATTTCATTGCCACATAAAAATTGTGCTACTAAATCTGGTAAAACCTAAAAGTGGCAGGGCTTTGGGAGGGTGTTGGCTATTTTGTAATGTTTTAGTAAGGAGGCTGTAACTGGTGTTAGGAAGTAAAATCCTACCATACAAATAACCCATCCTTAAATCCCAGCCTGTTCTGGCAATGATGTTCTGCAACGTTTGCAGTAATTTCAGTGAGGCAGATCTGCTGCCTTCAAATTCATTGCGACTATCAGTGAAAAATCGAACAGAATGTCAGCTAGCACAGTTTATGGTGGTTATGTGTTTAATTAAAAATGCTGATTTCAAATGGATGCAGTGAACTGGAGCTGCAGCTGGATGGATGTGAAAAGAAGTTGAATGTTTCAGTGAGCAGGTTGAAGGAAAGTGGCGACAGAGCAAGTTACCAGTAAGCGTCAGGGTGCCCTGCTCCCTGTCCCACGTGGGAGGCGGTGGTGCATTTGGGTGCAATTTCTTGGCATCTGTAAAATGCAGTACAGAGGGCATCATCAGAGGTAGCAATAGATGGTTTTATAGGCATTCAGCTGCTGTTGCTTCAGTGTTGCAGGGGCGGTCATTAATTTAGCTGTTCAGAGGCAACTCATGTTTTTTAAATGTGTCATTTTCAGGTAACCCGGTAGATCTTAGGGTTGGTTACGTGTAGTTCTCATTGTACACCCCAGTGCTTGTGTTTGTTACAGTTACTTTGTTTCTCTTAGGCATGGAAGAAAGGACAGAACTTGAGGTGTTCTGAGGTGAATGGTCCGTTCTGAGACAAAGTATCTCAAGCCGTGTCAGCAAGACAGCGAGCTGGAAACATTCAAAAACCCAAAAGTCAGCATTCATGTGATACGTTAAAACACTGTGGGACCGTGCTTGAGGAACTGCGGTTAAGCGTAGCACTTGTTTCTCTTCTAGATACTCTCACTGTAACCATAGTTGGACTTGATTGTGCGTTCAGCAATACGTAAATAATTTGAGTAGTGTATGCTCTAAAGATGAGGAGAATCATTACCAGCATTTGGGCATGCAGAACGCAGTTCCTGAGTAAACATGAGGCACTCTCAGCTACTGTTTGACAGTTTCTTTTGAATTAACTGCAGTGTAAGGGATTGCATCCTGCACATTGGTCTTGTTGTCAGGTGTCTTGCCAGCGTTTTAAGAGGACGAAGGCTGTGCACAGAGCATGGCAAGTTCTGGTGAGGTGAAGGGCACCGAAGGCAGTGGTGCAGTAGGGTCAGTTTTTTCTTACTTGTTTCTGGTCAGGAGAATTGGGTCTCTGTTATGTCAGGAAATTTCTCTGTACACCTATGTTTTTCAGTCTCAGTGGTGCGCTCATAGAAATATTTCCTTGGAGAAGTGGAGCTTTAATCTCTGCATTAGATTTTTCAAGCTTTTTCAACGGTACAGATCTGTAGTCGCTTTCAGCGCCTCAGAGCAGCTTTGCCTCTGGAGGTATAAAATACATACATACTTTTGCATTTGAAATACAAAGATTTCATAGTACATTTTTACTTGGAAATGCAATGACTTTTTCAGCAAAGCTGCTCTCTCTGGGTCACTGTGTTCTTTCCTGGGGGTATGAGTGACCCAGTGCAACCCAGTGCCCAAAACCAGACAGGTTTCTGGTGCTGTTGATTTGCCTGTGGATAATGCTAAAACATGAAAAAGCTGCTCATTAAACTGGAGTGTGTTTACTTCTGACGACATATCAAAGATACTGGTTCTTAATTTGGATAGAAAGCCAGAAAATACAGTGGAAATGGTTGATGACACTCTGCTCCATTCTTGGTTCTGTTAAAAAGCCTATGAGAAGCTTTGCTGCCAGCAAGGGACCTGTCAACAGGATAAGCGGAGTACTTGGTTGTATACACCTTTTTGTCGAAGCTGGTCACATAACTCCTCATCGCAATCTGAAGCCAAAGCACACCTGCTCAGTGTTAGTAATTGTCATGGATAAACGAGCTGTTGTGTGGAGATCTTCATTCAGCTAAAGGATGGAGTTGGAGCTTTAATGGAATATTGATCCAGCATTTGGGAGTGCAGTTAAGCAATATAGCATGACAATACGGGGAAATACTGTCCAAAAGACGTGAAGTTTATAAGGAGTAGGAAAAGCTACTCATTCAGCTTCTGGAAATGATGATAGGTGTGTTAGAACAAATGGTTTCTTTTGCATAGGAACAGGAACTTACCAGCATGCTCCACCCACTCGTGTTCTCCCCAGTGTGAACTAAAGGTGGAGGAAGCCACATGCATCTATTCAACAGACACGGGGGGTGCAGTTAGTCAAGTATTTGTTTGGCGGAGGTCACATTCAGATCATTGCCCTAATTATTAGAGAACATATTTTCAGCAAATCTGTCATATGATCGTCTTGTATGAAAGTAGAGCAAACCAAATGTGAGCTACCATTTGGCGGTGGTTTTTTTAACATCCCTGTTTCGCTGGCTTATGCGAGTTGCTGTGTATTCAGATGTGCGCCCTTTGAAATGTCACTATGTGCATTGACCCCTGCTCAGCTAACACAGAAGTCTCAGCTGTTTAACTGAGAAGATACTTCATAAATGAGATGATTGTTTAAAAAAGTCTTTTTAAAGACACAGTTCATTTCTTCTGTGTGAGGTTGGGGTATTTTTTTCCACATTTGTCTTCTTTAAGGTGCTGAGATAAAAAAGACAAATAAGGGTATTTCTTAACAGCCCGTCCTGACCGTACTGCAAACATTTATCTTGCAGAGCCATAAGTGTGATACTCGGTGACAGGTGGAAGAAAATGAAAAATGAAGAAAGACGGATGTACACATTAGAAGCCAAGGCCTTGGCGGAAGAACAGAAACGCTTAAATCCTGACTGTTGGAAACGAAAACGAACAAATTCTGTATGTTTGCACAGCAGTCTGTTTCATGGTGCAGTTCAGTGGGGTCGTACGGGGGCTGCAGTGGCTTTTGTTCAGGATGTGCTCTGCTGGCTGCATCTTTCTTGGTAGCTCAGGCCTTTGTTTCACGCTGCTGCGCTGTGTAACCTGCGTTGGGACAGCTGGCGGGAGGCAGGTCAGGAGAGGGGCTGTCTCTGGGTGCCGGGACAGAGTTCGGCTGGCCTGGAAGCGAGTGTGCTTGTGAAAGGCAGAGGGAGGGCACGTGACCGCTTATCTGCAGTAACCGAGTCTGGGAGGGTGTATCTAAATTATGTCTGGCCATTCCTTTCAGAAAACACTTAAACTTGCAGAAAATCCTCCTCTGTTGTGCTTCATAGTCTCCCTTCTCTTCAGCAAAAGTTTTTTCTTTACCATTTTATATCTTTTTTTACTCTAATATATCAGCATATATAAAGTTATTGAGGGAGCAGGTTAATTTTTTTCCCCATTAATCGTTTTCATTTATTACTGTGTTTTAATTGTAAAATAAATACAATAGGTGACAGTTCTTCTTTAGGGAAATAAATAGTTTTCCACTTTGTAGGCAGCCACCAATTTAAGAGTCCGCAGCAGTGTATTAGTAGGTATGTATTAGTGGATGTATTAGGTAAGATAAGGGCTTTCAAGGTAATACATCGTATAGAGAGAACATGAAAAAAAAGGAGATTCTGCCAACCTGCGCGTTCGGACAGAAGAGTGGGTTGGAAGGAGAGATCCACTGAGGTGCACAGAATGCCAGGTTCTTTCATCAGCCATTTGATGCCTGGGTAGGAGCAGCAGGTGTGTTGTGGACTTCAGGGGGTTTAAGATTTCATCCTCCAATTACCCCCTTTCCTGCCATGTGTAAGAGGCTGCTCGCTCAAGAGTGTGTGCAGGTGTTGCCTTAAGACAGAGTAAGAAATGCTCCAACACCAAGGTGCTTCTTACTGCTGTACATACGTGGTGCTGAGTTTTCAGTCCCTGTTGAGAAGGTTTTACCAAATCCCAGCTGCTAGGAACAAGCTGGTTTTCTGATCACTGTGTTCTATCTTAATCGAGTGACAACTTGTCTTCGCTTCCCTTGTGGCTTTAGTCAAAATAATACTATTTATTTGTTCTGTTTTTACACTATTGCAGTCTTGGGCATTGGACAGTGAGATCAAGTTCACTTCACACGTGCACCCGTGAGCTTCAGGGAACTCACGTTTGTGCGTAACTGAGAGGAGCAGTGATGGGCTGGCCTTAGTAAGAAGGGTGGGTTTCTGACCCTACCTTGTAGTAGGATTTTCCTTGTTTTCTTAGGGTCTTCAGGTGAAGATAACAGTATCTGTAGAACATGTTACCTCAGTGTTACGGCTGCTTTTTAATTGTTTTACTTCAGTGACCTAAGAATTTTATTCGTAGCTTGGTTACCTTGCCAAGTAGTGATGGGGACTCCAGGCTGTGGCAGAAGCCTTGGTGGTCCTTTGATGATCAGGGGATAAAATCTTCTGTTTCAGCCTTTTGTTTTCTTTGTGTAACTGACCAGTGATGAGAAGTACTCCTGGCTTTCAAAACAAGTGTTTGCTAACTTTACAATAACATGTGCTTCCCTTTTGCTTGGTAACTGCTAACCTGGTTTTCTCTTCTCTTTTCTCAGGGCTCACAACAGCATTAAGCCAGAATGTTCCTGTTAACTCTGTATTTACAAAATGGCTGTTGCTTGATGGCAAGAAGATGCAAGAGCAAGGTCTTACTCTTTGTTGTGACTTTGTGTGACCACAAAATACCGGCACCATCAAGCTGGAAATGATTTAATATGAGTGCAGATTTGCTTTTTACAATAGAACGTTAAGCTAAAACTATCAACATTTTAAACCAAATTGCCTTATCTTTCTTCCAAACTTCATATATGTATCAGGTAATATAGGCTTGAAAATGGATATCCTGTGGTGCTAAAGTACTTTAGAAAGAGGCGAAGGAGATGTGTATAAATGTTTATTTTTAAAAGAAAATGTACAAAAAGGGGAATTTTAAAATATGTAACAGCTGTTTATATACATTGATTCTTATTGCTGATTAATATGTATTGCACAGCCATATTATTAATTACGATTCTGGGACCTGGGATTTTCCGAGAGGGCAAACTGTGTTACCAGCCTCTGCTTCCCAGCCCACCCAGGTGCCAACACGTTACCGGAACATGCGGTAAATGGAGAGCGTAGTCTAATGTAGCATGGGAGCCGCTGCTTGGGTTGCCACGTATAAAATTTGTATCCACAGGTGAGATGTTTTTGCACCAGCTGGCAATAGTGAGAGCTGTTATTTCCAGTAGAAGCAATGGCCCAGGCCAGGATGAAACAAATAAACAGCGTTATCTCAAGAACAACGGTGCTGTTGGTATCGTCACCATCGTAGTTTTAACTGTGTTTTGTCTTTGCCACATATTCAACAATATGTTAATTTGCCATAAGACATCTTTATGGTGGGGGCAAACTTTGCACTTAACTATATGTGCAACACTTGCACTTTACTTTTTTTTTCCTCCAACTGTCTAAAATTAGAGCAGCTGCGTTAGCATTATAACTGCTTCTGCTGTGAACCTCTTTTACAATCATGGCTTTTCATGTACTACACCAGCTGTGTGTTTCTTATTTTTTTTTTTAAGAATCACAACTGTAAATTTGTTTCTGACACATGTCTATGTGACGTTGCCCCTAAGATTTTTGCACAGTATATTCTTGTATATTATTTCAAATAAATTCATTAAAATTTGGTGTTGTGTATTTTATAAAATGAAGACGACCAATGGTTAAGTCAGCCCTGCAGATATGAGCACGTTCTGCGTGGAAGTCTTTACGTGAACCCAGCTGAGCGTATTTTGGTGTTTTCTAGTTAGGAAACTGCTGAAGAATTTCACGTACTGAATTCGGGGTTGGATAGTCAATGTTCTTTATTACAGTTTAAACAAAAAGAGAGTTGAAATCAATATAAATTATTTCAAAGTGAATAGCAGTGCAATAGAGAATCATTTAGGTTATTTATAAATATTTTTCCTTGTGTTAACACTAGTGATTTTTAGATGGAAACTGATGATTCTAGCATTTCAAAAGTACAATTTTCTGAATAAGGCTAAAATGTATCCCACTGTTTAAAACTGTACTTGTAGGAAAAGAGCTACTTCCTTATTTGAGATACTCAGCAATTATACTGTAATACTGGAGTACGTTCTAATTTTATACCTTTCTAAATTCAAAAGGAATGCTAAAGAATGATTCATTTTTATTAGATGTAGATTTATAGCACATAAAATTTGTACGATTTCGTTGTAATATTTGTGTATAAGTAAGTTCCTATAACGCAAATGTAAAGCAAGACGACAGAAGTGTCATAGATGAAGCAGGTAATCACACTTCATTGTAAAGCTTACGTAGGTGGGAGCGATGTACATGGACCGTAAGTACGGCCGTGGCACTGAAGACCCGTGGCGGTGTTGCTGTCCGTTCCCGGTGTTGAGGGTGTTGTCCAGCTATGCTCACTGAGGGGCCGACATTGCTTTCTGCAGCAGCTGAACCATGATGGGGTAGACCGGCGCAAACTCCTTTCCTTCTCTCGTTCTTATGGACTGAACATAAGCTTCTAGTGCACCACTGAAAAAAAAAAAGACAAGTAGCTCAAGCAATTAAAACTGCATACAAGGACTGGAGCTTGGGATCTGCAACTGACATTAAGCAACTTCTGCTCTACCACAGAATTTTCCTCAGATGATCTCGCGTGTCTCTGGAAGGAAACGGGCAAGAAAGGCCTTACAAAGCTCTACATAATTATTTCATGATCTTTCTCTCCTTTCTTGCATGTTTTGAGGAGCGAACAAGTTAACATTTAAATAATCAGGAGCAGGATGTTGCAGATGGCTTGAAATGACAGCTCTGACGCACAGCCTCGGGCGCAGTGCTGTACTGGTAACCTTCGGAAGTGAAAAGACAAGACTCCAGCTGCTGCAGACACTGAGGATGCGACGTGGAGAATGGGAACTGGGCCGGTGGGGAGCAACCATGAAGCCTTCAGGTGATTCCTTGGCCAAGTCCCCTGCACGGCCGCTGTCCGGCAGGAAATGCTGCGCTAGCCCCCAGGCAGCGCGTGTGCACGCACTTGTACATCTCCACTGTTTTTCTTACATGTTGTCGTAGGATGTCACACCTACAAGTAGTCGTGTGTGATTTACACAAATAGATTTTGAAGCTAAAAGGGGCAGCTGTGATTACAGACTTGGCTGTATGCAATTCAGCTTGCTTTGCCGCACAGGGCTGCCTTCCATCCACCGATGCTAGGGAATAACGTTGTTGAATGACAGCATCTCTGGACAACAAAGACTTTGTAAATGCTGATCTGTTCAGATAATTCAGTAGTCCATTAAGCAGACCAAGTTAGTTTTGCCACACTTAAATATGGCTTCTAATTTGATTTTCCTCTCTTTTTTTCCCTCTCGTGTTCCTTCATGTAGTAGACACAATGATGGTGGCGTTTCCTTCTAAAACCTTTTGTCGACATCATGTTCTGTTGGTGCTACTTACAGCAAAATTGTGACATTTAGGGAAACGTGCGCATGAACAACAGACCCTGTTTCAGGTGGGGACTAAGATGACAGCTGGCATGTGCTGTTCCTCTTCTGGTGGGTGACAGCTGCAGTGCCAACACAAACCCTCACCACAGACCTTCCCGTCGCACGCAGCGGGGCCCGCAGAGCCGAAATCGTTGCTCTGGGTCATGGAGCGGGAGAGCAGTGCTGGGGTTGTGCCTCCTGCATTCCCTCACGGATGTGCAGAACACCAGCACGGCAGCTCTGCCAGCGAGGCACCGCGGGGGTTTGGTAACTTGGTAGGGGGAAGGTGGGTGCCTGTCATGGGCCGTGGGGTTGAGGGAGATGGTAACAGTGTCGTGCATACAAATACACGTCGACTGCTGTAGGGCGGTGGGCTGGGCCGAGGGGGGCTTGGCTGTGCTCGCGTTGGCTGCTGCTTCCAACAGCCAAGCTTGCGCTGAAGTACTGCGTTCCCACACAGAGTTCGGGGGACCTAAGGCAGTGCTGGCAGCGCGGGTGTGCTGCTGGCGACGGGAGGTGAAGGAATGGCTCAAAGTTGCGCCACAGGAGGTTTAGACTGGACATGGGGAAGCATTTCTTTACCGAGGGGGTGGTCGAACACTGGAGCAGGCTTCCTGGAGCGGTGGTTGATGCCCCGTGCCCGTCAGTGTTGAAGAGGCTTTTGGACAATGCCCTTAACAACATGCTTTAACTTGGTCAGCCCTGAACTGGTCAGGCAGTTGGACTAGATGATCATTGTGGGTCCCTTCAAACTGAAATATTCTGTTCTGTTCTATTCTACCTTCTACAAAAAATAGTCCCTTGTATTAAAAGGACAGCTGAGAAACTCCTGTGACAGTTTTTTTACTGTAACTCATTCACCCTGCTGAATCTCTCCCCTTCCACTCACCAGTGACCCTGTCTTTTCCTCTATACATTCCCCAAAGTTTGTTGGGCCCGAATAGTTTTTAGAAGTCATCGAAAGCTGAAAATAGAAAAAAAAAACACCACATTGACCTGCTTAACTTAGAAAGCTCTGACACCTCTTGGTGAAGCTGTGGGTTGGCATCAGTATCCCGGTGGTAACACTGCTATCCCTTCCCAACTTTATCTCCTTGCTTTGAAAAAGCCCTTGAAAAAGATGACAGCGATAACCAGATCCCTTCAGATGAAAGGGAGAAGCTTTGCCCTAAAAGCAGCACCCAAAACCACTCAATGTCAGCCCTTGACAATCCTGAGCCAGACTGTTCTTTCCATCAGATCTAAAAAGAGGGAATGAGATTTAGGCTACGAGATTTAGGCTACGCTAAGTGCCAAACGCCAGGATTAGAGTCCCACCTTCCAGCAGCTTTTATCTTTTTTATTTCTCTCCTGCCTCAAAAGAATCTGATTTATCTGGCAAAAACAAGCTGCATCAGTGGCAGCCATTGTCCTCTTACAACTCAAAAAGCAGCTAAGAAGAATTTGGTGAATTGTTTGATGGCCTCAGAACTGCCCAGACCCTTCTCCTTCCCAGCAGGGACCAACAGCAGGCAGAAGTTGATCTTTGTCAGCTCTCTTCTGCTGTGCTTGCTCTTCTACTATGGTTTTGCACTGTTTCAGACAGAGCCAAACGTCATCAATATGACCAGCCCAGGAACATCTTAACTCTCTTTTCTGCTCAAAAGATAACCAATAATTACTACTCCATCAATACTGTAAGGTGAATTCTCAGGCATTTTTCTGAAACAGACCTTGTACAGCTCTACATTGAACAATGAAAATAAAAGCCTCCTCAGTACTCTCAGACTAAATGCATTCACTGTTTTCCGATGTCCCATGTTTGCACCTCCACGAAAAGTATTTAAACGTGCTAAAGCTGAGTGTTAAAATGCAGTTCATAATCAATAACTTGGCCGGAAACACTGAAACAAAAGCTTGGTTCTTCTCAGACAGTAAAAATTTTGCTAATGGCCAAACCCATGCAAAGGCATGGTGAGCATCGGCTCCTCACCCAGTGTAACACTTACGTCAGGCTGCCTTGACTCGTCAGCCTTCAGCTTGTGAAGGTTATTTTGTAAATGCCACCATCTCACAGTGGTGGGGATTTCACGGCGACTCTGGGGGAACAACTGACGGGAACTGCAGTGCCAAAGGAATGAACAAGTCATGGAGAAACATCTACCACCTGACAGAGGACAAGGGTCCCTCCGGCGCAGAACCAACCCAGGGAATCCCTGGCTTCACGCACCCCCGGAGGCACGGCAGCAGCCTGCTCCCACGCGGGCAGCTGTCAGAAAGCAGCCGGAGGGGCCTTGCACCAAGGGAGAGCATGAAAAGCTGCTGCAGCTGCCAAAGCCGCGGTCACCCCTACTTGGTGACCTCGGAACAACCCGTAAACATGGTCAAGCTCTGATCAGTTCAGGAAACTCTTCTCTGCATTGCTGCCCATGGTAACGACATGACGGTGACAGGCCAAGGAAGCCTGTCCAGCCCATTAGGAACAGCACCCCTGGTAGCAAAAGGTCCAGGCAGTGAATCGGCAGAAATCACGAATCCAGGGAGAAAGAATGTTTGGAATCTGGGGAATAATGGTGAGGTGGCTTCAGAGTGAGAGGGAGGTATGGGCTGGGAGAGGGAACCAAAAGCACCAATGCTCATAAAGCAGCCGTGATTTCAGAAGTACATTTGCGACAGGAACGTCGTTTCTCTGAAGTTACCAAGTCTTAAGGGTGGGACTGTGGCGCTGAAATACGGACAGAAACACGGGCAGCGCAGGGAAGCTGCCTGGGGCAAAGCAAGGTGGCTGCTGCTGCACACAGCCAGATTTCAGCTCAGGCCTGTGACAATACGCTTCACGAAGTTGCTGAGATGCCTACATGACTGTACCTCATTTTAGGAGACAGATGAGTTTAGTTAGCAAGGTTAAGAGTTGAAATGCAGATTTATGATGGCATTTTTGTAAACTTTACCAGTCCTAGCTCAAACAAACTTACGTAAACTATGCTGGCAATACAGAATTCAACTCAGATGCACGGGTTTACCATTAAAATCTTGTATTAAAAAAAGGTAGGCTTGCTCCTGTAGAGGACACTGTAAAAACACTAGTGCGTAAGTAGCACTGGAAAAATAAACGGCATCATGGGTGAACACAGTATCATCAAGTCTCTAGCACAGAAGAGATCACAGCTGTTGTCATATAAAAAGATGTAATTTATAGTTATATTACCGATGTTTAAGAAGATGGAAGAACCCTGTTTATGTAATATACAAAACATACTCATGAAGGGATTAGACTAAATAATGCCCTAAATTCAGCATCTTCAAGTCTAATAAAGGACATAAAACCTGTTCAGCAATCTGTTTCTATTTTAAAAGACAAGCTATGGTATACATTACAAATATTGTTTATAAAAGAGAGCTACAGAAAGAGGGTTGGTGGGATGTTCTGCATATATTAATGCTTCATTAAAAATGCCATAAGATGTAAGGAAAAAAAAAATCTAAGTTTAAGATGCCCTCCCACATAAGGAAAAGGATTTTAAAGCACTTATTAAATTACTTCACTTGCTTGAGCAAAAACATGAGCTTTCTTGGAAATCAGGACAAGCTGATTATATAAGACCCAGATAGTTCTTTTTTAAAATGTTATTTCAGCCCATGAAGATTTATATCTACAGTTAAAAGAAAAAAAAAAAGTCTATGCTTTCAGCTGTGGTCTTAAAGGGATCTTAATGTGTATCACTTAGAATTAATCTTATTAATTAATTTTATATGGAATTGTGAATACCAGTGCTACCCTCCTGGGCTCTGACTCGGTCAAATGGAGCCTGATGTAAAGGGTAAGCTTCCGAAGAGGCAGGGACCATCCTTCGGCGCAGTGGTGGGGCAGCACCCTGTGCGCTCTGGTCCCGATCAACTCGCAGGGCAGCTGGAGGACAGCAGGGCCAGACTTTTCGTCAGTACTTTGTTAAAAGTCTGTTTGCTCTGCAAACTTCAGGGCAAAGAGGAAAACAGAAAATACGCTGTGTAAGAGCACATCTGTTGGACACCAGATCTACTTAATCGAGTGCTGCTGTAAAACCGAACAGTGGAACCTCCAGCAGCATCATCCGTAGGACAAGCTCTAGCATGAGACATCTCCGGCTTATTCCAGACTGCATAATGAAGAGATCAAATGAACCGTGCGCTGGCAGACAAGCACGACTGACCCGGGGGTTTTAGGGAGGGCTCGCTCAGAGGGGCAGCTGTCGCAGCCAGCGGGCAACAGCCCTCCCTCCCTCGCTCCCTCCCTCCCTTCGTGCAGCAGCCCCCCGGCCACGCTGCTGCTTGCTCGGGTTAGCAGAGCGGAGCTGGGACCTGGCATGGCTCCGCCGCTTGCGGCAGAGCTGTCCCGCTGCTGTGCTGAGCAAGGCCGGACCGAAGGTACAGATGGGGCTTTCGGGGCAGTCCCCAAGCGGGCATTTGTCCCCGCCCCCAAACGGGTACGGGGCAGGGCCCGCTCCCGGCCCCGGGACC
>Ga0181612_159585_pt1 | contig 13582 bp, 7 predicted proteins | sample HoacroProtozoa21_FD_119630 | JGI IMG/M metagenome (GOLD analysis project Ga0181612, IMG submission 119630) | Hoatzin crop microbial communities from Cojedes, Venezuel. Combined Assembly of Gp0051906, Gp0051904, Gp0051908 | reverse complement strand
TCATACCAGTTTGGCTTCAGTTTTCGATGAAATATGCCTATCCTTGACTTGCTTTTGGAGTCATCACTTAACTGGACAGAGATGATGAAGTCCTGGTTTTTGGATCTTTGTGCTGTATTTAACTTAATTTACATTTGCCTTATGTGCTGAAATTACTGAAACTGACATAGTTGAATATTAGATTTGCTAATTGATGGAATAAATGAACAAAAGCAGCTAGAAAAACATACTGAAAAAGTTATTGTTCAGATGTAAATTGAATTCCTTGGTAATATCCAGCATGACAAAGTTTTAGTGCATTCAGCCATATTTATATGAAACATTCAGCACAACAGAGACCCTGCAGGTTTGAGAAAATTATTTGTCTCCATAGATTAATATTTATCAGAAAGCTGGTGATACCAACCTTAGTCCCAAGAGGCAGCACCTCTTTAAGTAGTTCAATATTCTAAGCTGTGACCAAAAATAATATGCATTGCCAATAAGCTTGACTATTGACTTGAGTATTCAAATATACAAGAATTAAAATCAGAAGATTAAAACTTCCACTGGAATGGCTGCTTGAATAGGTATTAAGTGTTGCTAATCAATACAATTCAATTGGTTGTGCAAATATGTATGAAATTATCTTGTTATCATTGCAAAACACTTCTCACGGGAAAAAAAATGAAGTAGACATTTATCAAGTCACTCCGATTAAATCCTGGCTCTAGGAAATAGTGCCGTATGATCCGGGTTTCAGTCAATCAGACTGAAATTATATCCATGCTACAACTTTCCAAACAATCATCTGGATGATAATGCAAAGTGTTGCCTGAAGGAAGAAGCAAAAGAACAGAAATATTTGATGACTTGTGGTATTTCCATGGATATTCATGCTCTAATGACAAGAATAGCATATGAAACACTTTTTTTTCTTTAATGCTGCATTGTGAATCAATGTGACTTCACCATCACAATAAAAATATGCATGAAAAAAGATATAGGGCAGATGCTGCTAATTCTTGGAATATTAGGTTGCTCTTTCGGACACCTCTATGTTCAAAAATTTATCCTGTGATAGAGGTCTTAGCTGGCCTTCATCTTGGCACATAACCAGGCCTAGTCTGAGAATCTGAAATCACCTCCTGTTCTTGTTTCTTTTTTTTGTTCAGTAAAGTGAGACCATCCTCTAAGGTGGTAGACTAAACAGATTAACTCTATCTGCAACTGTTTAGAAGTGTCTGAATTCCTGATTTCTGCACTAGGAAGAAAGGTTTGAAACAAAACCTTAAGAAAAATGTTGACTGGCTGATAAATTTCCCCTATTTAAAATATTCTGTAAATATTCAAAGTCACTGGAACCTTTCATTTTAGAAAACAACCACTTGTTGTTCCTTTGATATAAAAGATCAAAAATAATTAGTGTGAATTCTAGAAAGTCTAGAAACCCATTAAAATGTTTCTATTTTCTGTGATCCTTTTGAGATTTTTTTCATTCTCTGAAGTTATCACTGGAAATAACAGTAATTTGTTCAAGACTACATTTTTATAGTTGGCACTACTAGTTTGATTCTAGCTTTTACTGAGAAAATTGAAAGTTACTGCAACATGATATTCAGATAATCTTGTCTTTCACACTGAATTTTATACAAATTCCTTAGAAAAAATCCATAGCTATTTGCTTATTACTATAATATGAAGACCATTAGTAAATTCTCATCTCTTTTCATCAAAATGGTTCAATGGGCAACAAGGGAGGTCTACAAAATTAAACGGGCACATACTTTACGCTCACATTCAACTCTGAAAAAAATAAACTTTGCAGAAAAAAATTATTTCTACTTTCATTAATCTGTTCTTTACAGACAATTATTCCTTCTAAATATAAAAGGAATATGCATTATCTAAGTAATGATGAAACAAGCTTTTATTTGTCTGTTCCATATGATAACATTTTAAATTATAGTTCTTCAGTGAAGAGGTAAATATTGTTATCAATGTTTTAGATTACACAGACACAAAGAGGAGCTCCGAACTGGAATATGGGCCTTGTATCTCAGCACCATGTGACCACTCATAATTTGCGAGTGATAATACTTTAAAGAAGAAATCACTAAAGGAAAGCCAGTGTCACAAAGGCGTGTTATTAAGAGCGTGAGTCTAAGACACTGACATTATTAATTTTCAATTTATACTTCTGACTCTTTTAAAAAACAAAAACAAGGCAAAGAATCTTTGGAAGTCAATAGGGCTTTGTACCTAATTTCCTGATAAACATTTCAGCTATTGTAACACAGGGATGGATCTGTGGCAGAAATAAACATTTAATCAGAGAACGGTTTTGAAAACGTTGTGCAAAGATAATTAGATTTGTCTAATGATTATCTTTATTCAGTCGGTAACCCTCATAATTAGGTAATTGATAAGCACTATTGTATTGCTTCAGAGAAGTATCTTGAAAAAGCAGATATGCAAAGAATATTCTTATTTTTCTCTTTCCTCTCAAGCAAGATGTTACTGATGATCTTGCTAGTCACTAGCTCAGACAAAGAAAGCCAGCATACAGTAGAACTGAGTATTTTTAGAGCATGAAGAAACACACTGTATTCACTGTACTCATACATCTTTGTGGCTTGTATTCAAACATGTAGGGGAAGCTCAGGGGAGAGAAATGGGCAAAACACAGATTTCTCAATACTGAATGATTCAAAAGTCTTTGCAGAGTGATCCAATATCTCTAGCTGTTACAGTAAGAAATATGTACTGGGGGTAAGGTTGGAGACAGCTCAATACAGATATGTCCTACTAAAATAGAAAGTGCCCTTAAAACAAAACTGCTATGCAAATGTGCTCTCAGTATAAATTATTCTATTAAAACTACTTTTTTCAAGCAGTTCAAATAGTTTTGTGACATCCTAAGCAGGTTTTTTATTAAAAATTAAATATCTTCAGTCTGATATTTAAAACAAATCGTTCTATTTAAATGAATGTGCAAAAGGCATGAAAGTATCAGAACTGAAATGTTTCAAGCCGTACCAGTTATGTTTTGGGTGGACAGAAGAACGAAAATCTATTTGTCTCTACTGAGGTACTATTAATTTGAATAGTGTTTTCTTTTGCCTAATGTCCTATCACTAACTGTATTTTTTCTTCCATGTGATAATTTTATATAACCAGAAAAGAGATAACTTTAGTGCTCTTTACTCATAAGTGTATTCTAATCCACCGAGCACTTTTATATGTAGACAAAAATATCACCTGAGACAACGTTTAGAAACCTTACTAAAAAAACCCCAAAACTTCAGAAATTGGAAGTAGGTACATTTTCATATAGCCGCTGTTTTTATTTCAAATACTTTTCTCAACGTGACTATTATGTCTAAGGCCCCCGTGATTTTCAGGCCCTTAGCTAAAGTGGACATCCAAATCAATTTGTATACTACACTGGCCTTAAATGGAAAACTATTTCTAGCAAGTGTTATGAAAAACATAGAGGTTTAGTGGAAAGAGTGACAGTGAGAGTGCTTGCTGATAAATTATAGGAATTGGAATAATATCATTTGAGAATTATCTATATGGAAAGAAATATATAGTTTCCTACACAATGATTTAATCTTTTTTGATGTAGGAATAATTACTTTTGTTTGATATTTGCATAACTGTATAATTAATTGCTGTAGATAGGAAGTGTGATCATCTAGTATGGGTGCTGAGAGATGTACAATGCTTGACTTCATGCCCACTGACCAACCAGTGGTTATTAATGGTGATTACATGGTACTTGTGACATACAAGAGCTCTGAAGGATGGACACCTATGGAAATTGCATTGGAAGTTAATAGTAAAGGCGGCTGAACCGATGCCTTCAATGGAGCAGTATTTGTTCTCCTAACTTGCCTTCAAAATCTCATTTTTATATGACTTCCAAGCTTTGATACTAATTAGGTAAAGATAATTTGTCAGTCTGCAAAGAATTCATGATGTTTAGCAAGCTTTAATACACTGAATTCACAGAAGAGAATATTTGAAGTAATATTTTCCTATACATCGGAAGGAAATTACAACTGATGTGACAAGATAAGACAGGACAGAACAGTCAGAATACAGTTAGTTCCAAATCCCATTGACATCTGTAAGAACACAAGACAAATGTGAGAGATTCTGGAATATTTTTTGACAAAATATTTTTTTGTTGTTAAATAGTTATTTTGATAGCCATACTTTCCTCACAGACAGTCCTTGTACCTTCCATATTGTGGTTTATAGATGTCATGAAGAACAAATCTTCTCAAAGTCTGTAGTCTTATAACTGCCCTGCAATCTCTCTATAGCAGGATTTATGTAATTAGTGTTGCATAATGATAATTATAATCAGTGGGGAAAGAAAATGAAACATGACTATTTCTTTTGATGAAAGATTGAAAAACAGACAATTTCAAGTACAGGAAAACCCATCTTTACTAAGTCATAAGTTTCTTTGTATAAGTCTCTCTCCAGCCCCCGACCCCACCAGGGGTCTTTTTCTGTTGTGCTTTTGTCAGCAAAACTCTGAGTGTTGTGAAATGGGGATTTGCCTTCAAAGAGAGGAGGGAATGGTGAAGAAACTGGTACAGCTGCAATTTCTACTTTTTAGTTTCACCAAGAATGTTTGTTTAATTAGTTCACACCATTCTCTTCTCAAATATGGAAATGAACTTTTGAACTTTTTGCTCTGTGTTCTTTTCCTTGCTGGAGATTGATTAAATTAGCAATAGCTGTAGGTTTCACAATTTATAAAACTCAAGACACTTCAGAATTTCTTTTAGTCCTAGGAAAATGAGTTTATTTATTTCCAGACTTCCTTCAGAACTTGTACTGCTGAAACTAATCCTTTGACACCTCTAAACCCCAAAACACAATTAATCTCATATTTTTAAGTACCACTACCACTGCCACTGCATTCAGTAGTTCAGGTAGCTTGCTCTCTGTTTTTGTCAAGAAAATTTTCTTTGGGTTGCAGGTATTTGCAGAACACCATTTTGTATATTTCTAAACAAAAAAAATAATAGTTATTCAAAATGCTTTGTAAAAATGAACTAACTAATACAGTTCTTTAACTTTTGGATTACAGCAGAATAAATGTGAGATGCAACAGTCAGATGTTTGTTTCAAATGTGGTCAGCAGAGCCCTCCAGTCTCTATTATTGTGAAATTCCATTCTATGCTGTCAGAACTTGGTCTTCTACATGTACATGAATATTTTAGAAATAGCAGAAGGTTCTAAAACTTTCCAACACAACCGAGTAAGTGGAATACATCTTTCCTTCCATAACACTGTCCCATTGATCACACCTTTATTTTTATTCTGCAGACCTCAAGATTTTTCTTTTATCTTGCTAACTTAAACTTGGCATCCAGGAAATTAGATAAAGAGAAAGAAGATATTACTTTTATGCAATGATAGCATTCCTCTTTTTTTCATATAGACTATGAAGAAAATAATTAACAACAACATCTGATTTTTTTAAGAAATATTAAAGTAAAAATTACTTCCAACACAAATTAATGACTGTGACTAGCACAGTCAATCAAGATATTCCGGGTTTGTTGCTCAGACATTTGGGTCTACTTGCTGATTTTATATCTATAGTAAATTCAGATGTTATTCAATAGCTTCTATATACCTTAGCCTAGTTGGGACTACTCTCCTGATAATTTCTGCTTGCTAAACATTTATACAGATTCCTTGTTTCTAATATTGTTGAACATATATATTTTATTTATGAAAAACAGTATTTGTGATTTTTTTCCTGCAATACTATATGGTGCAGTAGAATAATTTACTATGTCCTACAACATTTCTAAATTCTAGTAATATTTCCATTGGAAAAAAAAAAAAGAAAATTATGAATGTAGCCCTCAGGAAACAATACAAGTATGGTTAAAAACAGGGCAGTGAGTGCTGAACAGATTAGAGCCAAATTGCTGTAAATAAAAAGAATGGTATTAGTTGCATTCAAACATGTAGAAGTTGAAAGAAGATTAATGCAAGAGGTTTCAGTTCCCAGTCCCAGAATTATCCACAGGCTTGATCATATACTTTATTATGCTGTTTTTACTCATCTGCTGGCTCATCTGCAGGCCATGGTAAAACTCGTGCTGACTTCAAAAGGAGACGATACTGAAGCCTTGAATAATGAATAGCCTGAGGCAAATAGAAGTGTGTATGAGGAAAGGTGTTCTAGTCTGGATGTTGCCAGAAGAGAATGGGGCGAGCAATTGGCCCCCTGAATCTCAGGATTCTTAGAAATAGCCTTTTTTGTCCTTGTTTATCAGTAAAGTTTGAGGCAAATTTTAGGCTGAGACTTGCCTATGAATTCAGTTTCACATATTATTCCCAAGGCATAGCAGAAAAATTGGTCAAAATTTTGTGGGATTCTTCAGTCTTATCAAATGCATGTAAGAATGAAATGGTGTATGATTGTCCAGTTTTTCTAAGATTCTTTTTCTTTAAGGCTAGTCAGCACACTAACATGGCTACTGCTGTGAGGTTTTTGGGCACTAAGTGGACCAGCGATAGACATCTTCCAATCTGCAATCTGATAAAGAACCAAAGCTAGGAATATGTTGTTGTGATCAAGAACACTCAAAAATCAGTTTTAAATTGAGAGAAATTTTAGACTGGAAGTGGCAATTTTCTCTGCCCTTCAGATGCTTTAAAACCCCCTAAAAACAGATGAAAAAGTCATTCGATGATGTTTTAAAATGAAAAATCTGGAGCCTCTATATGGTTATTTTGGCCTCACAAAACTAGTGTTTTCCTGAGTGTAAACTCTTGGAGCATCCAATTATGGATCTAATTTTCCTCACTTCCCCAAAGGAGGAGAGATAGTGTGGACATACATAGAGAGAGAGATGACAGAGACATGGGAACTAATACAAATGCATTTAGTTATACCATACAAAGCTATTTTGATTCCCATTTCTTTCATGGCAGTTGGGATGAAAATGAGTAAAGGTGATGGAAATTCTTGAAAAGTCCTGAAAAATCACGTCCTGCTTAACTCCACTGTACCTTCTTTAATGCAGGCATTATGGATCTGGGCTGTCTATTACCATACACTTAAGTTTTGCAATCTGTTCTCGCAAATCAATTTTACACAGCTTGAGAATATGGGCAAGTTTGTATTCGCGCTATAAAGATGTTTCAGAGGGGAAAAGAAAGAAAACAGTGTTGTAGCTGCAAACAAATCAATCGGACTGTATTAAAGCTGAACTCATGAAGCCAAAGATGAATGTAGAGACAGAAACAGGGACAGAGATTACCATGGGGTCTAGACATATACAGTGATTAATCATCACACACATCTAGAAAAGAAAAGCACAACAAGAAACAGTTTTTTCTTCTTGAGAAAAAGAAGAGACTAGAGAGAAAGAAAATTGTATTATGTTCTCCATGGATGAAGGAAAAGATGAAATGGATATTAACTGTCCCTCACTTGCACCAAACTGAAAAACTGTCCTTCAGCTAGCTTTACTTTTTGTTATTTGAAAGCAATCCTGTAAATTCTTTTTGAATTCAGAACATAAGGAAATCTGCGCTCTTTTAAATATTAATTTCAATTTTAAAATCATATCAAATAATTATACTGGGTTTAATGTAGAAAAAATTCTATTTAATTAAATTCAGCAAATCTGAATACAGGAAAGATCTGCAATACTGGGCTTTTTTTTCTTCTTTCCATAGGTTTTGCAATTACAAGTGTAAAACTTATTTGGATGTAAGTATCGCTGAATGGAGTTCTAATTACTGGGAAAGTAACTCTGGCTACACAGGATAAATTAAAGTGAAAACAGTCTTTTTAGATATTTTCTTTCTGCACACACAGAATACTGAGACAGCACTATGATGCTCAGAAACTAGGTAATGAATTTTCCAGCTTTGGAGACAAATTTCACTTTCATACAGAGGCTGATAAAACAAATGATTTTGTAGCACCGTATGATAAATAAAACCTATTAGTACAAAAAAATAATTCTGCAGAAATAGCTGTGAGGATTAGGTCGTAGAAGCATCTACGTATCAGCGGGGGGCAATACATCAGATTTATTTACTATTATTTTATCGTTACTAGGTGGGGGGGGAGGGGGAGGAGAGATCTGTCCAATCTTTTATTTCTTAAAATTATTTCTTAATTTCTTATTTTTATAATTTTATTTCTTAGGTTTAGCCACTGTATAAACTTCTCAAATACCCATTTTACTCTGGTTTTGCCACAAGAATTTGTCCAAACTGACAGGTGCCCCCCCACTGCTTTCTTATTCATGGATAGTTGAACATACAATAGTTTGCTCAGTATGTGCCAACAGCAGCAAGTTTTTACAGATCTATTCCTATTGCAGATCTATACAGATCTGTTCCTGAAATTGGTTTGTGCCAGTTGGATCCTCTCTGGAAGTGTGCATGACCATCAGGACTGTCTCCAAGCTGACTGCTTAACAAAACTTCCCTCCATCCTACTTTACGTTTCTTTTCAGCCTCGGAGAACTAAAGAAGCAGTCAATGTATTGCTGTAATTCTTGAAAGAGGGAAGGGAAGAAGTATATGCATGGAAGTATGCTGGACTCCCTTTCATGTTTGTATGCATCCAGGAGAGGATTTAATTTCTTTTTAGGTGAGGTCACATTGAGATATATGTAGAGAGTGGGATAGGAATGTTGGGGGTTGTTTTCTTATGAAAAAATTGTAAAAACTTTGTGATTATTTCGACTATTCTTTCTCTTTCTCCCACATTGCTAAAGTAGCTTATGCATGGTTAAAGGAGAACATGATTTAAGACTCATTTTAAAATGTGTCTAGAAATCACATAGTTATTTAAAAAAGTAGCAATGTAAGCCAGGTGGAAAAAAATAGGATGATAGAATGAAATACCTCTGAGGACAGTTTTGTTGTACAACATTTGGCCTTAAATAAATGTATGGGCCTGCTTCTGAAAATATATTACATATGTCAAAGGAACAGTAATTAAACTACTCCCTCTAAGCCTTTTTGATAGGCCATTTTCAGAATGAATGGTTGAGGCTGAGAAAGGGCACTTGGCATTTAAGAACCCTACCTTTAGGATATTATTCTCCTTGCTTTCTCATACTCACATGATTTTACCTTTTTTCTACCAACTTAGAGTAATGCTAATACCCACTATTTTTGTTACAGAAGACCTGTAAAACAAAAATTATGTGTTGCATAAATGTAATTGTTTTTGTCATTAAAAAAAAGATCAGTTAGGAACATCTTATATCAACCCTGAAGAAAAGAGAAGCGTAATGCGTTTATCATGGTGAAAATAGCAAATTTTGCATTTTGTCATTGATTAATGGAAACTGACATAAGCCAGTCACTTCTACTAAATCACTCAAAATAATTACTACCTGCTTAAAATGGTGTTATGGTGAATAAATAATAAAAAAAAAACCCACTATGTCTGACCAAGACCCATAATACATTTTTTCAGCTGAGCAAAACAAAATGAAATGGGATGGATTGAAGTCCTAACTCTTTCTTAAGGAAACTGACAGATTCTAGAAACTTTTTCCTAAAACTCACATATTATCATTTGTACTTTAAAGAATCATTTTGACTAATTATTTTACTGTTTCACATGACCTGTATCTTGGACCCAGATTTCCTACTTTGTATTAATATATACACTTACAATAACATACGTGTATATAAAGAAACAAAAATTAAATTAATATAAACAACTGTCATTTAATGCCAAAATTTCAAGAAAATAGATTGTAATGGAACAAAATAGGTATAATTCTGTGTTATCTCTAAGAATTAGTTGTGAAGTGACAATACCAGGTGACAGAAAATTCTTAGTTTTTTGTGTTCTACTACAGGAATTTATTTCCATTAATTCAGACAATTGTCTTCATATTGAAATGGTTTTACACCTTTACACCATTTCTTTTCTGATTTGTGTATACCGTATGGCAGCTCATTTCCATGGTCCATAAATGTGTATTTTCAGGGTGTCTAAAACTGATATTTATGTGTCAGCCATTTAATGCAATAAGGTATTTTATTTGTTTTTGAAGTTATTCAGGTTTTCAAAATATGATATAACTGTATTGGAAGATCACACAGACGTAAGAATTATAAAGGCAGAAATGTTTCTGTATGTATTTATTAATCTCTGATTTTTAATAGAAGATTCTCAGGGTATTTTTTTTTTCTATATTCTGTAGCAATAGGTATTAGATTTTATATGCTTTACACTGTGACAATAATAGAATGCCAGCACTGTTGCATATATTTTTTAGATAGTCTTTCTGTGGTTGTCGTAGAAATTTTGGAGTTTCTTTGGTTTTACTTTTGCTTTTGGATTATTTGTCTTAAAACTCTGTGAAGCTTGGGAACTATAAACTATAAATACTTCCAATATGTAGTCCTTAGGGATACACTATAATAAAAATTAAAGCCATCTTTTTTTGTCAGTCAGAAACAAAGGATGTCTGAAGAAAATGTAGAACAGAATGACTCTGCAACCACAGGCCTGGCAGAAATAGCCAGAATGAAAATTATTGCAAAAAATGGAACATTTAATGGAACTCACGGGGAGACAATGGAATTACAATACAATGTTTTTGTGTTCTATAAGAATATAAATGTTCTTCTAGTTGAAACAACACTATATAGACCTTTGATTTCTCTTTTGACAAATTGATTCACTCACAATGTTTTAAGAGTAATAAAAGGAACTTATGGGAATCTTTTGATTAATGACAAAAAAAATGTAGTTATAAAGGCAAACAAATATGACAGTTCTTAAGAAATAGGTTATTGTGGCCATGAAAAGGAGTATTTTACATTTTCCCCTTGGACAAGTATGAATTTCTAAAACCTTATAGTATATGACTGCCACCCACCATCCACCTGCACATTTGCTTTCACAAGAACTCTCAAAAGTTCAGCAAATATATTGCAAAACTGATGTAACGCAGTCTGATCCAGGTAGCTCCTGCGTTTTTGTAAGGGAAGTTAGGAAGAAGCGTGTGAAGAATAAACAATTTCTTCCTCCATTTCTCCTTTTTGCAATCACCCAATGCAATAAGACAAATCACACTAAAGGTTTATTCTCCTTATGGGTACTAATTTTTGGTTATTTTACATGGAAATTATTGGTATATGGAAAACATTATTTTTTTTTTAATTTGGCTCCCCACTATATTTGCTCACATGTGCATAACTTATTAACTAGTTATTGATGTCTGTTGTTATCTTAATATGAGTTAGTTACTAGTTTTTTCACTTATCACTGTGTAAAGTATGTACTATTTAACACCAGCTTCTTTTAAAAAATGAAAAAAATTGGAAAAAAATGCATTAGTTAACTTAGATCTCTCTCTGTGGGAAAGTCTCTTTCTTTTGTGGTGTTCACTTGCAATCTAGTTAAATATGCTTAATTTTAGGCAAATGCTTAAATCTTCCATTTCATTCAAGTTAAAAGTAGCATGCAATTAGATGTCTTCGTGAAATGATGATAGACAAATGTCTTTAGAAACTGTCTGCTAAGAGAGTACATCTTTGTAGAACCAAAAGTAGACACGACTTCAAAAGTCACAAGTCATCACTTATTGTTAAACTTTGATATGGAAAGAGAAACCTGAGACAAAGTGCAGCTGTCTATTGAAAGTTAAAACATCCTCAATGATATTTGCATATGAGCACGTAGACATTACTATCTGGGGAGCACCATGAACTACTAATGGGAGCATCATTAACTACTAAGCTGATTTCACGTTATGTTAAGAAAAATTGCACTGGTTATTGACCATTGTTTTGGGGAAGGAGGGTGAAGCAAGCTCTGAATACAACCACATCAAATATGCAACTGCACAGGCAAAGAATTAATCCTACATTGTCCAGTCTGGGCTCAGAGACACTTTTCACTGCTCCAGAGATTTTTCAGAAAAAGTCTGGTTTTCATCAGTACTCTTTAGTACTGCTATCATTTGGAATATGAGTATGGTCAATTTCTTTAAAAACCATTTGAGCAATAATTTTCTTTTCCTCATTTTCAAAAGAAATACGCTGCATAGCATTTCTACAGAAAATTCCAACCCTTGATTGTCCTTGGTTCTTTTAATAATTGGTCAACACAGATTTCTTTATTTTAAAATTGTGCTGTTTAGTTTAACTAACAAAGACTGCAACAACTAGGTATTTAATCCACCTAATAATTTGGGATGAAAAATTTGATTTGAAAGACTTCTTTATGGAAGTTCATGTCAGAAGAATATTGATTCATATTTACAAATTATGTCCTGCACAGCTGCAAGTTATACAGTTTATGATTCTCTGGGCTGCATAAAAGTTTTAACCTTCTCACTGTACCAAATAATATAGACACTTAAAGAAATATTCATAGTTTTGTTAAAGGAATTAAGACCTAATGAAACTCACACATACAAGATTTTATAATTCTAATACTTCAGAGATATAGTTTTTAGCATAGAAATCTTAATTTTTAGAGGTAATTTCATCTTGTAATGAGACCAGCTCTACATATAAAATATTTCTGTAAGAGATTATCATAGAACTTTGTTGTTGAAGATGAATTGTTAAACTGGAGTGGGAGAGTTTTTCACTGAAAATATTCTATTTTATTCCATTCTGTTCTAGAAATTTTATTATAGTCTAGAAATTCTCTACTACTCTAAAAATGTATTCTAGAAATTCTATTCTAAGAAATTATATTCTAGGAAATTCAGGAAAGGGATTTTCAATATTCCATTTCAAAGATAAAAGTAGACCTAGATTCTAGAGTACATTTGTGTTTCTACTGTCTATAACTTGAGTCCTGTAGATGGTTACAATGTATGCATGTAACTCCAGAAGATGGAAAGTGGAAAGCTATGAAGAATAAGGCTCAATACCTAAACTGATTTTCATTGAAATGTTGAATGGTTCTCTGAAAATGTTCTTTGCTCAGTCATGAAAAGGAAGGAGTATGTACTCATGGGGAGGTGAGAGGAAATCCTTGGATTTGTTGGCCTCCAAGCATGCAGAGTCAGTAAAAGTGGGAGATTACATTAATGTTGTGCAAATACTAAACAGAAAAGAAGGAAGTCCTAAAAGAAGGAAAAACAAAAGGTCAAGGGGGATCAAAGTAGCAGCAAAGATTCTTCATGAAAAATATCACACTCTACATATGCAGCCCACAGCTTCTCCACTGAGAAGAGTTGCAAAGTTCGTGAATCTACTTATGTCCTAGCCTAAACCTAGACCAATGTCTTCCTTGATCCCACCATCTCCTTGATCCTGCTAGTGTTTGTTATAGTTTGGCTGCGGCCAGCAACAAAAGTGCCATGCGGCTGCCCCTCCCCCCACTGGGGTGCGGAGGAGAATGGAAAGAAAAAGGCAGAAAACTGGTGGGTTGGGATAAGGGCAGTTTAACAGAACAGCAAACAAAGGGAACAGGAACAACAACGATACAGATAAGGAGAAAACACAACACAAACCGCACAACCCCACAGAGGCATTCTCCTGGACAGGACGGGCGCCGTACGCTCCCGAGCCATGAGTGAGCTCCCGCCACGCCGCCCCCCCCACCTG
>Ga0181612_123496_pt1 | contig 13582 bp, 14 predicted proteins | sample HoacroProtozoa21_FD_119630 | JGI IMG/M metagenome (GOLD analysis project Ga0181612, IMG submission 119630) | Hoatzin crop microbial communities from Cojedes, Venezuel. Combined Assembly of Gp0051906, Gp0051904, Gp0051908 | reverse complement strand
ATAATAAAAAAAAAAGAATAGACGTTTTGATGGTCATCACAAATACTCTTAAAAATAAAATTTTATTTGACATTACAGCAAGGTACTTAAACTGGACATAGTACATGTACAAAGATACGCACCGCTACCCAAATTCTAATTTTTAAACATTGAAAGCTTCTTCTAGTATTCAGATATTGTAGTGCTTGTAATAACAAAGACAGTTTTTAAGCAAAACTCTCTGTTAAAGTGAATGAAATCCATAGGTTCCCCCTGAAAATGTTTTCATGAAGACTCCTCTTAAATCCTTCCCCCCCACCCTTCCCTCTTCCAGAGAAAATGATCGAGTGGTCATGGTTAACGGGACCCCAATGGAAAATGTTCCACATTCTTTTGCAGTCCAGCAGCTTAGGAAAAGTGGAAAAGTGGCCACCATTGTAAGTAAATTACAGATGCATTCACTCTACCTGTGTATGTACCTGTGTAACCAATCAAGGTTTTGGTTTTCTTCTGTGAAATGTACTATACATGCATAAAGCAAAGCACGCTTTTGCCCAATAGAATGTATAAAGTAAATAAAGCAAAGACATAGCTTCTACAGGGGAAATAAAGGGAAATTAAAGAAGTGTCACAAGGTTATCCTGTTGAAAAACTGGGAATAAAATGTATGTCCTCAATCTTTAATTGTACTGAATAACGGGTGGTAGTTGGAAAAAAACAAAAGTTGTGTGAGGCAAATGGAGCCCTGAATACACAGACCTCGTCAAAGAATTTTCTGTCCAGATTGGCTTTCATTAGTTGAGAGAGGCATCTACAACTGTTTCTTTTGGGGGGCTTTTCATAGTTTTTGGAAGTAATCTAGAAGAAGAATAAAGTATTCATTACTCTCACTCTTGCAGAGGTAGAAGAGTGTGGTTGCTGATCTGTGGTTTTTTGGGGGTTTTTTTGTTGGGCTTTTTTTTTTTTTTTTTTTTTTTTTTTTTATTTTTTTTTCTTTTTTTTTTCCCCCCAGTTAGTAAGTTTTTCTTCTCCACTTCTAAATAATCTAATTTCCTGGTTGTTCTGGAAATAGAACATTGTTGGGGGTTGGTTGTTTTTTTTGTTCCCAACCTCTAAGTGAAGTGAGAAGAATGTTCATCTGTTCAATTTCACATTCTGACCATTGGAGAGGGTTTTATGTTTGTTTTGTATTGCACTGAACAGGTAGTGAAAAGACCAAGGAAAGTGCAGGCTGCTGCGTTGAAGAGAAGCCCCTCCCTTGACTATGAGGACAGAGCTTTAGATGTAATGGATGACCATGCAGAATTTGATGGCAAAAGTGCGCGAAGTGGCTATAGCGACAGAAGCTGGCATAGTGGTAACGGAGGGCGCAGCCAAAGCTGGGGAAACAGCCTGGATCAGAGCTACAGAGATGAACAAGACAGAGGGCGTAACCGAAGCAGAGACCGCCATAGGGAATGCAGCTACAGCCGTGATCGAAGTCGTGGTAGGAGTGTTGACAGGAGCTTGGATCGAGACTATAGAAGAGATCGGAGCAGGGGAAGGAGCATCGACAGGGATGGTGGCTATGAGCGGGACTACAGAGGAGACTACAGCCCACCCGGTTATAGTCACAGATCTCAACCTGATCCTAGATATGAGAGGGAATTGAGGAGTCGAAGTCGGGACAGGCTTCGTTCGCGAAGTCCTTCACCTGAAAGACACCATCAACATGAGTACCAAAGACCGCAGGATCACAGTGGACCGATCAGTGTTCTCTTAACAAAAGGCAGACAAAATGAAGGTAGGTATAGTAGGGGAGGAGAGGAACTGACATTTAATACAGCATGCTATTTTGGTGAGCAAGAGAAGGGAGCTGAATAGTCTCTGCTTTTACAGGTTTAAATGTTGAGTTTTCTAACTGATTGCTTAAGTTGTTCTTTTGTTCTTCCTGGCTGGTTTGGGGTGCTTTTTTCCCCAGCACCTTGAACTTTACCTTTGAACAAAGAACTGTTCACCCATATCATTTCAGTCTTTTCAAGCCACTGTGTCCTTTGGTTTTCCATTTTCTCTGCCCTGTTCTTCTGGTTCTGGTGGGAAACATGGATCTGATCATGATTTAGATTACACTTGGCACATCTACAAAAGGGTGAAGAGTAGACTCTGCCTCTAATAGTGCACTTACTTCTTCCCTTCAGTATAGTTAAATTAGTTCCAAGGGTTGTTTGGTTCTGAATACTTCAGAATGTAGTTAAAGAACACTGAAATAGCAACAGCTGAAACAGCCTTTCCTTGCTGCATATTGGAGTGTGTAAATGAAAGCCAAAAGCCGGATCTTTCTTGTGCTGTGAAATAAAGACTCTTGTGCTATAATGCATATCTGAGATTAGGTTGTGCATTCTCTTCTGTTTGAGGTTTGGGGGGGGGGATCGTGGTCTTTTGTTTCGGGGGGGGTTTATGGGTGGTTGCTTTTTTTCTAATCTGCCCTGTTGCAATTTGTAAGAATTTTCTGCTCATGTAAGCTTTGTATGCAGGAGCTAAACTTTTTTCATTGACTCTAGCAAGGATCTCTTTCCCTCCTTCCTCTTCTTCCCCTTCATATGATGATTCTACTTGTAAAGATAATGCACATGGGTATACAAATAAGGAGACATTTGCCATGTCTTTATTAAGTTCTGTATGTAGCTGCTAGTAATTCTGCAATAATTTCAGCCATTGGTATGGATACTATGCAGACTCACTCAAATGTGGTGATTTTTTTAAAGCAGACAACTGTTTCTTTCATTTTCTGTTGTTCTAGCATGTGCGTGTTTTAAGAGTGTTGCCTTTCTTTTTAAGTAACAAATATACTGATCCAAGTAACTTGGATCAAAGCAGCAAATAAAGGGGGGATGGGTGAGGGGAATCCTTTACCTGGAACAACTGAAACACTGGGGTACAGATAGGACAGGGTCAGCATGCTGCAGCTGTTAAAAATCCTGGCTCTTCTGTTAGTGCTTTTTGACTCATTTCCATCTCCACGCCATGCAAAATAGGATACAGAGAGAGGATCTAGTCCAGCATGTTAATAAGCACTTCCAGAATGAAGGCATTGTTTTGCTGTTGAAGGTGCAGACTAGTGATCCATCTGTGATTGTTTTTGGACTCCTATTTGTTCTTACTGTGGTGACAGCACAGAAATAGGAGAGTTAGCCTAGGGTTAACTGGGTTTACTAGGTTCGCATTTTTTTTTCTTTCTCTTTTCTCACGGTGTAATGGGATGTGCTGCATGTACACTGTGTAGTTTTAAAAAAATGCATCCTCGCTCACCTTTTAAGATACAGTGGATTATTTTCCTGGTTCCAGAATATGGCCTCCGGCTTGGAAGTCAGATCTTCATAAAAGAAATGACCCGAACTGGCCTAGCAACCAAAGATGGCAACCTTCATGAAGGGGATATCATTCTCAAGGTCTGTTCTGGTTACACTGCTAGCAGTTCAGCAGGCACTTGTTATAGTGGTTACTCTGCAGTGAGTCACGGTGTACTCAAGTTCACTATTAAACTTGAGCACCATACGGACTTGATTGCCTACTTGTAGTGTTATTGTTGCCTTTTTATGTCCAGATCAATGGTACAGTGACAGAGAACATGTCTTTAGCTGATGCCCGAAAACTGATTGAGAAGTCACGGGGGAAGCTCCAGCTGGTTGTCCTCAGGGACAGAAAGCAGACACTGCTCAACATTCCTTCACTGAACGACAGTGACTCAGAAATGGATGGTGAGATTTTTAATGTGGATAAAAAGCTCTGGGCTCTGTGCAGAATGTTTACAGTGTTTTGCTGTGGTAGAGTGGTACTAGGTTGTTTTTAAAAACAAAAACAAAAAAATTACCCAAACACAAACAAGCCTAAGTAACAGCCAATTAAGCATCATGCCCGCTTTCTTTAGGTGAAAGAAGAATTTAGTAGTAATTGTATAATTACATTTTGGGTGGGGGCAGAGATAGAAGCAGCAATGCTGGTTTGGCAAAAATCAATCTTATTTCTCAGAACAAGCAAGTCTTTTGCTTTAATAAAAGACTTCAGTTTTAAAAACAAGTGAATTTGACTAGTCTCTCCTGAGGATATCAACATTCATGACAGCATTCAACAGGAGGGAAAAAATGTCAGGACAAGAGGAGATTTAAGTCCCTCCCGGACAACTAGTTTATATTTCCGGTATCTATTCTATACAAATGATCTCGCACAGTGTATGAGCTCAGGATGTTTGGGGGAGCAGGATCTTGCATTACTTAGTGCAAGGTACTTGCTTCTCTGATTGCAGAGTACTGGATGCAACTTTTTGTAAGTTTTACTGTGAAGACTGAGATACGGTGCGATTCTGAGGGGTACTCTGTTTCTTTTGTCACTGAAAAGCGGTAATGATGTGAGGACTGTTAATGTGAAGGTGGTCGTCTGTTTGGGAACCTCCATGAGACCTCAAATAAAAGACTGCTAACACTAGTCTGTGATATGCTCAAAGTTGTGTGTGATGTGAGTGTGTTTCCTAAAGGTTGTGTGAAACCTTCCCAAAATATTTTGGGGGGATGAGGGGGTGGAAGTACTAAAAGGCATTACAGAACTCTTTGAACCCTAGACAGATCTAACTTGGAACGGGAGTAGGCTTAAAAGTTCAGCGTATCATATATGTGAAACCTTTGTAAATAAATGTAGTGATCAGATACGCAGATAATTTAAACAAATCCTGCATTTCTTGATTTGCTGCTCTCTTTATAGACATTTCTGAAATAGAGTCAAACAGATCATTCTCCCCTCAAGATGACAGATTACGTCATTCTGATCTAGATTCGCATTCATCCAATGAAAAGCTGAAAGAGAAACCAAAGTAAGAAATGGTCTTTTCTAGTCCATGTTCCTAATGCTTGTCAAAGAAATTCTTAAAATACATGGCATTCTTATCTGATTTCACTATGCTTTTTTTCTTTTTCTCTCTTTTAGTGCAAAAGATGATGCATCCGGTAGGATGTCCAGGATGGGAGCAATGCCTACACTATTCAAATCAAGTGGTGACATTGCTACTCCTGCTGTTACAGTTGTAGACACAAACAAAGAACTGAAGTACCAAGATGACTCTGCAGGTCAGAGTTTTAAGTTTTTGATGGCTCTTTTTTTCCTTGGCTGCATAATGTCTACTCCCCCAATCGTGCTGACATATCCAGTACACTCTTCATGTCAACCCCATCCTGACACGCAGAGAAAAGGTCTGCTGTCTTTACTTTGTGGTACAGAGAGAGAAGAAACACCCGAGATTATCTGAAAACAGTTACTTACTAGAATTACCACCTCAAAAAGCAAGTGCTTTCCTAGAGCATCTGCTGTAGCCTGTTGCCCTAAGCAGGCAAATTAAGCTATTCCTGAAGTATGATCTGCCTTGCCTGAAAGAGTTATGTATTCCTCCCTTGACCTTTTTGGTCTTTTTTAAAAATTAAAAAAAAAAAAGGGGAGGGGGAAGTAAATAAATTCTAGTCACAGAGAGGCTTGACATTTAAATCTGTATTAATCTTTGGTATAGAGGGGTTTGATTGCTACCTGATAGCTAAAAATTGCTGCCATTTATGAGGTTTTTTTTAATAGCTCAGTAACTCCTGTTGGCTTTTTTACATATAGTGTCTCAACCAAAAGCAGTTACAAGAACGATTCTTAAACCCAGCCCTGAAGATGAAGCAATATATGGGTAAGGCGGCAACTGCCTTGTTCCTTTGCCCTCAGTGTTCTTCCAGTGACGCTGTACCTGGCTTCTTGGTTGCATGGGTTTGGGTGCTTTTTCCCATTTGGAGTGATACTCCCCTTATAGCTTAATGCCAAGAAGAGAAGACATGGCTTCTAACTGACCATATTTGAGTTAAAATTAGTTTTAGATGTATCTGCCTGGAAGGCATAGACTTGCCTTCTACCTGCAAGGTACAGGACACCCTGTGCTTCTGCAGTTGTGTGGGAACATATGCAGTGGTACATTTTTATATTTTTATTCTGCTCTGTTTGGCACTTTAAGATAGTATTTGGAGTACTGTGTCCGTCTTGGGTCTCCCCATAACATGAAAGACGTTTACGTGCTGGGGTGAGTATAGGGAGTCAGTGGCTGCAGCGTATGACATATGAGAAAAGGCCGAGAAGACTCAGGCCTGGTGAAGAGAGGACTGAAGGGACATCTTACTGCAGTCTGCAACGATCTGGTGGGTAGTAGGTGTAGAGAAAATAGAGCCATAGTCTTCTCAGAGGGGTACAGTGGTAGGACGAAGAGCAAGGGACACAAGCTGGAACATAGGTATTCTGACCTGATGTAAAGAAGAAAACTTTTTATTGTGAGAGTGGTTAACCACTGGAACAGTTTTTCGTTGTAGGTTGTGGTATCTCCACCACCAGAGATACTCAAAAACATAACTGGTCAAGGCCCTGAACAATCTACTTTGAGCAGAGGGCCATTCTAACCTGTGCAGTTCTATGGAAATGTATTTTACACCTCTTCCATTATTTTATATGTACAAAAAAGACAACCCTCCCCTTCTCCACAATGTTAAGATACAATGAGAACATCCTCTATTTAATTTGTAAACAAGCTTGTTGCAAGACAAAGCCAAACACATGTGTTTTGTAAGTGGTCAAATGGAAACTTGTACTGTTGATTCTTTAACAATTAAGATACTAAAAGTTCCAAACTGTATTAATAGTATATCAACTTACATATGTTCTTTTGAGAGTTTCCATATACAGAAATTGAAGGGAGATGAGCCCTGAGATTGTATGGAGAAGCCCAAAGATAAAGTTTTGAAGATACTCTGTAGTTTGGAGTATTTTCTCCAATGGATTGTCTTCTCAGGTTTTTCTGGATTGGACCCTGCATGTGTTGTCATTGACGTGCAAATTAATCAAGTGATTATTTTGGTGAAGGGGAGTTTATAATACAGGCTTAGGGTATTACTGAGAAAGGCTGACAGATAAGTACTGTCCTCTGTGTTGGAAGGTCACTCAGGCACACAGCTTTTCTGACAGAAAAAAAAGCTGAACCTAGTCCAGTAGCTTCTCCCACTGCAATACGAAAAGACAGATTGTCAACATACCAGTAGAGTATACTTGGAAATATTTCTCATTACAAAAAAACTTGAAGACTTCTTTGTAACAAACATGGTTAACTGCAAAGAAAATAGATATAAATTTAACTCATATGACAGTTCTCAAGCATATAGAGGAAAAAAACAATCAGTATAATTACTTATAACTCAGACTGTTTTCACAAAAAACTCATCTGAGGGAGGATCCAATAGGTAGGGAAGTATTTTGGAACTTCAGGACTTCAGGAGCAGGGATTTGTTTTCCTGCTCTGTCAAATCTGTGTATGCCACTTAGCTGCTCTTCCTAAAAATTCTTTGCTTCCTTCCCTCACTGAGGAGTTACTGGGGTAAATACAGCCTATATAGTGAAAGAAAGGGACTAAGAATATTATTAACACAACTTTTGTGGAAAGGTGTGTAATTTTTTTCTCTTGGCAATCTGTTATTGTCATATGCCTAACATCTGTCCTTACTTCCTTTTTCTGCCTGTAAATCCTGTAGTCCTAATACAAAAATGGTGAGATTCAAGAAAGGGGACAGCGTGGGTCTACGGCTGGCTGGTGGGAATGATGTAGGGATATTTATTGCTGGAATTCAAGAAGGCACCTCAGCTGATCATGAGGGACTGCAGGAAGGAGATCAGATTCTTAAGGTATGAATATAAGTATGCGTCCCCGAAATGCAGATCACTTTTGTGGTTTTTTGTTTCCTTCTTAGTGGAAATATGGAAGAAGTCATGATCTTAGGGAGTCAGTTTATTGCTTTGGAAGTGCATATGTGTGGTAGAGGGCTCTTACTGAAATGAGGTTTTGAAGGAGAGTTGTAGATCAAGCTTTAGTTTGTTTAAGATTCTGTGGCAAAGGTAGGTAGGAGAAATATTAGGCAAGAAAAATGCCCCAGGATGGGAGAATAAGTTTTCTGTACAATGCTGCCTCCTAATCTTGGGGGGGGGGAGGGAAACTATTACTATGAATGGCTGCAATAAAATACTCCTCATAGCAACAGACATCCATATTGATTTTTTAAAAAAAGTATAATAATGGAAGAGAATATTTAAGACTTTTTTTAGATGAAACAAAAATCTTTGGTGATTCCTTTTATTGTTGTGTGGGTTTTTTAAATTTTTCTTTTTTTTTGTACACAGGTAAACACTCAAGACTTCAGAGGCATTGTTCGGGAAGATGCTGTTTTGTATCTCTTAGAAATTCCAAAGGGCGAAACAGTGACGATTTTGGCTCAAAGCAAATATGAAGGTAGGTGCTTTGAACAAAACGCGTGTATATCCATGAAGCTTTTAAGCTCTGTTTTGTCAGTGAAACCACAAATAATCCCCCTTGTGCTCATGCTTAATATCATTTTAGTTACCGTCCTTTTCAGTAGTTCAGAAGATAGCAGTATTCCAAACCATGAGGGTCATACAGATGTGCATGTGCGATGTGTTTTTTTAGAGCACTCTCCATCTCTTTCATTGTTAGCAAATAGCGTATTCTCTTAATCCTGAAAAGTGGCAATATACTGCTTATTCCTTCTGCTTTTCTGTCTCTAGCAACTGGCTCAAGATCTGCTTTTAGCATTCCTTTTCTGCTGTGCCTTGACAGTCGTAACGCTTTCAGTCAGGTAGCAGCAAATGGAGAGTTTTGATGAACAGTTAAGGAGCAAGAAAAGCCTCCGACTTACCTGCTGGAGACACAGCCTGCTGTAATACTGAAGTAACATGGCTGCGTTTTTGCTTTGGGAAGGTGCCGGTACCTCTTCCCTCAGAGCTGTAAGGGCTGTACAAGTATAGTAGAATACTTTTGATATTATGTGTGTGGGACAATGGTTTTTTGCATTTTTTTGAGTGGAGGGGAAGAATTGCAAAACTGTTCTCTAGAATGACAGCTTAATCTTTCTTTCAAATGTAATAAAACCCCAAACTAAATGGGAGTTCCTGTTTCAGTTTACAGAGACATCATGGCCTGTGGCAGAGGAGATTCATTCTTCATCAGGAGCCACTTTGAGTGTGAAAAAGAGTCACCACAGAGCTTAGCATTCACCAGAGGGGAGATCTTTAGAGTAGTTGATACACTCTATGATGGCACACTGGGAAACTGGCTGGCTGTGAGAATTGGAAATGAACTGGAAAAGGGCCTCATTCCAAATAAGAGCAGGTAAGGTGGCATCCTGTCTTTCTACCCATTGTTAGAAGTAAGATTCCCCACCCTCAGTGATTTTTGCTTCCTGTGTCATACATTTCATCCTTTTTACCACCCCCCACACCCCCAAATGAATAAATTGTTTTGTCTTTACTTTCACAACAATTGTGCCTGTAAAACTAGATTTTAGAACCCATGGCATTAGGTGAGGAGAGGATGTGAGAGGATGGTGTTACCTACATACTAGATCAGGTATTTGCAACATAGACATAGAGCTGCTGTCTCAGCAGTCAACCAAGCTTTAACCACTATCTGCTTCAGTTCCTCTGCTAGAAAATGAGTGGAGAGTCCTATTTTTGCTTTATTGCCTTTTTCCCTTCTTGTTCTCTCCACCCCATCCCAAATCAAATCAAATAAACGAAACCAAAAAAAACAACAGAAAAACCCTACACCTTAGGAAGCTCATGACTGTGTGCAAGAAGACTCTGATGACGAATCTTTTAAAAGAACTTCAGTGCTTGAATTTCTTTTCTATATCCTTATGGAAAATGTTTCAAGAATTTATATGAAAGCTAGTATTTCTTGGTAGCTGTAATCTTTATTTTTGTGTGAAATACTGAGTGAACTACAGCAAAGTTTTTTTTTTTTTTGGCTTAAATATGCTTTCCTAGTCAAAATTCATATGAGGTAGTAATAAGTGTTCAAAGGTGCAGAATCAGTAAAAGTATTATCAGCAAGAAAATCGGGGTATTTTTAGACTGTAGCTTCTAAGTTCTTGAGCATGTTGCGATTTTATGATGGAGGGAAAAAAGCTCACAACTGCATTGTATAGAACTTCCTGAAATATGCTTCTTATGTGACTCCCTTTCCTCTTTCCTGGGTAGTAGATTCTGTCCTCTCTGTTAATTGATCTGACCAAACCAGCCTTTGTTTCTATGCTATGGTGATTTAACTTACAAGGCCTAATGGAGAAGAGAGTAGTGACAGTAATTTCTTAGGCCTTCGGTTCTGAGTTGCACTCTCACCGCTTCTTTGTAGTTGCATTCTTTCATTTACGCTTGTGTGAGTTACCAGTTTAAGACCTGAGCACTCATTCCTGCACAGCAATCTTGTAGCTGTGGCAAGTCGGAGAATTGTTCTGATCCTGTGTTTGCTCCAAGGCAAAAGAACCTAGACTTGTCTGTTCTTTCCTCCACTCATGGCTATCTGTCTGGCAAATTGCCTGTTGCAAATTCAAATTCCACTGTCCTCCAGTGAAAGCACCTTTTCCCCTCTTTGATTAGTTCTGTACAAATGAACTCTATACTTTTCTCTGTCAGAGCTGAGCAGATGGCCAGTGTTCAAAATGCCCCAAAAGATGGGTCAAGTGATAGGGCAGACTTCTGGAGAACTCGTGGCCAGCGATCTGGAGGGAAGAAGAATCTCAGAAAGAGTCGTGAAGATCTGACAGCTATTGTGTCTGTGAGCACAAAATTCCCAGCTTATGAGCGAGTTCAGTTGCGTGAAGGTAAGTGAGACTGCTGTGAGCCAGCTGCCCATTTCTTGCTGCCCGGTTTAGTGTCCAAATGTTTGGTCAGCTAAGTAAGTGATTTCAGACAACTTGGGCTCAATGTTAAATTTGAGCAGTAGGAAGAGATGACATTTTTCTCAGAACGCAAATGTCTGGATGCCATTAGCTACCATAAGAAGAAAGCTTTTTATGTTTTTAAATTGCTGCTGTTCTCCTTTGCCTCCAAATTACATGTGCCAATACCAAAGTTTAACATGAAAAATGGAAGAAGCAAGCAGGGTTTTCATATTCCCTCAGCATCCCCGTGGCTAGCTCTGAAAGTACAATCCGTATGCCTGAGATCAGTCAGTCTTTAGCTTGCCCATAAATACTATTTTAACATTACCTTGAGAGCAAATAAAGCCGAAGTATTTTCAGCAGACTGTCCAAATGTAGTCAAGGTTGATGTGGTCCATCTCCATGGCTCTAAAGTAGTTATATTACTAGTGATGCTGAGCAAGTCAAGATAATTTTCTGGGTATTCACACATGACAATATTGTGGAATAAAACCAATAGTAAAAAGTATTTTAAAGATGCTCCCAGATATCAAGACGAAGACTGAGCAACAGAGTGGCATTCCCCTGTTAACTTACAAGGGGTGTATTTGCACTTGTTTTGACATAAACATAACAGGATTCTGCATTTTTTTGCTTCCTCAAGCTGCCCTGCAGCTGGTTTAGCATTTGTGTGTTTCTTCACACAAAACCCACTGGGTCAGGGTTCATGCTTTGCTGATGGAAAGATTCCTGAAGATCTGCTGTATTTTTTTTCAGAGTGTAGAATCCTCTCAATACATCTTCATTAGAAGGAATAAGGAAGCTGTTAAATTAAAACTGTCTCTTTTGCTTTCTCATTTAAAATATGTTTTTTAATATATTCAACTTATAACCTTGCATAGTAATTGAGGCTCTTGCCTGTGCCACTTCACTTACATATAAAACCAGTCTTATCAGACTTATGTTTTCTCCAAATATTTTTCTTTCAGCTGGTTTTAAGAGACCTGTGGTGATATTTGGCCCTATTGCAGATGTTGCTATGGAGAAGTTGTCAAATGATTTGCCTCACCTGTACCAGACAGCGAGTAAGTTGTCCTCACAGCTTCCGTATTGTCCTTAACTGAGAGGATGGATAACTTAATAATCACAGCTGCTTGGCCACTGTAGATAAGCTGAAGTGTTGTCTTTGCAGAGACAGAACCCAGAGATGCAGGTTCAGAGAAATCAACTGGGGTAGTGCGCTTGAACACTGTGAGGCAAATCATTGAGCAGGTAAAGTATTTATCTGTGAAAATTGCTTATACTCAAAGGCATGTTGTTTGATTTGTTTGCTACTAAAATTTGCAGAGTCCTTGTCACTGCATCTATTTCTGCAATAAACAGACTTGGCTTAATGATAGGGCTGTTTTGAAATTCTTCAACAACAGTTTTTATGATTTTGATAACTGTCCTCCAAGTGGGAGGGTAAACCTGATATAGGAAATTATATTCTGCTTCCTTAGTCCTTTTGAAATTTGAACAGAGGGGCATCTGTGTCTGTGTGCTTTCTGAATTTGCGGTTGGGGCTTTACAATGCAGTATTTGCTCTTACTGTCATCAGAAACTTAAAATTTTAGAGTGCTTCAGAGTTACCACTATTGAACTGAACAGGAAGTAACTGTGACGTCTCAGTAGATGCCACTTAGATTGCATGGACTCTTTTTATAATACTGTTTAGAGATAAAGTAAATAGATGGTAATCAAGAAGCCTAAAAAAACTTGGGCAAAAAGAAAGTACTCCACAACTTATAGCTCTGAGTCCAATAAAATCAATGCCAGAGGGGTTAGAATGTCACACGGAAGTATGTTCAGAGCTCAAGCTCCACTGAAACATGTGTCTGGAAATCCCATTCATCTCTGCACTAGAAGTAGCCAAGAAGGAATATATATTAGATGAGAAAAGTGAGATTTGCCTCAGCTAGTAAGTGTAGATAAAAGCTCACAGATAGCACCCAGAACAGTTGTGGTTGGGGCAGGTAGAGAGAAAAGCTAGTTCACTTGCTACCTATTTAAAAAAAAAAAAAAAGGAGTAAGTATATTTTACTTAACATGAGATTTAGTTAACATAATAATGTGGACATTCAGTCAAAAGCTGTTCAGAAAAATGGAGCTGAAAGAAAAAGGCTGCCTGCCGTGGCTTCTGAATGTGATATAACTGTGGACAAAAATCCAACAATGTGTGGTCCTATTTGGACAAAAATGTCCTTTTTATTCTTAGGATACCATGTTCCAACCACCGCCTCGTGTTCCCCACAAACAGCGCACTGACTAGGCTTTCTTGTTAACAGGATAAACATGCTCTATTGGATGTGACTCCTAAAGCGGTGGACCTGTTAAATTATACCCAGTGGTTTCCAATTGTGGTTTTCTTTAACCCAGACAGTAAGCAGGGTGTGAAAACCATGAGACAAAGGCTGTGTTCCACATCTAACAAGAGCTCGAGAAAACTTTATGAGCAAGCAAACAAATTGAAGAAAACTTGTTCCCACCTCTTTACAGGTAAGGAAGAATGTGTCTCTAACCTGTTTACCAAAAGAGTAGTGGATGTGACTGTGTGAGTCTTGAGACATCCACTTACTACTCTGCATATTAACTCATGCAGGCTGGAACTAAAAGGGTGTGAAGGTATGATCATGCGCAATCCCTTCCTTGACTGTTTTTTCAGAGTTCCTTGTTCTGCCAGATTCTAATACAAAAGAAATTGTGAATCGGCAAACTGTCATTAAAAGACAAGTGATATAATAAGCTTGAGGAATGGACAAACAATAAAACAAAAATACCATGCTTCTGTCAATGATCTAAATGAAATGGCTGTT
>Ga0181612_121255_pt1 | contig 13583 bp, 7 predicted proteins | sample HoacroProtozoa21_FD_119630 | JGI IMG/M metagenome (GOLD analysis project Ga0181612, IMG submission 119630) | Hoatzin crop microbial communities from Cojedes, Venezuel. Combined Assembly of Gp0051906, Gp0051904, Gp0051908 | reverse complement strand
TTGGTGGGGGCGGGAAGGGGGGGTGGCGGGGGGGGGGGGGGGGGGGCAAAGGGTAAGGTGGATGCAAGCAGGCTCAGTGTCATTGGTTCATTTTCATAACAAGCTAAGATCATGTCTCAAAGCCTGTGAAACTCATGCTTCCCCATTTAATTATAGCACTGATGTCGAGGACAACAGCTCCCACTGACATTTGTCCTGTTGGTTGAAATATGCTGCTCTGTTTTGAGCTGGGGAGACAAGGCTGGAGTCAATGAACATTGCAGGGTTGACTCCAGGGATGGTCTATCTCTTCCTCTCTTCCTTTTTGCTGTGTCTTCTCTTTCTTACTCTCTCTCCAGTCCTTCTTACTGCATCTCTTTGGCTGTCTTGCCTTTCTAACCAGCTCAATCATTGCTTGCCTTGAGAGATTGATTGCTGGCTTTGGAAGGCAGCTTGGCAATGCAGACCATTTAGTTGGGGACTTAGCAAGCTGTCCAGGTGGTGTTTAGTGGAAACACAGCCCCATCAGTCACACAACAAAACCATGAGTGCTGATGCCTTTTGCTGATGGCTTCAGTTGGAAAGGGAGGGGAGGAGTGGGGCAGGATGAGTTCCAGAAAATGAGCGGCTGCTGGGAGATTCATGAGCTGATCTCTTATTTCAGAGGAAAGTCAATAGTGTCTCGTCTTCCATTTCCACCTGTAAAATGAAGGCTATTTGCAAAAAGTCCAGACAGTTGTATACTCCTAAGAGCCTGACACATCTTATTGCCCAATGCTGATGAGTACAATCCTAGGAGGTGACCTCAAGGTTAGCAGAATGAGCAACTTCACTTGGAGCAGATACTTCGATCACTAGGACCGGTAAAAGCAATAAGTCCATGTGTGGTGCTATGGATATGGCATGAGATGGAGCACCGCACCCTCTGTCAGGAGAGCAGGGAACCAGTTTGACTCTGCTACTGAATGGCAATGAGTCTGCTCTTGCTTCCTCACCCTCTCCATATGAATGGGAAGCCGTTAGGTGAGAGTCTTTTCTGCTATTCTGCATGTGCCTGGCAACATCAACTTAGATTTCTATGGGAGTCTCAGGCACTGCCATTAAATAAGGGCAAGAAATATCCCCCGGTGTCCTGGAACAGTTCTTGCAAGGACAACCAAAAGCACAAGAGCAGCAAGAGAAGTGTTGCTCCATGGTGCTCCTGCTTTGACGTATCTGGACTTCAGGCATTCACTGTCTGGGGCTGAAAATCCTGTGCTTTCAGTAGGCACTGAATTTCCCAGTTAAAATACTGTCTTCAATAAGTCATGATAGAAAGCTAAAACAATGAAAGCTCCGCTCAAGACTTCAATAGAAAAAATATTATTTGACTATATAAATGAGCTTTACCTGAGTTATGGATGAAGGGAACATAACTGGCACTAATGGGTACCGCATTAAAGGCTACATCTCCTCTGCTGCATAGTCCAGGGACCATTTTTTGACCCTGCGGGAAAGTGGCACAACCCAGCCCCTGTGGTCATGTCAAAATGCTTCCCACTCCCTGAGGCTGCCTGCTGAGAAGGGTCCTTGATATATCTCCCAGGCTCTGTTTTGGATAGTGTCGCTGGCAAGGGCCAAAACCATGCCAGGAAATGTCCTGACAACTAAACAGTCTGGACGACCAAGATTGGTGTCTTGAATCTATGTCCAAGCCTGTTTAGTTTAGTACAGACATTACTGCTCTCCCTCCAGACCCTCAGTCTAAGTGACCTCTGTGATCTCTGTCAGCTTAACCTTGAAAGAGTTTTTTTATGCAATGCTTTTGATGAGTATTTCTCCATCCACCTTGTTCTGGTTACTGGTTTCTCCTTTCCTTCTTCTCTGTGAGATCGTTAACTCCTCTGTTCCCCTGTTAATGGCTCATCTTGGGCATCATATCTGTTCAGATGTCTAAGGCTCCTCTGGGAGGTGAGTCTCACCAATGTCTCCAGGCCAGGCTGAAATTCAGCACTTTTTATAACACGTTGTGTTGATGGCCAAGAAGCTGAAAACTGCATGATTTTTACTCAATCATCGGACAAGCCCAGAGATGACACAGCTGTTTCACAACCAGCCCCCTGGTTATGATATAAATGACTCAAAAAGCCAAGTTACAACACAGTTACTTTTCTTGGGCTGGCGACAACATGAAGGGAATTGGCCCATGGGCAGAACAAAACCAGATCCCTTCGATTTCATAGCAGCATTGAAATATTGGTTGGAAGGGGTCTGGAGACAATCTAGTCCAGCCTATGCTTGAAGCAGGGTGTTTGCCAGCACTACAACAAGTTAGCTGAGATTGTTTAGCCAAGTCTTGGAAAACCCCAAGGAAGGAGGTTTCTCCTTCCTAAGGAACTTGTCCCAGTGCTTCTCTATCACCTGAGTGAAAAAAAGCTTTTTCTTCATGTCAAGGCTGAACATCTTGAGCCATGACTTGTGGCCTTTGCCCTCTATTTCCAGGTGATTGGGAAGCTTGCCTCACAGACACGTTGAAAATTTAACAAGTGGTGATGATGCAGCTCAAAAGCTGGGGAAAAACAGAGACGGGATTTGACTCTGGTGCTACGCTGGAGGCAACAGGAGTGTTAGGAGGAAGGGCATAGAGACTATGAACAAATAAATTGGGCAACACAACTGATGCAACAGAAAAAGAAATGCCAGAGGAAAGATGTACAGAGACAGGCGACAGGAATGACCTTACAGCAACAGCAGAGGAATTTCATAGTGGTCAAAGCCAGGGAGAAGGATGTAGTAAGAATAGATATCCAAAATCATGAGAGTTTTAGAAGCCTTATATGAATTTCCAGGCTAAATTTATTCCCAGCTTGTTTATACCCATTCGTTCTTGTTCCAGCACTGTCCTTTAACTTAAATAGCTCTTCTCTCTCTGTGATTTTTACCTTACCAATGTATTTATAGACAACAACACATCTTTGTTCTAGGACAAACATACCAAGCTCTCCTAGTACCCGCACATTTGATTGGCTTTCTATTCACCTCACTACCACAGGGGCCCTTTAGTATGTCTGCTCCAGTTCAAATTCACCTTTTTTGGACATGTAACACAAGAATAGCCAATGGTATGCCAAGGGAGATCTTCTCCCATGCTATTAACACTTCACCAAGTTCACTGTAAATAGCTTTTGTGCCGAGTACAGCTATTGCGTTCTGCTTTTCCATAACTGCATTACACCAGCAGTGCCTAATAGTGCTGTGATGAACACACACATCCACATCCTTCTCCTGCAACTTTGTTGTTTCCAGTGGACTAGCCCACAGCTTAAAGCGGCTATTCTTGTTATCAGTCTCTAAGTGCTAACTTTGTTCTACTAGATTTTATTCTATTTCTGTTACTCCTGGGCTTAAGGTCATCCAACTTTTCTTGTGTATTTATACCAAGGGCCTTATAAATATGCGGACTGATAGACTGAAGAACTTTTAGCCTCTGGTTTATGGGACAGTCTTGTTGTATCCTAGCACCTCCATCTAAGGCAGAACTGTAGGCAGATCAGACGTGCAGCATGCTTTTCCTCTCCTTCTGCAGAAGTGTCTGGTGTTAGCTGGTAGAGGAAAAGCAACAACAGGTGAGTGGCCTTTTTGCTCTGAAGCAACATTCTCCTGCTCCAAACTTGGATATAAGCAGGACAGAACAAATTCAGAAAGGGCTATGATGGCCACTACATAAGGGCAGAACTAAGACAAGTCTCGAAGGAAAGTACATACTTCTTAATCAGCATCCAAACACGTCACATCTTGGGAAAGTCAGTAGATCTCGATCTAGCCATCCTAATAAATGTGCTTTCCATAGAGGAAATATGGAGCCAAGCAAGCCAGCAGTCGTTGCTCTGTTAAATCTAGTTCCTAATCTTAATTCTTCATCTTTTGTTCTAGTGAGTTTTGGTTTACCTTCATTATGCCACCCTCCTTCTTGTGTTCCCCCATTGTTTCACTGTTCCTTAGCTTCTTTAGTTAAAGAAATCTACTGTTCTCCTACTTCACCATTTTGCCTGTCAGGCAGGGGTCAAAGCATTTACACTCTAGTCTGGGGTTTCAGTGACCTCTGGACAGGATGATTTTCCTAGATGATCAGTGACATCTGCCAAGTAGGAAAACAGGACAGCTGAAGAGATAGGCCCCTCTGGAGTGGAGTCAATCGTATCACAGAGATGCTCGAAGTATGGAGCACACCCAAGTTTGCCACCAGGACATCCACGTATCGATGCTGAAGCCGGCCCCAGTGGTATTTCTGCAAATGGCCAAGCTGTTGCCCTTGGGATGCCATGGGAGGGTAGCCTACCACAGAAAGTAGACTCAAGGAGAGTAGCTCTTTAGGGGAAGCAAAAACGCCTCTGTATACAGCCAGTGTGAAGAAGCCTGCTTAATGTCCAGATCCCATCTTTTCTGAACTCTTTCATGCATCAGCTGGAGCAATTATTCCACCTTACTTCCCCAGACTGACTACACACCCGTACCAGATGGGGATTTGTTATCACATGCCTCTCCGGAGGTAGCTGCATTTCAGCTGTGGCAAATGATTGCTCTGTATGGTCTTTCAGAACAGAAAAAAAATATCTCCTTCCAGCCACTTTTCTGACAGACTGTGTGAGTAACAAGTTGATGGGGCTGGGAGAAGCACCTGGCAGTTCTCAACTCTGCAGCTTTCCACTTGAATGTTCTGCAGCTGAGCTAATAGTCAACCAAGTCCTTCAATGGATACAGAAACCATTTGCGCTTTTGATGGAAAGAGAAAATGGATAAGAGAATGCCACTGCTTTTTCTCTCCTTTCTTTCCTTCTTTCCATCCTGCTGCTGATTTACTGTTTTTAAAATGGGGGCTGGAATCTGGTGACTCCTTCCTGTTGGTCTCTGCCACCTCCTGGGCATCCCTTAATCTTGTGAAAACTGCCTTGCTTCTCTCCCTGCTTAGACTTCCCTCAGGAAGAAAAAAAAAAAAAAAGGGAGCTCAATACATTTTGTTTGCTCTTGCTATTATGGGATTTTCAACTGAAATAGTTTAATCAGAGAACACTCATTTTTTCTGCATTGCAAATATTTCGAAGTGACAAACATTCAGACAAGAAACACTGAGAGAAGATTTTCCACCTGATTTCCTACCAGTTCACCTCATGGCCGGTCAGATGGCAGAGCCTCCAAAACCTTGAGAACCTCCCCTGGGCTATTTAGACTGCCCTGAGGCTCCAGAACCTGACCTTTGCAGCCCACAGGACATGCTACTGAGATCCTGGAGCCTCTTGAGAGCGCTGGCCTCCCTGTAGTATTGAGCATCTCCATTTCCAGCTGAGGAGCCAGAGTTCAAGTAAAATTCAAGTAAATTGATGCATACAACATTTACCAGTAGCTCTGCGAAGAGCTGTCGATCCTTTAGCAATTTTATGATGAGTGAGTCAAAATTGTCCTGTCTCAGGGCACGTTATGCTGTTTACTTCTCTGTCACTCTCCAGTCAGTCCCTATATAGGGTTTATGATGGTGCTACTATGGTGGTGCTACTATTTCGGGCCGAGGGACTTGGCTGTTTGTCAGAGGCAGGAGAGGCCTTTAGCAACAAGGCTCACGAGTTCAGTCTCCACCAGCTCAGCCAGTGGTGCCATATTAATGTTTACAATGACCGTTGGACACACGACTGGGGTTCTGGCCTGCCCTTTAGGTTAAGCTTTGATTACCTGCCAAACCAGGGCTTTCGACAAGTTATCAGCTAGTGTCAGTGAGATGTTCAGCACATTCCCACCCTGACAGTGACCCTGTGAGGTTACGTGTGAAGTAGCAATGGACTCAAGATAAGGCCCTGTTACATTTTTCCATTGTTTTCTTAGGAGAAAAGTATTAATATATTATGAAACATTGACTTATTCCACTTTTTGCCGAGTTCTTTCCAACCACAAGATTTGCCTCTTCTGTCTTTGTTTTTGGTTTCTTCCCATCCAGTTCTTTTTCTCTTTTTCTTTTTTTTTTTTTTTTTTTTAATTTTAACTATCACTCTTCCTTGCTCCTTTCTCATTTCCTCTCCCAAACAGAAAGGGAATTTAAATTGCAACTGGTCACAGATGTAAAACTGGCAAGAACACGCTCCAAAGACACTCTCTTTTATTGGGTTCATCCAGGGGTCAAAGAGGTTGGCTGCGGGACAAGACAGAGCAAAAAACCTACTGAGCCCTACTGTGTCATCACCATCCCACTCAGCTGCGAGCAGGATGGAACAGGAGAGGTGGAGGAATGCTGCTCCATGGCCGCGCTTGCAAAGACGAGGGATAAAAAGGCACCTCCAAGCCTCGACTTTGGCCACCGCAGTTTTGGTGTGGCCCAGGGGGAGAGGCTGGTGGCCAGGCTGGCAAGGGAATGGAGAGGGCAGCTGGGGAGGGTGAAGGGGGAGGATTCGGAGGAGACACCAGCCAGCTGTCTCACAGGCACTCAGCGGCTGGAGCTGTGCCGGGGGGACACAGGGATGCAGCCTGGGTGCTGGCTGCTCATGGCACAGGGCTGCACAGCCTGGCAGCTGGTGGGGTGGGAGAGAGGGGAAAAGAAGGACATAGGGAGAGGCCAGGCAGAGGAGATGGGTGCCAAGGTGCTCCCTGGTCCCCAAGGTGGGATGGTGTATGGGAAGCTCGCAGGAGCAAGATGCTGATAGAGGTATTTGCAGATCTGAGCAATTCCCTTGCCTGCTCCTATCAAAGGCAGCCCTGCCTGTCCCACAGTGCTGTGAGCCGTAGGTCAACGGCTGTGATATCCTCAGTTTCCATCAGCTTACCCATGGCTTGAAGAGGCGGGTGGCACAACTGCAGCTCAACAAGGACCCTAGAACCCTTGCTGAGGAGCACAAAACACAGAAAGAGAGTCTGGCAAAAGCCAACTGCTCATGCAAGGCTTTCAATGTCTCACCCAAAACAAGCACTCATGAAATATAAATACCCAGTCACAAAGTCACATCAAGACATGAAGTCAAGGACAGTCACCTGCCCAAGCAGCTTGAAAACACCAGGGAAAAATGACAACAGTGTTGTGAGGAGGATCCCCACCACTCCCTAGTTGCAAGAGCATCCGATGTACGTGAGGAAGAACACCCAGCTCAGTTTTGATCTCATTGCTAACTCACCAGAGCAGGAAAGCTCAGTTAATACCCTTGGGAACAGATGCCTACAGGAGATCTTGGGCATTCAGTGGAAATACATCATCACAACTGAAAAATGGAAAAGCCATTCCCTGGCAACCTCTCTTCAGTCTGGAAGTTTTCTCCAATGAGTCCATAAAATAAAGACTGACCCCGGCGAGGAATTGCTCATGTCCACAGGGAACCCGAGGTGAAGCAAAGGAGGCTAAAGTAAAAGAACTGCAGAGCAATAAAATTGAAGTCAGGAAGAATCAGAAGCAGGAGAAATGACTCAGAAGAGAAGTGACTGTACGCCAGTGTTGGCATACAAAGAGTGAAAGTATAGAGGTCATAATTAAAGCCCATCAAAAAGAGGAGGTTATTAGTCTGTAAATGTCATGATGAGACCTTCAGGTTGCTCTGTAAAACTGATAAAAGCCCATGAATGCTCTCTGATCACTGCGTTTGTCATGCTGTCACCTCTTTAATTCAGAAAACATCCTAAGCCATCTGTCCAGGCTGACAAAAAACTGTGTCATTGCCCATGCAACTCAATGACACTTTCTCTTTCAGTGTCCAGGAAAAGCAAAGCACCATGATGCTCCTGGGGTGGTCCTCAGAGGGGGACCTCAGCTCATTTCCTGCTTCTTTCCATTACATGAAGAGGTCAGAAAAATCTACCCTCAGAAGATTAATCCCGGAAACCTTCAATGTCGTTGAATCAGTTCCTCCAGCTCCAGATGACTCCAAAGTAAGCATTGGCTGCCTTGCCCAAGCTATCCTTGAATAGCTCACCTATCAGAGCAACCTTTGAAAACACTGTCCTGCAAGCTGACAGTACTTCGTTATGATATTCTTGCCTTCATAATCACATTTTCTGTAGCTCGATTTCATCCCATTATTCTGCTATCAGCCCTAATAGCACCCTGATCTCTTTGAGTTCCACAGCCTCCTCATATACAAAGAATAAAGCTATCTAGACTTCGTGAAGTTTTGTGTGGCAAGAGTCTATGAAAGTCAGTGAAATAGGACTCAAAGGCCCAAGGTCTGTTGAGGTCTCCGGGGTAAGGATGTTGACTTTTGCTATGTTTGTATAGCACTGAGATATTTGTGCTAGATAAGATTGCCAGAGAAGCGATAAATTATAATCTCTATCTCTTGGAAACAAAGCATTTATTAGAACTGGATGGAATTAGTTTCATTTAAAATCAATTGGAATTAATAGTTCAAATAGTATTAACAATTTTAAAAGGCTCATAAAATTATTAAAAACTATAACTCTGTTTTGCTAGCTGAAGTTCTGCCTGGAATTTTCCAGTTAAAAAAAATAAAATCAAAATATGTTGTTCTCCCCACTATTCAAAAATTAACAGTGTGAATTCCAGAATATATTTTCTGAAATTTGTTACTGTCTTTTCAATGTGTTCTCGTTCTACCACAATTCTTTTGTTAGCCCATATACAGATTTATTTTCTACAGGATCTTATGCACAAAGCTATGATGCCCAGGCTTGGTGGTCTGTCTCCAGCTAGTGGTGATAAGAAGTGAGCTACTCTCGTCAGCACTCAGGTTTGCATATTTTTGGTAAAACAAGTTTCTTTCTTAGATTTCCAGAAAGTAGTAAGCACCGGTGAGAAACTTGGAAAACAAAAGAAGCTACATCTAGCCAGGGAACTTTTCGATAACCTAAATAATTTAAAAGAGGATGTTTATGTGACTTAAAGAACAGAAGATAGAGGGAAGGTAATGGTATTCACCATTGGAAATAACAATGCCACATAGGGAAATGTGAATAGTTGCTGATCTCAAGCCACTAAAATTAAAACAGGTTTCCATATGCACAAAAACACATGAAAGGAAAGGAATTCAGCTTAACTGAAGGTGTAAATGAAGACTGGATTTCATCAAGCACCAAAAAGAATAAAGCTACTGTAGACTAAGGCATGTGCAATCCCAAGTAAAAGCCTCTCCGATGAGATTTCATGGATCTTGGATAATGCGTTTGGAAAGCCAACTTGGAAGGTTTTGCTTAATTGTCTTCTAAAATGACAAGCCTTGTGTGAGTCAGGGAAAGAAAGAAGAGGTGGTTTTCAAGAGGAAGAAGACTAAAAATAACCCGCACCAGATACTGCAAAGAATAATGCAAAAAAACAGTGAGGCACGTGTGTGCAGGGTGAACTGTCCCACACTGTCGATTCCAGGGGTGAGAATTCAAATCAAGCAGAGATATATTTTCTGTGGTGATGACCCTCTGGAACAGGTGTTGCCAGAGGGACGTCAAAATTTTAGTCGCTCAGCAGGCATGGAGCAAACTTCTTTCCTGATTCAGTGGGATCAAGGGAAACAGAGGTGTCAGACCTTGGTGTTGGGGGAATGGTGCTGGAGTGGGAACACATCCTGATGGCAGCACTCTGGATTGTCTATGTAATGCCTAATCTCAATTTGTGTGTCTGGGAAAAAAGATGCTGTTGACCTCCAGACAATTGTTATAGCAATTATCCTTCTTCAGGTAAGGTTTCTCCTTCCTCAGCTCACCTTCGTGATGCACAGAGTGTATCAGGCCCAAAGGTACAGAAGGAGAAAGGAAGTAAATCACACATGAATCAGCACACTTCCCTGATACTCCAAGGTGCAGTGTCTGTATTAGTAAGCCTGGAATTGCAACCATGAGGTCTGCAATCCATGAGCCCCTCACTATCTTACAGAAATGAGGTTGTGGAGAACCTGGGAATCACCCCTTCTAGATGTATCTGATCCTCCTGATGACGTTTCAAATGCTGCTGAGCAGCAATATCCCAAATACACCTCATCATGCCTGCTCTGAGAAAGGACAGTGACTGATGGATGAAAAAATCCCAGAGCTCCTCATCCTGGCTGCCAGGAGGGACACACTGGCCTTGAGGGAAGAAAGCTATGTCTGTTCAATGGCCTTCAGGTGGTCTTTGCTCTGCAGCAGGATGCAGAGCTGATCAGCAGAGCTGGGCTGAGTAATCCCTGCTGGGGCATGTCTTGGGTGGATGGCTGTTTGCTTGGTGCCTGAAAGAGGTCAAGTGGCCAAAGAAGGGGAAAAGGTTAAAGGATGGGACTTCTAGGAAATGCTCATGTAATTCATCATACTGCTTTCCACCCCAAAGAGTTGAAGAACAGGTACAGGCGGAGCTTTTCTATCTATTTTTCATGTCATTGATTTTCCATTATGCAGACACAGAGGAGGCAGAAACATTGCTCTTCAAGACAAACTATCCGGGTCCTTCTCCCCTTTCTTGGCTTCAATTTCCCAATTTCCATGTAAAAGCAACAAAAACGGGCACAGAAACATCAGCTTGTCTCCCTGTTCCCTCTCTGTACAGCAGTGACAGCACAAAACCCCTAATTCAGAAATGGATTCAGCTAGCAGTCCACCCCCTTGGTTTACAACAGGACTGTGATTCCTAAGTGCTTATCCTGCCTCTGCCGATAAAGGGCATTATTTCCACTTTGAAGAAGAGTCCATTGCTGCACAGCAAAGGGGACTTATTCCCTCTAAGGTTTTGGCAGAGCCAGGAAGAGCCAAGGCAATTTTGCCTCCCACTCCAGCTCTGTTTTGTTTTATGTGAACATACTTCTTTCAGCCTGTGAATTTTTTTTTGTTTGGCTGGATTAGGCCAGTATTATCCTGGGTGACAGTCAGTGAAACCTATAATTTTCCCATCCTCTGTTACCCAGCATTCACCCATCATCCTTACCCTGACTTGTTCTTTGGCTGAGAAAAGTCGGGTCAGCATCGGATGCCGGAAAGACTTGGTTTTGAGGGAGTTTTTGGAAGAGGAGATAGATCTCGCACAAGAAAGAAAATGGGGAGATTATTCCAGGCACTGTAAGAAAGGCCTACAAAGGGAGCATGCAAGGCCAGAGAGAGGACTGGGGTTTCTCTTCTCTGTCACCACTGGAGGAGGTGTGCTTGACAGCAGCACAAAACACGTCTTTCATACATCCACCCCTCCTTCATCCTTGAGCAGAAAGTATGCATTTACTTATCTTCTTCCCCCAGTGCATCACTTTCCACAGAAAGCCATAAAGAACAGAGCACTGATGAAGGTGGAGAACTGTAGATAGTCCTGAGAGGGGGACCTGAGACATGTCATTGTGTTCTTTGGTAACCAAGCGGATTCAGGAAAACTTTTGGGTTCCTCTACACCGAAGACAGAGTGGTGAACGGCTCTCACGTTGAACATTCTGTCTTGGGACAGATTGTACTTTGGCCATGGAAAAAAACCTTGGTGTCCAGTGGCTTTGATATCTCCCTTGTTACTCCAAGTTCAGATGCCAACAGTGTACCCTGAACAAAGTCAGTAAAATTCACCTTGACAGGTGATGACTCTCCCATCTGATATCCTCTGTTGGCTCATTGTAATGAAATTCTAGACTGTCTTTCTTTTAAGAGACTTTGCCGTTTATGTAAGCATAAGCTTGTATATACATACACGCTTACAGGTGCATCTGCATAAGTGTATATGTGTAGAGATGACTCCACAGATAATTTCACCTACCCTGCTGATCCAAACAAGTCTTGTTATCTCCTGACTCCCCAGTTTCTCTCCCTCTCACAACATTTCCTGCTATGTTTCTCATTCTACCATATGGCTCGTTCTACCTTTGCCTCTGTATGATGCTATTAGTACCTGGTTAGTATCATATTCAAGGAAAATATCACTTTTGCATATTGTCTCTTCTTTCAAACTCATTGCACTTCATACTTGTGGACGATATGAGCTATTCCTTATTTATCCAACAGCATGCATTCTCTTTACGGACACTCCCTTCCACAACTGCTAATTTAAACAAGACAATCTACGTGGCCATCGCGTGGAGCACTCTAAGATCTGCTAACAATTTCTCCGTGTTTTTCCATCCAGATTTTTCATGGTGGCTCAGGACACCTGTTAGTTTCATCAAGAGATGTTTGTCTGGCTGACAATGCTCATCCTCCTAAAATGCCAGATTGAGGACACTCTTTTGAAAGTTCAGACTGTTTATCTTTTAAGGGAACTGCTTATTCGGAGCAAGCTGAGAGAGGTGATCCAAGCTTGGGTCTGGTATGCATTTAGTAAAGTTGGATGACTCTGTTTGGACTATCTGAAATTCAAGATCTGCCCAGTCCTGAACTTGCGACAGTTTGTCATCCAGCAGTGGATTTAAGTCTAGACTGCTTGATCACCTCAGAATGATAGGTGATCACTTCACTGGTCTTTTGATCTGACCCTCATTCAAGAGCTGCACACATGGGAACAGCAGCTTATAAATCAATAACAAAAAGGTATAACGAGAGGCACACACTTTGTCATTCCTCCCTAAATCCACTCTCCTTATTAAGCATGGAAAAGTTCTTGGCCTTCTCGCAACACAAGAGGGAAGCTCCGTGGAGACTCTTGGATTTGTACTGAAAGAGCAAGAAGGGAAAGTCCTGAAGTTTTGGAATTTTTCTGCATGCTATTAATAATAATAATTCATAAATCAGCAACGGCCGAAGGGTCATGCAGAAGGAGTCTGCTGCCTGGCTATATAAGAGACTCCTGTGTGGGTGTGAGAACCTCTTGAAATGGCAAAGGACTCTGGAAACAATGAAGGAGAAATGAATTACATTTTTTGGCAGAAATGAAACTTCAGTTCCATCCCCCCTTCTTTTTTTTTTTCTATTTTAAACAGAAATAGATACTTGAAAAAAATAAAACCAACAATATTTTTCACTTGATTCCTAAAATAAAGCATTTGAATATCCACAACTTGCTTTTTTTTTTAATTTTCTCCTCTTCTACTGCCCCCTTACATTTGAACATGAGAGTTCTGGCAGTTCTCATTTAAAAAATGTCCTGCTTTGTCCAAGCACATTCATGTTAAAATGCAGACAGAAGACAAGATGACTCTAGGGACTGGTAATGGGATACACAGCCTTTCACCTCAACTTCATCACCTCAGCTAGCCCAGCTCAGCAGTGGCTACACACGGCTACTGGCTGCTGGTGGCTGGTTGGTGGGGTGGTCCCAGCAGTCATATAGAAATATACCCCTGGAAAGATAGGAAGATCTGCCTGCTAGAAAGTGGGCAGCTTCACTCCACCCATGCCCTGCACAACTGTTTGTGGATCATTCATTCTCCTGGTACTTTGGCCCCACATCTGAAAACTGAGACTGTTTCCTTTACCCCAAAGATTTCCTTGTTGTGAGTAGATGGAGTACAAGCAGTAGGGCAGAACTTCTCTTATTGAGCTCATACACCTCTTTCTGAAATCATAATGCAGTTGACTAGCAAGGTTCAGAGGCTCTCCTGTGGTTGTACAGTTCATCCTGGGACCTGATGAGATGCATCCCAGAGTCCTGAGGGAACTGGCTGATGTCATTGCCAAGCCACTCTCCATGATATTTGAAAGGTCATGGCAGTCAGGCGAAGACCCTGCTGACTGGAAAAGGGGAATCATTGTGCCCATTTTTAAAAAGGGTAGGA
>Ga0181612_119873_pt1 | contig 13583 bp, 5 predicted proteins | sample HoacroProtozoa21_FD_119630 | JGI IMG/M metagenome (GOLD analysis project Ga0181612, IMG submission 119630) | Hoatzin crop microbial communities from Cojedes, Venezuel. Combined Assembly of Gp0051906, Gp0051904, Gp0051908 | reverse complement strand
TGTTTGTTTTGGGTTTTTTGTTGGCTTTGTGGTTTTGTTTTGGGTTTGGTGGTGTGTGTGTTTTTTTTTTTCCTTCAAAACTGTTGTTTTCATCAAAGCCAAAAAACAAAGGAAATCGCTCACCAGCTCTGTATTATTCTGTATTCTTACATTAATGACTGAGCTGTGCTTCAAGCTACTGGGGCAGGCAAGTGGGGAGTAGGCAGCAGTTCTACATGTTTCAGGAGATTTTACCACAGCTAATAGTGATAGCGTTAAGGGAAGATTCAAATCAGCAGTATTAAGGGATAGTGTCTAATTCTGTCCAAAGTGTCTTAGTTAGTTGCTCCTGAATTTCAGGAGCAAAAGTGTAGGAAATGTGAAAAATGCTATGGAACATGTACTGTTGCCAAAATACAGGGTTTTTTGATGTTGGTGCCTGTTCTGAGTAGACGAGACAATGATTCTATTGCTTTTTCCAAAACTAAAATAGCAGCTTGGGAGAAGATCTGAACTTTTCTGACTCACTGCTGCAAATTTCTTTAAAAGTATCTTTCTGTCTGTTTTGGAAGTGGTTGGGATTGCCATGTGCACTTACTAAATGGTTTATTGCTACAACTGAAAAATGCTCTTCCCCTTGTATTTGTATTAAACTTATGCTGGATTCTCTTGTGTTGTTTTAGGGACAAGTCTGTATTCGTATTTCTTCACTTAACACTGTCTTCTCCTGCCTTACAGATTGCACTGTTTCCTCCTTTTGTTTTTATGTAAGTAATTTTTTTTTTTTGGTCTGAACAATACTTCGTTGATAAGAGGATAAACACAAATACTTATAACACTGAAGAATGTGTGGAGTTTCTGGCATGGACAGCTCTGCCTTCTGGGGTAAAAGCATGTGATAAAGGGGGAAAAAAATCCCCAAACCCAACAGTTTAAAACAATTCTTATTTTTGGTTTGCTGTGTCATAGCCATATTAAGAGAACAGTCATCAAAGGTTGGAGATAAAAGTAGGGAATTTGTCTGCAAGATTGAAATGAAGCTGTGCCTGTAGTTCAGTAGAATCAAATACGATAAATTAAAGCCGTTTTAAAAAGAAGACTGTGGAAACCACTGGTTTAAGTATTAAACAGTGATGCTTAAAGTGACCATTCTGGATGGGACTGAGATTTTCTTTTCTCTAATACCTCCTTTCTTGTAGATCCTCAAATTAATCTGCCTACTAATATGTTGCATGATATTCTTGGAGAACTCAAACTGCTTGGAAGTAGCTTGAAAGTTTGGACCATGCCTTGCTTCTTCCCCTCATGACTGCTGAATAGTGAGGTGGCAAGTAGGGTAGGACGCTGCGAGGGGTGACTCCGTTTGAGTGGCAGAAGGTTAAAGCGACCTTTGTGTGTCTCTGACCCTGGGCTGCCACAGTGGACAAGGTGGCCTGTACAGGAACAGCAGTTGGGGTCTGGCAGAAGTAGATGCATCAAGTCCTCCATGCCCTTTCCCTAGGGGGTCTTCAGCATTAGCAGCCCACAGCCAGGAGCGCTTAGTGCGGTGTGTGAGCCTTTCCATTCATCTTCACTCCCCAGCACTGCCGAGTCCTGGGTAGCAAACTGGCTGTGTAGTGCCCTGCTTGCTCTTTGTCGAGAGTCGGTAATGAGTTACATGTCTTTATCTCAGTCTGATGTTTGTATCCCAGGTGTGTTCCACATTTCACATGCGTTTTTATCACATGTGAAATGTTTCGTACCAAAATATGTGCACCATGCACCAAAGGCATTTGTGGTCTGCTCCTTCCCATTTGAGGAAAGTATTAAAGTATTCAGGTGAGTGCAGGAGATGATCCTTGATGTAAGAGAGAGAGGGGCTTTTTGATCTCCACAGAAGCGAAGTAATGCTTGTTTTAATTAAGAGGAATGACTAGACCTGTCTCGTGGATAAGGAGGAAATTAGTTTGGGAATAAAGATTAAATCTGTGTGGAGCCCCAGAAGGACTTCAGACAGGGCATTGCCTAATGCCTTGAGAAGAGGTTCTCTTGTTCTTTAATACGTGCCATCAGAAGTGTAGGCGTGCAGCTGGGTGAAATACTGGGTGTCAGGAAAATCTGTGGGAAGTCTGTTTAAATAATAGAGATTGTTTTGGTTTGGTTTTCCTAAAGACCTTTTTTCCCCACATATTCTGCAAACTCTTGACAACATGCTCTTAATTTTCAGATGTTGTGGAAGAAAACACTTTTTGTTTGCATTTGATCTTACCTTGAAATAACTCTTAATTAAGCCAGATTTACTGGAAAATGTGGTATTTCTGACCTAAAAAAGTTACCAATCTGAGCTGAGTTGGTTAATTGGAGTCATGCATCCTAGCGTGTTCTCCAGGGTACCCAATGAGGGGTAATGGACCACATAGCATAAATGCCAGCCCTGCCGCCCTGCTCTTGCTGACATTGCAGGAATCAGAAGGTGCTCCTATATACAGGCACCATGAAGACTCTGCAGCAAGATACCGAGAGTACTGGAAACCTAAGGGCTCCCAGGGATTCTCAGGTATCTTTGACCAGGCTAGCAAAGGTGGATACAAAACATTAAAATTAATGTTGCGTGCAGTATAAACCATTATAGCATTTTCCTACACTGTGAATATCAAGGGAAGTACCTCTCCTTAATTAATAAAAATGCCAGAAGGACTGTTGCTGTCCTCTGATAGAGCAGTCAACAGGAAGAGGAGCTGCAGCAAGGAGTTTCTGCCACCTCATCCAGATGCATCCCCAAGGAAGTTCTCAAAGTAGTTTCCATCCTCTTGAAACAAATACCTGACTTCTTGTGCATAGCGAGGCATGGGGCTTTCTGAGTTTGAACTCAGGAAAGTTTTTTTAGGGAAATATGAAGTCTTGATATAAAACCAGTGGCGAATACCCCATTCCTGTGCACTACCTTACTGTTAGAAATGTGTGCTTTACTTCTAGTCGGACTGCATTTGTTGTCAGCTGGCAGCCAGTGGATCTGGATTCTGTGCTTTAGTTTTCCAGATTGCAAATCACCCCTTTATTATGTCTAGACACAAGACAGTTTTCTGAGGTCACTTATTTGAGACCTGTTTTCTCATGACCTAAATGTTTTCAGGTTTCTTCTTTGTATCTCCTCTCCATTTGCTGTGCTTTTGGACCTTGGGCACTGTCACTGCACAGTATTCCAGTAGCAGTGGCTCTGGTATATTAAGACACCACAGCCTCATTATTCTCGCTGGAGATTTTCTTATAGGTAGGGGGGTGCCTTTTTTCCTTTTGGCAAGATTGTGGCTTTGAATATTCACATGCAGCTGTTTATCCACCTCCTCTTTTCCAAGTCTCTACTTCCTAGAACAGTGACTGCATCGTGCCTACAGACACTGAGACACTAGGTAACCTGTGCTCAGCTAAACATCGAAGTGACCCTCTAATTTGGCAGTATCTTCCCACTTGTATCTTCCCACTTGCTGTTCTGCGTGTTGGTTTTTTTTTGTCGTCTGCAAGATTTAACAGTAACTTGCTCTTTAAAAACCAGTAATCTCAATTGTTTATTTTACTTGAGTAAATAGGGAAATGGAGGACCAGCATCTTCAGAAGGGCTCTAGCGATATGGAAAGCAATAAATCGATGTTCTGTTTCTACTAACAGGATACATTTAAGATCCAAACCCAGAGAGCCTTTTTGGATGTTTACCTCGCTGATGGCAGCAATATTAGACTTGATATCCAGACATCGGACACTGCAGAAAGAATATTAGAGGTAATGGGTTTTGAGAAATGTGTTTAAATTGTGAGAAGTGGGCAAAAAATGAAGATAATTTCAGTCAGGAAAGGATAAAACTCCCTATTTGAAGACATACAAGAATATCTTCTGGGTTTTTCGAGGAGTTTATTGTACTAGGGGTGAGGCAGGTCGGGGGGTGTTGCTGATTTTGCAGGTGAGCTTTTTCTGTTCTTATATTTGTCCGTAATTTATGTCTGAAGTTACATGCCCTCTGCTTCTATGGCATTTGGCTGTCAAGTTCAGGTTTCCTTCATATATGACAGAATCTGAAAATATATACTGTTCCTTATGGGGGGACATTCTTAATTAACCCGCTCCCCGGCCTTTGGTTTAGCATAGTGTGGGTGAAGGTGCTTGAACACTGTCATCAGAAATGATGGTCTAGTCTTGGCTTACGTCTTAGCTGGTGCACTGCTCTTAAAAATTAAGAGTGCAACTGATACGTCTTGTTTTTCTGCATGCTTCTCCTTTACTTGTTTTGTGTCCCTTGATGTTTGCTGGGAAACTGTGGGACTTCCTTTGCAGTACTGGTGCAGTTCTAGCACTGTGGCTCTGGGATGTCTGTAACAGCTGTCCTAATACATACAGTAAACAATTGCTAGTTACATTTTGAAACCAATAGCAACCAAATGTTTACACAACTGGCTGGCTTGTGTTAGAAACTTTCAGCTGGGGTTCCCTTCTTATGCCAGGAGAGGAGGAGCAGCAGTGGCTCTACGTGTTTTGTGTATTTGCACATGCGTGTGCACGAGCAAGGCTGAAGCCTCTTCCTCGGTTGCTCCGATTTAAACAGCTCCTGACTTTAACAGCAAGAACAAAGCACACACCTGCCAGATGGGTGCTGCTCTTTGTCATGGGAATCTGAAATTTCCTCTAATCATACAGAAAATTGTGTACTGTAGTTCTGTTGTGCCTTTGCAATCTGAGTTTGTGGAGGTAGTTTGCAGCTGGCCATAGGTACAGCGAGTGTATTGGCTCTCTGTCAAGCTGATGTGTGTTGATGATGTTCTGGCCACAGAACACACAGTAATCTGAGCAGTTACTGTGAGTTGGAAAACAGGGTAACCCCTTGCTGGCTTTGTTCTGCCATCTGGTTTGCACCACCTGAGGCAGTGCTGGGACAGGTTCTTCCAGGGGAAGGTAAGTGCTGGCATTGGCCTTAGACCCCACAACAGGAGACTTGTGGGGTGGGAGATGCCAGAGGCAAAAAGTGTTGGAGGTGGCAGGGAGATAGGAATTTTGGTCTGGGGAGAGGGAATTAGGTGCTAATAGTGTGGAAGAAGTAAGGAGACATTTTTAGATAGGAGACTGGCATAGGAACCTTGAGTAAGGAAAGGATTTGCTAATATACTTTAAAAATAATAAATAGTAATAATTTGGACTTTAAAAACTTGTTAGTTTTGCAGTGGGTCAAGGTAATTTCCAAGCCAGACTGGTGTTGTATGTTGCTTTGTATATTACATTTATAGATGTTTAATGTTTATGTGGCACTGTAAAGAAACCATGACATTTGAAATATTGCAGACACCATTTCTTCTCTTGTGGCCTTAAAAATGACATAGGACTTTTGGGAATTATTTAGCTCTTGTCATTGTAAATGTGCTACCACATTCACTATCCTTTTGCAGTGGAGGCAGATTTTGCAGCCATCACTCACTAACATCCTAGTGTTCAGGCAGCACATACCAGCTCGTGCTTTGATCCAAGAAATAAAAAAAGTCAAAATCCTGCTGAATCCGTGATCTGTATTTGACATTCCTGGGAAATGCCATCTGGTACGCTTAGTATTATGCTGCTAAGGGATAACACATGGAAGCTCTGTGGCTAATTTCTTAAAGGAATTGGTGGGGACTTCTTAGCACAGAAGCAGACAGAATGAGAGATAGTGCTGCTAATACTCACTTTTTTGTCTTTTGTGTTTGGAATTCTGAAACGTTCTTCCCATTACACCTGGTGTCTGAACTGAGTGTGAGGCAAGTGATTTTTAAGCTCTGCTGCCCTCTCCGGTAACAGCCCTGATATTATCAAGTATAAGAAAAACCTCTTGAATCTGTCTTGTAATTTTAATTGGGAACAATTCTTCCCAACCTATATTTAGCTTGATGTCTACTTTTTTTCCATGCATGAAAACATCTGCTTCTTAAACGAGCTGATACAACTGGAGAAAACCCTTCTGACCTGTGGAGATGAGTGAATTTACAATGCTGTCACTGTGACACAGAGCTAGAAGTGTTTTGGGATTAGCACCCTTTGGAAGAAGACTGAAAACCGGTACTTCCACCTTTATGCTCAGACAAAGAAAGTTCAGCTTCTCTGACCAAAGCATGACTCCTCTGTCAGGTTGCACAATCTGCCAGATGAGCTATGACAGGAATATTCTCAGGGGTGGATAGTTTTCTTACAGTTGCCACACTACTTTCCTGATTGAACTCAGGAGATTATGGTCACTGAAGAGTTTAGGAATCCTCTGATGGCACTGTGCTTTTCTAGGTTATGGCTGCTTTATCTTATGCTTTGATTTTTCAGGACCTAAACCAGATCAAGCCCCAATCTGATTCAGTGGTTTCTGTGCTCACCTCTGCCTGAATTTTCTGTCCTCACTATCCCATCGTCCAGCTGGTCCTGCAATAATTTCTGCATTTTCTGATGGTGCTACTTCTGCCCTCTTTCAGAGAAAATGTAGAGGGGCCACAGCAAGCTAAAAACAATCCAAATGTCAAGCTGGATAGGATTTTTCCTCCTTATGCACTGTCAATAACAAAAGCTTAACAGAGCTCAAGTCTGCTCCTGTCAGAAGACTTCACTAAGAATTGTAGAACCCTGCAAGTAAGACTGGTGTTTTCAGTAAAGGGGCAGGACTTCTAGATATTTCCTAGAAAAACAAGAGAACTCTATCAGTTTGGAAAATGCACAAATCCTCTAAAAATATGTTTGTGATGCTCATGAGTGTTGTGAACTGAGAGCACACAGTGCTCCCTGTACAACAGGATTTGAGGGTTTAGCAGTAAAGATCTGGAATATCATGGCAGGTGCCTTGCGTTAGAGGATACTTAAATGCGTGGCAGAGTAGTAAACACTTTCTGTTTTATTACATTTTCATGTTCCTTTGAAACTTAGGAAACTCCTCTCAAACTCAAATGCTGCAGTATGGGAATAGTTATATTTGCTTTTAAATGAGTGGTTAAATGGAATATAAGGGAAAACTTAAACACGTTATGTTAATAGGTATTGAACATTTCTTCCTTATTCATGCTAATGGATAGCTAAGCTTCTGTCCTTTGTTTTTAAAGGTTACGTTGTGCAAGATGGGGCTATCAAGAGAATTAATAAAATATTTTAGCTTATTTTTCTTTCAAGATCATGACAATGGAGTTTTATCTGGTAAGTTTTACAAGGTACTTAACTTAGCCCTCCCTTGGATTTCCTTTTTTTTTTTTTTTTTTGGTGATGCAGTGATTGAACCTGGAGTCTGAACAAAGCTTGCATGAGCCTGATTAGGCTGAAGGACCCACCATGTCTGATAAACTCCCTCAAGCCCTCTCCCCACATGGCTTGGGAAGAGTGGTAGTGGGGAACAAACTATAGCAACAGTGTGGTGCAGGGGTGAGACTTCCAGGTGTGAATATCATGTCCCTTTCAGTTTACAAGACATGTAGCAACTTGACCACATGTGAACTATTGGGTGTATCTTCTGAGTAGGCATTTAATCAGATGGCCATACCTACATAAAACAGTTCTTCATTTACAGATCACATGCTGAGTTTAACAATGGGACAGGAAACTCTTTTGTAATATTTATAAACAATGTCTGTCTTACTTTCCTTTGTATTATGACATGTTTCCTTTCTTAACTGACAGAAACTTAATTTTAACCACGATGGTACTGAGCAAGCTGTAAATCAGGGTTGTGAGTCTCTTTATGGTCATAAAATGTGAAAGGGCTTTTATGTCCTCATTGCTCTGCTGATGTCCTGTTTCCCATGTGGGCGGGTGCATGAGGCTGGATCCAGGCCTGGGACTGGGACAGGCTCGGGCCACATCAGGGAAGTGAACACAGTTTTTGCTGTAGACTGGAGTAAAGTTAGGCATTGCAATCTCTCTGTGGTCTTGACAAGTCATCTAGCTTTTTTCAGTCTTCTCAGTGGAATAAAGATACCAGTCCTCTTCTGAACCTTTTCAAGGTGAAGGTCCAGTAGTAAACTCAGGCTTACTCAGTGGAGCAGGAACTTTATTGTCTGTGTCTATGTTATTTATTGTTCCCCTTCCCTATTCTCTCTGGCTGTGAAAGGTATCTCTTGAGTACACAGAATCCCTGGCTGTTACTATGTCTCAAATGTATCTGGACATAACACATTTTATATACTCTTCTAATAAAGTTGCATATGGATTTATTTTTGCCTTGTATTGTGACATACTCAGATACACAGGAGAACAGAAAAGTTTTTCAATTGATTACACTTCTGTGCATCTTTGATATTCCTCACAAACACATCAAGTCCAAATGTAACCCACAGTCCACTGCCAAAAAATATTTAGATGCTCACATGCTCAAAACCATATTTAAGTGTTCTGCTGAATTGTGGTATTGGCTTAGAGATAAACGTTTAGAGGTTTGGGCCTTTAGACTTTTTTTTTTTTTTTTTGAAGCAAGCAGGAACGTAGTGACTTGTGAAGAGTGAGATGCTTTTCTTGCTGTATGCTAATTACACTGCTCTTGTCTGGTGTTCTGTTCAAGAAAAGCACCAGTCCTGGAAGTGTGCATCCACACGTCCTTTAAATGCAGAAACATCTATCCTGCTTAGCTGTGTTTTGAGAGAAGGATATTCTATTAGAGCGTAGTCTAAGGGAGTAGAGATATTCTGTAAGTAGCAGAGCTATGTAAGTTTAGACTCAGAGAAGTGAGGAAGATAACTAACCTGTCAGCATACTTTACCCCAGAGTTTATATTTGTTAAGTTTTTTTTCTTCTCCGAAAGCACATTGCTAACCAGCACTAACTGATACATGAAAGTCGCTGGGCTATTTCACTAGATTTCACCAAATGTCTCTGTGGTTTTTCTTCTTTTCCCAGTGGTGAAAAAAGTGGCAGAATTTGAACTTCCTTATGTGAGTCTTCAGACCATGAAAGAACTGCACTGTAAGCTTGGGATCAGAAAGTGGTGAGCAAGAAGCTTAAGAGAAACTACTAAGATGCATGACAACTGCTATGAACAGAGAAAGAAATCCGTTGAATAACTTGGTTACAAAGTCTTCAAGCCTCGGCAGCTTGACTCTTTTTCTCTGAGGCCAATTTGTTACTGAAATTGGCTGGTTTCTGTGGGCCTGCATGTTTTAAATTTTACAACTGTAGTATTCCTGAAGCATCCTTTGCTGCAGTTAGCTATTTATTCCCTCTCTCAGAATCTATAGAGAGGTGCCTTGTGGCTGCCTGCCTCCTAATTTTTATGCCTGCATAATGCAATGACCACAAATGGGAATATACCTGTAAACAGTGTAGAAGAGAACTGCGAGTTCCGAGTTGCAAGCTGCAACTCTGGGCAGAGATGGATTGCTTTTTATCTGAAGTGCTCATTTCTATATAATAATACAGAGGCCATAGCTTGAGCACTTCTTTCAGTAAGTGGCCTGGCTTAAGCAGCAGAGCGCTCTTCCCCTTTCATTTGCTCGCCCCTTGGGCTCCTCCTCCGTTACGCTGGCAGAACTGTGTGGGCAGACATGGTGAACTGGACTGGCCGGCTAACCTGGCCTAAAAATAAGTTGCTGGCTGTTTATTTTTTATTTGGTTTTGCTGTCCTAATTTTGGCCTGGGTCGGTCCCCCGGTCTTATTTGCTGTACAGCAAACAGTTGTGCTGACTTGTGGGTGAGGATAAACCCAGGGGACAGGGAGTCTGGCACCAAAGTCCCATTTGTCAAAGGGTGCCCTGAGGGTGCAGCTGGGCAATATAGCTGAGCCAGTCTAATGGCTCGCTGCTGTGGTTGTGGCCTGGTCTACTTCTCCCTACAATGAAGAGGAAAAAAGGGAATAGATTTTTGCATGCTTAGTGAGTTGCATTGGCTGCATCAGATGAATGCTAGAGCCAGGGCCGTGGCTGGGAGCAGAAGAGGAAGAACAGACTATGCCTTTTGGTGGCAGTAAGCAAGGCTGTTTGGCTTGAAGGTACACAGAAACCTGTTGTTTGATAATTGTCTGGTTTAAATCTCCTGGGCTAGAGCTTAGCCTCCACAAAGCTTTCTCTGTTTCCCTATGTGTCCTTGCAAACTGCAGAACCTGTCAGCCTAATGAAAGAACTGCGTGGTTCTAAGCCATGACAAAGTGACAGTCTGTGTAGATAGTGCTCCATCTAGCACTGCTTCAAAGCACAGGGGTAGGAACCAGCAGTCCTAGGCTGGCTGTGTGCCGCAGGAAGGGTATCACCTGTGCAGTGTAACACAGCTGTACTAGCCATGGAGCCCACGCTGCGCTCCTCGTGCTGCCATGTAGACTTACCCAGCCTGCTTTTAAATAAAATGGCTCAAGCTAGCTGTTGCAGCATGGCACTTGGGTAACTGAGTATTTACCTTGCTTTGTTGCTGTACTGCTCTGATCCTGCAGCAGTTCTAGAATAGCTGGTAGTGCAGCTGGCTAGCTTAAGGCTAGGTCTTATACGTCAGCACTGCAGCATGGCACTGGACACTCCAAGAGTCTCACCAACTTCTATGTAGGCAAACCTCAAGTTGTTTGAGAAAAGGGGAGAGTTTTAGCTTTAGTTATAAAGTGCAACTGTTATGTTTGGTACCACCAAAATCAAAGTCGAGAGATTGTATAACCTGACTTCAGTTTATTTCTGTTCTGCTACAATGTATAAAGAATGAGCATAGTCCACACTTTAAGGGCAGGACTGGTTTTTTTGTTTGGTTGGGGTTTTTTTTTATTTGGTAATTAATGGGATCTTTCCGGGTTGAACTCCCACAGTATTTAGCTGAAAAGTCAAAATGTCATATTTAGAAGCATATGTTCATGTTCTCTTAATTTCTTCCCTTGGCTTGGAAAAGGTATATGGATCCTTCTCTTGATACGCTGCTGATGGATTGTAGAGCTTCACTGAATTTGCTATATATGCAGGTAAAACTGAAAGGTCTTTATAATTTTAAAAGTTAACTTTCTCACATTAATACTTTATATAAATTTTTGAAATGTTTGTAAATGCTTCCTGTTTAGCACTGCTTTATGCTTTTCTAAGTGCTGGGTATAGCTGTTGTTGATCATGTTCATTTTTTTTTTTTCTTCAAAATCATGTACTAGAAACTCTAATTCATCTATGGTTTGTGCATGGGAGAAGTACTGCACAAAAAGGACATATTTAGGTATCCATCCACACTACTTTAAAGTGTATGTATGTATCTGTATGTCTCTAATATGTAGGCACTCTGCTATGGTATCAGAGCATTTGATTTCTGAACTGTAGGTGTGTTGAGTTGTACTAGCTTTGGAAATTACTAATTCAGGAGGAAAGAGCAGTGTAAAGTGAACTTGTCCCAAAATCAAAGGCCTTTTTTTTTTTTAAAAAAAAAAAAAAAAAGCTTTCTGTGTGTGTGTGTTTCTGAATGTTTGTGTGTGAAAGGAAATACATTTTTTGCTGACTTTTTGGCTATTTTTAAAAATTCTGTTAAGGCAATCCAGGAAGTTAAGAAGAATTGGGTTAAACCAACAGAAATGCAGATGCAGGAACTTGAGTTTCTACAAAACAATGCAAATAAAGCAAAGGTAAAATGGTGTTTTTATAAACAGTATAAACAGATCAAAGGAGTAGTTTTTGAAGCAATGATACCAGAGGCTGTGACTTTAAAAATAGAGCATGGTTTTGTGGAGTGGTTTGAGCTCCCAGGTCTCCCATCTCCTGCTCAGATACTGAGCCACCAAATAGAAAAGGAGGTTCCCATCTCTGCTAGCATTTTAAAATATCCCAACAGAATGACTTGGATCCCAAAGACTAGCAAGAAGTTTTTGACTGTGAATTCTAAATTCTGTGAATTTGCTAAACTTGGGTGCAAAGGTTTGTCATCCAGTTTAGGAAATCAGATGGAAATTCAGACTGCTGAGACCACTGTTCTCAGTATTTCTTACTGGTTAGTTTTATCTATTCCCATCATCATATCTGATAAGAAGACCCAGCTCATCATATCCAGTGGAAAAAAAAAAAAAGAAAATTGAGTTTCTAAGTATGGACTATGAGCACTGTTTTGTGAATCAGCACTGACATTGTGGTGAATCTGTCCTGCCAGAAGAAAGAGTATTAGGAATCTAAAAGATCTGCCTTATACCACTCCCCCCCCCCATCACTAGATTTCACTTGCTTTAGTTCTGTCTTTTTGGTGCAGTTCCTGGAGCTGATTCGAGCAGTGGTTTTGATGCTGATAGTCCCACATTTGATTAACCTTACTTAGCCTTTGGTGTAATTTGGCAGCCTTTAAGGTAGGAGCTACAGACAACTAGAAGGAATAACTGGCCTCATAAAACTAGTCATCAAAATTGTTATTCTCCACTCTGAGCAGTGCCATGAGGGTTAGTCATGCTGAGGCTGGGCTTTAAGCAACTGCAGCTAATTTGCTGCACTGTAAGGATGCTAAGCACAGAGTAAAATTGCCTGAATTAGGGAAGTAATAGTTCAGTAGTTAAGGACTGTAATTTTCTGGTGGAGGAGGAATGGAAGAGTCAAGTACATCTTTTAATAGCAGAAATCAGAACGTTCTCTGGTTTATCCTCTTTAGGCGTTTTTGCTGAGTAGCTGCTTGAAGAAAATAATATCAGAACAGATGATGAAGGAAGCCAAAGAAGGCCAAGAAACGGTGAGCATGTGTGTATGTTGGTATCTGAATTTGTATTTAAAAGAAATAAGCCTGCTACTCTATTATTCTTTCAAATGTGCTGAGAGAAGTCCCACTGAGGAAGAGGATCTTGCACATTCCAACATTTCAGTACAGATTTAATTGGCTAAGTAGTACATCTTTGCTCACTTTTACTGAAACAATATTCTGAATGTTAAAGATGGTTTATCATCCAGTTTTAATAATCTGATTTGCATTCTCTCTTCTTGACTTTAATTTTTGCTGCATATGATAAAGGGTTTATCTGTGGCAGTTCTTTTATATTCTGCACTACCCTGTTGTATCCATTTCTGGCTTTCACTTTTTCACCACTTCACTGGCTTGCTCCATCTGCTGCAACTTTAGACCAATTTGAGATCTGTGACATTCACACTGAGAAACTTTTTGGTTTTAAATAGAAGTGTTAATAAAAATCTGATTTGCAGCTAACATACTTCTGCTGTTTTTTGCGTAGGCCTTTAAAGGATGAAAGTATGTTTAGATACTTGTTACTTTAAAAAATTATTTCCAGCATTAATAATGCTTTTGTTTAACCTTGTGACATCCAAAGACTTTGAATGTCTGTTAACTGAAAACTTCTGAAGAGAAAAAAGGAAAGGAACATGTGTGATCTTCTAGAGCCATGCTGATTATAGTGAGCAATGAGGCAAGGAACAGCATGTTATTTCATGGCTTTAAACTATAAGCGATTCGGAAGAAAAGACCGATTTTAATTTTGGAAAAGATTTGTTCTCTTTCATTCTAAGTTTATTTGTAATGGAAGTACAGTAAACCTTTAATTATGAAGATGAGCATTCATTACTTAAATATTCAGCTGTTGATAGTACTGAGGTAGCTTGGACTAAACCAGACTTATGAGAGAAGGGTAAGTATGTCGGTTCATTTCCTCCACCGTTTCTGCTGGGTTTAACTGAATGCTGATTTGCTCAGCATATTTTGTTAGAGGACTTGGGGGAGCA
>Ga0181612_107240_pt1 | contig 13585 bp, 8 predicted proteins | sample HoacroProtozoa21_FD_119630 | JGI IMG/M metagenome (GOLD analysis project Ga0181612, IMG submission 119630) | Hoatzin crop microbial communities from Cojedes, Venezuel. Combined Assembly of Gp0051906, Gp0051904, Gp0051908 | reverse complement strand
GTTTGGCCCTTCTTTTTTCCCCCCCGCAAAACCCCATGACATCCTTTTAGTCCTTCTGAGTTACCCCCCCCTTCTACCAAAGGTCATAAACTCTTTTTTTTTTTTTTTTCTGGATTTCCAGCCAAAGCTCTCTGTGCAGCCAAGTCAGTCTTCTTCCCCACCGGCTCATCTTTTGGCACATAGGGATGGCCAGATCTTGCACCTTTAAGATTTCCTTCATGAAGAATGTCCAGCCTTCCTGGACTCATTTGCCCTTCAGGACTGCCTCCCAAGGGACTCTGTTAACCAAGCTTCTCAACAGGCCAAAGTCTGCCCTCTGTAAGTCCAAGGTAGCAGTTCTGCTAACCCCGCTCCTTACTTCTCTGAGAATCAAAAACTCTTGTCACTTCATAATTGCTATGTCCAAGACGGCCTCTAACCATCACATCATCCAGAAGTCCTTATTCATTCGCAAACAACAGGCCCAGCTGGGTGCCTTCCTTAGCTGGCTCTCTCATCAGCTTTGTCAGGAAGCTATCTTTCACACAGTTTGGGAACCTCCTAGACTGCTTCCTCTCTGCTGTACTGTATTTGCAGCAGACATCTGGTAAGTTGCATTCCCTTACAAGAGCAAGGGGTAGTGATTGTGAGACTTCTCTCAGCTTTTCTCAGCTCGGTATAATAGAATATTTCAGCTGCCTCTTCATCCTGGCTGGGTGGTCTATAACTGACACCCACAATGATATCTGTCTTATTGGCCTTCCCTCTGATTCTTTCTCATAAACACCCAACCCTATCATCACCGTCATAAACCTCTATACAGTCAAAGCACTCCCCAACATACAGGGCCACCCCACTTCCTCTTCTTCCTTGTCTATCCCTTCTGAAGAGTTTATAGCCATCCATTGCAGCACTCCGATTGTGTGAATCATCCCACTATACTTCTGTGATAGAAAATATATCACTGTAGTATTGCAACTGTCATAGCTGTCTTGCAGGTGACACAGTCTCTGTGAATAAAATTATCCTGATCTGTGTTTAGTATGCATGTGCAGAAACATCGAGATGTCACTTAGTTTATGAGAATGTAGTCCACACACAACTCAGTCAGAAGTCTAAAAGCAGGTGTTACCCAAGTATTTGTCCTCCAGAATTATATCGGAATTATAATTGACACCACTAAGCACCCAAATGCAAGACAAATACATGAATACATACATCCCATTAAACACAACTGACAAAAGATTAGAGTTATCCTCTTAGTTGTTCGCCCTCCTGGTTCTCCTTGCCATTCTGCCTTACCTTACTAGACTGCAAGTAAAGAAAAATCACTGAAATATGATAGATGAGAGTTGCAGCAGGAAACAGAAGAGCTTACCTTCACAAACTGGAACTTTCCCAGTCCATGTGCCATCAGACCTACAGGCTCTATGTTCTGACCCTCCTGCCAGGAAGAATCCTGGCTGACAAGTGTAAATCAATGTATAACCAAGAGAGGGAAGATCCATTCCTGCAACATTAACATGCGTTGGGGTTTCTGGTTGTTTACAGCTGTGAGCTACAAAGAAAAGGTAAAATATCATTCAGTCAAAATGTTGAAAATACTTCTAAAAAAAATAATCTATACTCATTCTGACAGGTAACTAATGAAGAAAAATACACTAATAAATGTAACATTAATATATTTTTAATTCACGTTAAAATTTACTATATCGTCTATAAAATACTGTCTTGAGCCTGTAAATACAGTCTTGAAAACGGACCTTTCTATTTGAAGGGACCTAGAACAACCTAAATGCACTTGTACGACAAAAATTCTCTGCATATGGGAACACAAATAGCGTACACCTTACCACAGTTAAAAGTAATCATGGCTTGTGACTTACTTGACATGATATATGTGTAGCACTGAATAACAGAAAATAAATGGGTAATTTGGAAAACACTATGAAAGGTCAAGGAGAAATTTTAGGTAAGACAAGTTTTAAATATCAGGAAGAAAAATTAATTATAATTCTTAACCTTGTGCAAAGTCTCTTACATCTTTAACAACGACCAGAATTTGAGAGCCTTGTGTTATCTTGAAACCAGCATACCTCCAAGAACAGAGCTCACCTTTCAACACACTGAGTTACTGATTTGCTATTTGCTTAGCGGGAACTCTAGCACCAACTGAAACACTAATGCTTTTTTGTTCTGTGGATATGCTCTCTATACACTGAAGTGATTCTGTAAGGTCAGACCTTATAACGTGAGACTATTTCCAGAAAAATACAGCCGGCTAGCTGAAAAAATAGAAAGGTTAGCCAAGATGTTATACCTTCAGCAAATTAGCAAGATTTAGCAAAGTGAAAAGATCTATGAAATGAAATGCTACTTCCTGTACCCGAGTGAGAAAATTCTCTCCATTTCAGATTCAAATATTTCCAATTACAAACTCCATTTTCCCCCTTCTTAAAATACCCGACTCCTTTGTTGGCAAAGAGCTCAAACTCTTTACTAGAACTAATTGTAACTATCTGCTCCAATAAAAGTTATGGTTGTGCAGTGCTTTCATACATGTCCTGTTCTCACCACCTCCAAACTCTTTCACTCTTTTCATTGGAAAGGCTGCACCCTCGTAGATAGAAACTTACTATTTTTAGCACTTTAGCACCTCTCTGGATGAAGAGCTGGCTTTTATTATAATTATTTTTGGTGTTGGGTTTTTTTTGTTTTTGTTGTTTTTTTTTATAATTCTATAGCCTATTGTAGAATTGACTCCGAAAAACACATTTCTATCTGCTGTAAGCTAATAATGCAAATCTGAATTAACGTTAAGTTACTAAAACTATATAAATTAAGTTAACTTTATAGCAATGTTACTGTAACTAAATAGCCTAGATAAAATGATAGATCAAAAATCTATCATTTACTTACGTATACATTCTGGCTGGATTCCACTCCATGTAAGGTCAGGAAGGCAAGTTCGTGTTGTTGAGCCATGGAGAAGGTGTCCTTTTTTACACTGAAATTGAACAACGTTTCCCACCTGTTGAGAAGTAGAAAAAGAAGTAATACTGTTATGAGGAAATATCCATTTTGTTTTTTTTTTTTTCCAAAGACAGCAAACTCCTTCACATAATACAGGAAGAATAAACTATGATGCTATTTCTCTAGAAAGTAAATTAATTTCACCGAGCATTTTGATATGAAATAAAAATTTGCATTATTCTCATTAGTATTACTCTCCTCCCAATCTGAAAATCCTCTGTGGAAAAGAATCGAAACCTTGTCTTCTGTAGCCTCTCTGGTGTGTTGATTTAGTCCTGGAACACTTGAGGAACTGTGAGTGTGGAAATCAAGCTTACTGTGGCTTCCTAGCTCTGGACCAAGGAGGAGCCAGTAAGGCAATCATGCAGCAAACTGAGGAAGTCATAGAGATGAAACAGGTAATTGATTGTGCTGGAACTTTGCTGAACTAGACTCCCTTTGTGGAATGCTGGCTGAATTCACAAATTATCATGAGAAAAATTTCATTAGAACACACAAAGCCTGCTCAACAACACTGTCTTATGCTTCACAAACTATAAACCTATATTTATTTTTTTTTTAATGACAAGAGGTAAAAAAGAATCACCCTTTGTACCATGCAGATAATAGAAACTGGAACACAAGTACATTACAATTTACAATAGCAATTCATGTGAGATTAGTTTTTAGTTATTGCTCTTATTATGGGTATGCGTTGCATAAAAATAAAAATTGAATTCTTTAGTCAATAAAAATTTCTGCACAAAAGTAACTTGGAATAACTTGTTCAGCATGTCCAGTTATGGTGACATTGATGAAAATGAAAATAATTCTCAGTTTCCATCAAAAGCAGGGAAATTAGATTACAAGTATATCACTCAGAGAGTAGTTTATTATACGCCATGAGTGGTTAAACTGAAATTTTAAGGTGCATAGATCATATCTACTGTTCTGTAGTGACCCATATTAATGTATTTATCAACTCACCTTTAAACAAGAAGTTGAAAACTTTTAACTATATGTGACAACACATTTATGGTTCTGGTTTTTTTTTCATTATTTTGTTTAAATGTATAGCACTTCATTCAAATTGATGTTCAAAGTTAAAATGTGGAGCCTTTCACAATAGCTTAGTCCCGGGAAGCAGAATTTCACTGCTGTAAGTAGTCATTTGAAACTTTATAGTAGTATTCCATTTCAGTGCAAGCTTCTCATCAGAATGAAATTTAATAATAACCCATGAACTACAGACAGTATGTCACCAACACAGTACGTGATTTAAATTTAGTCTCCTTTTTTTTTTTCTCTTTACTGTGCTCACTGGACTATGTAATTACTTTTAAAAGATTTTGAAGAAAATACACTAAATCACTTTCATGATTAAGCACAAAGTGGGAAAACACCATAAGTTCTAGAAGTTGCACCAAAAAGAAATCAAAAAGTACTTTATTGCATGGTAAAGAGCTTAGTTAAAACACCCACCACCAATATACTACTTTACAACAAGTACTAGTCTTATGAAAGATTTCTTCATTTCAGTAATCCGCCTCTGTCGAAGGAATCTCCATTCACAACTATGGAAGGAACACCTGGAGTATTTAATCTTTAGGTATCAAGGAAGACAATATTTTGACACCGTCTTTATAACCAGGACCCTTTCACCCTTGGTCACATCAAAAAAAATCTAACCAAAAGTAAACCTCAGCTTTATAGCTATATGTAGTTTCTTAAAATACATCTGAATAGGAACTTAATTTTCTTTCCACTTTATTCTTTCAATGTTGACCCTATGATCTTTGTAAATTAAAAAAAAAATACAATTGCTTTGTGATGTGGAGTAGCTATACATCATGGAAATCAATAAACAGGTTAATTGGTTACTCATACTCAGATATCTAATTCTAAAATGTAATGAAGTCAGAGATTCAAACTCCAGCAGTAAGTAGCAACTCCAGAAGCAGCTACTGTATCACTTTAACTGCTTAGTTATACTACATCACTTATTTTCAATTAATATTTTAGGTGCTATGCTGTCTTTTTTCAGAAAAAAAAAGTATCTTCTTTCAGAATCAATACAGGCTGGGGGATGATGGGATTAAGAGTAGCCCTGCCATGAAGGACTTAGGGGTGCTGATGGGCGTAAAGCTGGACATGAGCCAACAATCTGCACTTGCAGCCAGAAGGCCAACTGTATCCTGGGCTGCATCAAAAGCAGCTTGGCAAGCAGGTTGAGGGAGGTGATTCTGCCCCTCTACTCTGCTCTGGTGAGACCCTACCTGGAGTCTTGTGTCCAGCTCTGGAGCCCTCAGCACAAGAAGGACATGGAGCTGCTGGAGCAGGTCCAGAGGAGGACCACAAAAATGATCCAAGGGCTGGAGCACATCCCCTGTCAGGAAAGGCTGAGAGAGTTGGGGCTGTTCAGCCTCGAGAAGAGGAGGGTGCAGGGAGACCTTATTGTGGCCTTGAAGTACCTGAAGGGGGCTTATAGGAAAGATGGGGACAATCTTCATAGAAAGGAACCTGTAGAGGTCATCTAGGTCCCCACAGTGAGCAGGGACAACTTCGACTAGATCAGGTTACTCAGAGCCCCATACATCCCAACCTTGAATGTTTCTAGGGATGGGACGTCCACTACTTTCTCTTGGCAATGCAGTGTTTCACGCCCCGTTGTAAAAAATTTCTTCCTTATATCTAGTCTAAATCTACACTCCCTTAGTTTAAAACCATCACTCCGTGTTGAAAAGATTGTCCCCATCTTTCCTATAGTCCCCCTTCAGGTACTGAAAGGCTGCTATTAGGTGTCTGCAAAGCCTTGTCTTCTCCAGGCCCAACAACCCCAGTTCCTCGTAGGACAGGTGTTCCAGACATCAGATCATTTTTGTGGTCCTCCTCTGGACCTGCTCCAACAGTTCCATCTTGTGCTGAGGGCTCCAGAGCTGGACACAGGACTCCAGGTGAGGTAGCACCGGAGTAGATCAGAGCAGCAGATTCACCTCCCTCGACCTACTGGCCCCACTAGTAACTACTAGTGAAACTGTTTTCCTTATTTCCTCAAAAAAACCAGATGTTTCCTGTATTATCTGTGTTAGGGAAACACAACCTTTACATATATAAGGACCAAAAGTAGCATGAGAAATACAGCAGTTGCTCATGTGATGACATTTTTAGAAGTTGTGATGATGTTTTTAGAAGTTGTGATGATGTTTTTAGAAGTTCTGCCACGCCATTCAAGATGATAAACAAATAAATAAAGGAGTAAGGCTCCCTGCTCCTAAAAAAATTTAAAAAGCTTACAATAATATGTAATTATGAAAAAAAAAAAACAACACTTTTTGGGAAGTCTATTTTCCAACATTTTTGTGCCAGCGGCAGCAGGTGGCATTACAGTACAACCTTCTATGCTCTTAAAAAATTTCCGGTCTTGTGCTGTTCTGATTTGATTTCTTTGTTGTGCAGCTTGAATAGAAGCACTAGTGAGGAGAGCTGGGGAGACAGCTGAAATATCTTTGTTCACTGTACTCGCTGGTTTTAGGGAAGGACTGCTTTGTGTGCAACTGTGTTTACATTCAATCCTGAAAAATAAAATTATTTCCTTGTCTATTGCTTGGTCATGTCTGTTAAATAGCTACATTTTCCACACTGTCAGTTACAGTTTGGATATTCCCAAAATCAACATCACTAACTTTTCGTTTTGCTTAGAACCAAAGACCACATATTTGCTATTCCCTAAGAGGAGAAATGGCAATCTGAGATGAAAATGCATAAATATTAACCTGCCTCCAATTATAGAGAATAGGCTAATGCTCTAGATACATTTATTTCACCAAAATAATATTATAATCATGTATAATAATAATAAATTATCCTTATTATTTCTGATATTCCTTACAAGAAGAGAAGATATTTCTAGCTTTCATAAATTATTCTACATTCAACTTTTTCTCAGACTTCAGTTTACCAAAGAACATGAAGATACTCTAACAAGCTTCTCCATCCACAGCAATTCAAGCCAAAGGATCGAGAGGCTAAGGGAACGTCAGTTATTTCTCTTCACTAAGTTTTAGCATCATATTTTAAGTGAATGAAAGCACATCTCAAAGTCTTTGCTGTATCTGTAGTTTAATACCTGAGTAATACAGTATTGCCACTACTAGTATCAGGCTATTGAGTTTGCAAGACCCCTGGGCAGTGGCTTGCCAGGCTTCCTTTGTCTGAAAGTGTCTTGAGCTGTCTGGAGTTTTGGTTGTGTTTTTTTTTTTTTTTTAAACTTGGTTTAGCTGTAACATCAAATTTTATTGTGATCTGGTGGCTGTGACTAATTTTTATGCCTGCCTTTATCTTTGTATGGTACAACTACAGCTTTACCTCCACACAAGAAGCTATTATGTGCAGAATGAGCTATTTACCACTAATGTCATGCTGTACAGAGAAATACAGGCCTGGCACTGGAATAATACCAAAGGCCTTGAGAAATGGAGACACAGGATACAGTGAAGAAGACTACATGTGTGGGTGTGGTAAGAGATGTGACATATGCTCGACACTGGAGATCCCATTGCTGTGAACAAATCACCCATGGTCACTTAAAGAAATGAAGACCTGGATAGAATCAGGTTTCAAAGGTAAAAAAGAACAAGTATCTAATACATGTGAAACGTGCCTCGTAAAGGAGATATTGAAATGTCATGTGGAGCTGCAGTATGACTGGTGTAAAATTGTGTTAGAAACTTTATAAATAACCCCAGATAAATCAAGAATGACAGAGACCAAACAAAAGGGAAGGAAAAAAAGTCAAAATCACATTCCTGCCAATGAAGAACCTCAGATTCTGACACTAGCATCCCCCACTGACACCAGGCTGAGACCACAGATCTCAGTATCCTCAGAAGCAGAAGGAACCAGAAATAAAACGTGGAGTCTGATAAGGCTTAAATTATATTTTCATTAATGCAGTGATGATGTCAGCTGTGCTAATGGAGACAGCCATTCTGTGGTAGTACAGGACTTCTCTTGGAACTTCATACTAAAATTCAATCAACACTGAAGTTTTTATATGCATGACATTCACAGAGGGAGATTATTTGCAAGGTTGCTCCACATCTGCAGATCAAGTTTTATACAGCTTTTCACAAAATAGAACCAAAGAGCTAATACAGTGCTACCACTACTGTTGTGTTGCTACTTTCCTTTCTGAATTCAGACTGTCCTTTGGCTCCTTTCAGGCTTTAAAGTAGATGAAAATAGCTGAATTTCTCCTAAAACGTATGCTGGAAAGGTATGAGAAGTAATAAATCTTGTACATATGACTGATTGATCTAAGCAGTTCTAAACATTTTCTTCAATTCAGTAATATCTTGTGTTACAACAACTTATGGTGAAAGTGCTATAAGCAATTTTCTATGGTACTAGCAATATATCTGGGCAAATATTTCAAAACCATAGTTTCTTTTCAAGGAGCAATTTATTTTCCAGATTACAGACGGAGTCAGTATTCACGAAGTTCTAAAGATTTTTTGTCTTCGTTGCAACACACTGTTAAAGCAGATCTGTCAAATCAAAAATACTCAGATGAAAGGTAAACAACCTAGAAGTACATATTCATAACAATTAGAGTAGGTGATGCTATTCATTTACATGCCACGCCTGATATCAAAGTAGCACTAAGCTTGTGCTTTGATGTTATTTGACCATGGAAGAATATGATCTGCTTCTGCCTGTAGAATTCAATACTGAACTATAAAATCCATGCAAAATTCTGTTATCTCTTTGTTACAAAGTTCCTATTTAACAGTTCAAACACCATTCAAATAAGAGGTGGTGATATTTGTGCTTCTGTTAGTGCAGGTTCCAGGAGGTCAGGTTTTGATATTCCTTCCAGTCATGCCTGGAATTACGCTGTATATGCCTGAACTTTCAATGCAATCAGTGAGATAGGAAAACAGATAATCAAGAGTGAGGAAAACAAGAACAGAAAAGCAGTGCTGTGGAAGTTCCTGACTTGACATTAGTAATATGAAAAGCAAGTGACAATTAGTGATATAGTCAGGTAAAAGAGGAGGTATTGTCGTTTGTTGAAAAACACTTAAAACAGGACTCCACATATGAAGACTTGAACTCTACTGTCAGGCTACATCTTGATTTTTTTTTGTTACGAGACAGAGACACAAATTTAAAACTTAACAATTGAGTCACTTAAGTAACCCTATTAATATTAGTTTAAATGTGAAGTGTCTAAGAGAGTTAAAAAAACAAAACAAAATAAAACCAAACCACAAAGAACAAACAAAAAACCCCACCAAATGCCCAAATGAGAAAAAAACACAACCTCCCTGAGTCAGAGTCAGAATATCATCTTATATGTTCAACAGCAACAATTCCTTGATATGCATTTGCCAACTGCAAAACATTTTGCTTTATGTTACATAAGCTTTTTTGGTCTATTATTTAAAATAGTAGAGAATTGATCTATCAGACAAAAGAAAATCAAAGCCATCTCATCTTCAGTATTCTGGTATAACTTATCTATCAAATTTTTAATCTATTTTTTGCCTTTCTGCTGTGGATGGAAGCAAAAGTAATTATCCCATTCATACAGGAAGTTAATAATAGAATAATATAAATTCATTTATAATATGTTTGTGGTTTAAATGAGTCATAACATTATTGAATATACAGTAATGTAATATTTCATTCCAGGATCTACAGACAATAACTTGTCTAGAACTGATCATTTTCACTGTCATTTCTACCCAGTAAAGAGCTAAAGACAGTTTCATCTGTGCAAATTATATTCCTACCCTGTTCTGTATTAACCAAGCAATCATATTTAGAGTAACCAGAAGATGCATGCAAACATTTAGTCACTGTGTAAAACCAAATTCACTACATGAGTTTGAGGATAAGTTGTGGCTGGGTAAGGAGACTGTAGCTCATGCAGTTTAAAACTGCTAGGCACTAACTTTACAGCTGCGAGATCAAGGTTGTAGATTCCGCCAGCAGCTACATTTCTTTCAGAAATTATTTATAGGCTGACATTTTTGCCTGGTATTTTGACAGTTCTATGCTAGCTGTGAGCGATGCTTTCCTTCAAAACTACAACAACTACACCACAAATGAGAAAGTCTGCATTAGCTTCTTCAGTGATAGAAGGCTCATTAATATGCCAGAGACACTGTAACAATAAAATTGTAGAAAATGGTCATTGCAATGATTCATTTCCTATACAGTTAAATAAAGAGTTGCCCTCTAGCATAGTATTGTATTATACTTTAAGCAAGTCAACCCAAGGACTGTCCCTGTGTATTCTATCTTGGTGTGAAACAGCACCACACTCCCTGGAGAAAACTGAGAAAATTGTATTACCACTTGCATCTGATTGTGATCTACCACAATCCGAAAACACAAAGATTGCTAAAACAATCACTAAGCAGGAGGAGTACTGGTTAAAGGCCACCAACATGATAAACCAAAGAAATTTATGGCCATGAAGCTTTGAAAAGTCTTTAGCTACAGCTTTGCTTTTAAAAACTAATTTCATGTTATAAATCTGTTTAAATTTCAACTAGCCCTTTCTTGCATTTCTGGAAATCATCAGTTTTTATTTAACTCCTGCTACTAGACAGGCACCACATGCAACCAGAGAGCTACTAGCTTACTCTTCTGCCTAGTGCTCTTCACATGTCTGGAGCTTTCAGCCCTGACACCAAACACAGATGTAGCAGGATAGTTTAGACTCTTTCTTAGTTTGTTTGCAGCTGCCTTATCAGATTCCTAGCAAATTACAGGACACATGTTGGCATCTGTATACCATTCACCCATGCAAAATATCTCACTGACATCACTGTTATGTGTGATTCAGAAAATCAGAAATTCAGAAGCATTTTCAATTTCACAATTCTGTTTCCAACAAAAACATACGCAAACACCATTTGCCACAACACATCCTTGTAGAGAAGGCAGCCAGCGGCCTCCTAGGCTGCATCAGGTAGAGCACTGCCAGCAGGTAGAGAGGGGTGATCCCCTCCGCTCAGCACTGGTGAGACACCAATGGGTGCTGGGTCCAGTGCTGGGCTCACCAGTGCAAGAGAGACAGGGACATACTGCATTGAGTTCAGTGATAGGCCACAAAGGTGATTAAGGGATTAAAGCATCTGTCAAACAAAGAGTGGCTGAAAGAGCTGGGATTGTCCAGCCTGCAAAAGAAAAGGTTCAAGGGGAATCTTACCAGTGTATATTAAAACTTACTGGGGGCAGGAAAGGTGATGGAGACAAACTTGTTTTCAGCATTTCTAAATGTAACAACAGAATTGCTCTCACAAAAAAAAAACAACCAAAAACACTGTTTTTTAGAGTAAATCTACACTAGCAGCTTGGCACTCACTATACACACTTCTAAGGAGAAAAAGCCTACTTGATACAGTAAGGAACACACATATTGGTGGGGAGACACTGAACTCCTTCAAGGTGAAACAAAGAAGAATTTCATCACCAGGGCTTCATCTAATGCATTGATAATAAGAGCACAAGGTCATTGTAATCCAACAGCTAGAAATAAGGAAACTCAGCAACACTCTAGCAATCAGCTCTTACAAGGCATGAGCAGTTTCTGGACCTCTAATCAGAAGTTTCTAGACTTTGTGGTAGTATAAAATTATTTGAATATGCTAGTTAATAAAAAATAGTATACTTTACCTGATAGCCAAATGTGTTGTTTTGTGACCCATGCCTTGGAACTCCTGGATTTTCACATGCTGTGCGAGTAGGTTCTTAAAAAAAAAATTGCAATAAATTAAAGACAAACCAAATTACAATATTTTAAAGAAATACAGGAATGTATCACAAAATTAAGCTTGTTCAACAGCATGACAATGATAGAAAAAAAAATGTGTCATTTCTCAAAAAAAAAGTGGCTTGATTCTTAGACAGTATAAAATAATATCAGGATAATTCAAAATAGCTGAAAACTCCTCAACTGACTTAACAGGATAAGGAGTAATAAGCATTTCAAGAAATTTCAGTAATGTGGATGTAACCTTACCTATACATCGAGGAGAAGAACCACTCCATGTGCCATCTGCTTGGCAAATCCTGGTGATGGAGCCAACCAAAATAAAAGGAGGATTACAGCTGAAAGAGACTTCTGACTGATAGATGAAGCTTTTGCCTTCTCTTTTCCCTTGAGCAGGTATTCCAGGGTCACCACAAAACTTTGCTGTAAGAAAAGACATGATAGAAATGGAATGTATCATTTATTAAAACACACAAAAATAACACTTACCTGAACTCAGTCAAGGAGTTAATCCAAGTTGTATGTTTATTTTTCTAAACACAGGTTAAATACAGAAACATCTGATAGGAATTCAAAGAGAGACTAGATAGCAAATCTTTAATCTGCTGCAGTTTACAGTAGTTTTGCTAGCAGTTCAAAATGCCTACATAGTGGGCTTGGTCAGTAGCTTGAAGTTGACATTCAAGGTTACACAACTGATTTTATTAAGCCCCAAGTATCCTCAATTCACATATGCCCCAAACCACATCAATCTGCAAATCCTCCTACAGAGAGCAATCAGAGAGTGTACCAAACCTTCATGTCAATCTCCCGTTCTCTCCTGTTTTCTGTCACCTACCCACTGCCCAGCATTTTTGTAGAACTAAAGGATCTGTCAGACCCATTTTAGGAATCATAAATTCTTACTTCCTAATCCTGCACTGAAACATAAGATTTGGTGTGTACGGAAGTACAACACTTGAAAGTTAGTACAGTTAACAAAAAAATACCCAAACCAGTAAAGAAATTTCAGCAGCAATCTAAAAGTCAAACTCTAATAAGCTGTTATTAGGTGGGATAAATTTGGCTGACAAGAACATATACTCAAATTGATCTTTTTACTTTATACCTGTCTCCTAAAGATTCCTCATGTCTATAGCATAGCATAACTAAGTAAAGGCACTGCTGGCAAATTTACTGGCCTTCTAAACTACTCCTTATTTTCAGAAGCTGAACTGAATAATTGATTCAGGAAATGCAATCAGCTATGGTAAACCCTGTGCCATTAGACTATATTATTCCCTGACGCACAAGGAATTCCAACATTATAGAGTCTAATTTCATATCAAAGACAAACTGCCGTAATACACACAAAAAAATAAAACACTACCTCAGATGTGTGCAATTACATATTTATGTAAAGGCATGTTGTACAGACATTGGAGTTTTCTGCTCTATCTTTGTCTTCTGCAAACAAATTTAAACAACATCTTTTAAACACCCACCTTCAAAATACATTTCTAATATAGCTATCTTTGTCACCTATGCCTTCAGCTTTCCAAAGGACCTGCTCACACGAAATGCTCCTGCCCTCTACCTCTTACTGTAGACACTGACTGCACAGGAAACCCATGCACGCACACGTTGCTAAAGAGAAAGAGCTTAATCTCCATTATCTTTGAGAGGTCCTGGAGGACAGGAGAGGTACCCGAGGACTGGAGAAAGGCCAATGTCACTCCAATCTTCAAAAAGGGCAAGAAGGAGGGCCCAGGGAACTACAGGCTGGTCAACCTCACCTCCATCCCGGGAAAGGTGATGGAGCAGCTT
>Ga0181612_169730_pt1 | contig 13586 bp, 11 predicted proteins | sample HoacroProtozoa21_FD_119630 | JGI IMG/M metagenome (GOLD analysis project Ga0181612, IMG submission 119630) | Hoatzin crop microbial communities from Cojedes, Venezuel. Combined Assembly of Gp0051906, Gp0051904, Gp0051908 | reverse complement strand
CTGCTCATGGCAGGGGGCTGGAATGAGGTGATCTATAAAGTCCCTTCCAACCCAAACCACTCTGTGACCTTACCAGCAACCCCTACCGCTCCGTGGCAGCGGCTCACCCTCCACGCGAGGCAGCCATCACCACGCTCACCAGTTTTCCAGGGAGCATCTGTCTCCTCCCAGGTACCTACTAAGTCTTAAACAAGCACAGATTGCTCTTTGGGGTGAATCTGAAACACATTCACTGCTGCCTCTCCGCTGTTCAATCAAATCTGTCCCTTTTCACTATGTCCTTGTGGATTGTTGTACTGGTTTTGGTACAATCTACCTTGCAGTATCACTCAAATGCCTCGCAGTAGCCTAAGCAGCACAGCTGTGTATTGTCAGCTCGTCGGGACTATCAAAACACCGTGCTGGGCTGGTACCATATACTTTCCCTAAACTTACATCGACTGACCCATTGCCAAGTTTCAGACCTATGTTAATGTATGACTGCAGCCTGTCACCTTTATCCTTTAAAATGTAGCTAAACAGAATTTCGCAGGTCTTTGCCAGGGGATTCTCCTTGGCTAAGATTTATACTCTTCTGCTAGACTCTCGTTAGGGCAGAATAAACAGAAAGCAGACCACCAGAGCAGCCAGGAGAGGAGGAGGGACAAAGGCAGCTTGCAATAGGATACCCAAGAGCCACTATGGCATGGAGAACTCCACGTTTCCCTGGCCAGATGAAGAAAGTCCCGTAGGACGACAGACCTCTACGGGGACATCTGTGTCACCTCTGCTAAAACAGCAGGTGCAGAAACGTGAGATGCTGCTGCTGGCAGTGACCGGCCCGTGCCCGCTGGAGGAGCGGAGGGAGTAACGCAGCCCAGCAGCGCTCTCCCTTCCCCGCGACCGCACAGTTCCTTGGCCTTCCTTTTCGAAAAGGCCGAGCGCAATTCCACATCCACGAAATTCTTCTACACGACCTTCTGGGGAACATAGAGGTTTCATGGAAGGGAGAAGAAGAACCCCAGCCTGCAGGAGGTTTTCACAGACAGGACCCCAGTGTATCGCTTCCCGCTTTGCCACCCTTCAAAAGGGGGATCAGCTTTGCTGTAACATTTGAAGCAGGAACCAGTGCCAGAGCAGCGTCATACAGCACCGTTAAAGGATACTGGACACCAGATCGCGAGTTCCCTTTTTCTAGCAGGTTCCGAAGCCACAGACCAACGTGCTGGAAGAGCTGGAAAGATTCATGCCTCAATGCATGAAGCACACCTCGCACTGTCTCTGCACCGTTAGAGGCCAACTACACAATAAGCAAAAACAGAAGCAGAGAGAAATATCCTCCTCTATTCCCAGGCAAAACCAGCATCATCCACAAATCCCAAATGGATTTCTTTTCCCTTTTCATTTAGGGACAAGAGACTAGATTTATTTGTTTACTCCCCCCATCTGGTGCACATTCACAGTAAGAAAGAATTAGTTTTGTTTCCAATACATGTGTCGGATCAAGACCTCCGGGAGAAAGAAAAATCTGCATTTCGGGAAGCCACATGTCAGTTCCCATTTCTGGCATTGCCGCACGCAGCACAAAAGCACCCAAACAAACAGGATTCATGGTATCAATTGTTTCACAGAATATACATTTTGAAGGGACAAGTACAAATATTACAAAATGAACAGAATCACTTTTAAAATACTTGTATTTGTTTAACCGTTAAAAACAGACACGTACAGAAAGAGGTAGCAAAGCTAACAATTTCCTGCTGCTCCAATTAGTGTTGCCTGCATGCACTGGGAACGTTACTGCGGAACCGAATCTCTGGACATCTTTTCTGGAAAGGACTGTAGACAACTTGCAGTTTATTTCTGACAATGCTATGTGAAGGACTGAGGCAAATCCACAGGCTCACTAGCAGCTGTTTCACATTGTCTGGCTTAACAAAAAGGCATTGGAAGAAAAAGGTTGTTTGTGGTTTACTTCAGAGAGCAAGAGAGAGCGAGAGCACACGAGCACGCACACACGAGGGAGACCACACACAAACATAAGAGAATACCGGGAAGTCGCCCTTGCCCTGCCACCGCAAGAGGAAAGTAAGACAGGTCCGTGGGTCCCAGAGTTAGAAGAGAGAGAGAGTTTGGTATTAGCTTGGTCCCAGGGGTATCAACATCATTTGACAAACTCAAAGCTAAAAGCGAGGCAGAAAAGGTTAAGGGAAGCAGAACTCCACGTGCTGCATGCACGTACTCTCTCACACCCTCTCTTTCAGGCTTTCTGAGGTCCCAGCAACGTCCGTTCAAGAGGTTCTCCCATCCAGCACGTAATAGCGATACATTAAACCTAGGACCAGTGCTCCGAAGATGGGGATTAGCCACGTTGACCAGAAACTATAGAGAGGGAAAAAACAAAACCAAACAACAAACCACAAAAATACACACAACATAAAACAGAAGAAAGTATCAAGTTAATAATTCGTTCAAGATGCTCATCACTTATTACATATCTGTCTTCATCTAGGGAACTCTTGGGACCTGTCTCCCACCAGCTCAGACCGACCACGCGAGGCGAGGCTCCCAAGGCTGGGGAGCTCTAGGAGTCCCTGTGCTCAGCGCTCTGCCCAGCCCCTCTGAGAGGCCCCTGCGCCTGCAAGGGTGGCTTCGTGGCTTACAAAATAGCAGCTGAATTGCTGAAGTTTTCAGCCTGGCACACAGAGAAACCAATTTGGGGTTTTTTGTTGTTGGTTGGTTTTTTTGGTTTCTTTTTCCTTAAATAAGTCAGACTGTAATTTGTGCTATACAAACAGCTGAGTTGACTCAAGGATGGAAATTGCTACAGCCATCCCACAATAAATCTTCCTCACTTGTAAACCAGAGGCCACAGGCTCACCTTCAACAGCCTCCTTAGCTAAAAAGTTCTGCATCAGCTATGAAAGACCAGGGCCCTGTTCTGGTTGTAAGCGCTCCTGGATTTTCAGCTAAAAGGGGCTGGTCACGGTAAAAACCCTCCAAAAAAATAATATGCTCATCATCATGTTGCATCACCCCGTGGCCCACAGCGACCACCCAAATAATCACTGTAGTGCAAAGCGACTGCAGCCATCGCTGCGGAAGACGAACACACGGGCCAGGGAACTCAAGCTGCGAAACATCAGGACGCCTGTTCTGCCCAGCGCGGAGCAGGGCACTTCGCACCGCCGGCTGCGTCTCCGCACCCAGCAAGGGAGGTGCCTGCCCCGGCAGCTAACTCGGGGCACGGCAGTCCGGTAGCTTATCTTGGACTATCTCCTCACCGAACGACAGGGCAGTAACATCCCTGGGGTTTTTTCCCTGCCCATTAGAGTTCATACGCAGTTCTCCAAACTGAGAGTCCTAACCCCTCAATTTCTTACTCTTCTTTTAAGAGGATACTATACCTTGCTTGGCCTGAGGATGTCATACTCGGATCCTGCAGGAGGAAAGAGAGAGTTAGAAGGGGGGAAAAAAAGAAACGTTAAACATGTGCTAATAAGACTACAAGATTGAACATGTGATTACAAACAGGGAGGAAAAATAACCCTCCCGTCCTCTCCCAAACAGCCTCTGTCACAAGTGCGGATGTTTCTGGGGATGTTTGCCCTTGTCCTCACCTCCACATTCTTTCCATCAATCCAATCCCTCCCACCCAGTCATCAGCTTCACAATGGAACTTGCACCCCTCTCAAAAAAAGGCCTGGCTCATTCCCTCGCAGAACGGTCTGTCTGGTTTATACGCTACGGACGGTAACGGGCACTCTGACACGGATGGTCCTCTCACCGCGATCCCCTCTCCGAACCCCTGCCCACGTCCCCCTTTGCTATCCTGCCGCCTGACCACTGAAGCATAAAACCACAACGCTAACTGCAGCTCGGCCCCTGCACACAGCCTGTTTCCAAAAACTTTTATACTTCTCCTTTCATAAAACTTTGAGAATTTAAATACTTTTCTCCCAGTCAGCCGAAATTCTCATTTATGCTTTCATCGACTGCACAGCGTCTTCCTCGCTGGCTGTTGCTGCTCTCCGGTTTAATCGGCATCTACCAGCCAAAAGTCACCTTTCCTGGCCATCCTAAACAGAATTACCTCAATTTCTTGATAGCCTTAGCACTTTCTTTTCTGCCACAATACATTCAGTAGATGCTAAGCACTGACACTTACCTGTGGGGAGTTACCTCTGAGCTGCACGAGACCATACGACTTCCTTTTTTTCATGGTTCCCCCCTATTTATTTTTACATTGCTGACATCTATCCCTTGCTATTTTTAAATTATACTTGGGCCTGCTTTTAAAACAGATGTTGTACATCAGAGAAAGACCTTAGCTGTACATAACTCACTAGACTTTCTCCTCAGAAGAAAGAAATAATTGAAAAAAAAATGTTTAACTCCTATCCAAGGGAGTTACTCAGATTACTATTTATTTCTACACGTTTTAGGCATGTGATTCTGTTTATGAAACAGAGTTGAACCAGACGATAAATTTTAAGGTGAATACATGCATAATTGTACCATGTCATGTTATAACTAAGCGTAGGCTTTACCCAGCCCGAGTTATTCTTTCTGTGGCTGACTGCAGCAAGCAAACACTCCCAAGGGCTCCAGCCGCCACCCTCTCAGTTCACAGTTTCCTTCTTGGTTCCTGCTACTCCGCAAGCGGCCCTGCTTTGAACAACATCTAATGAAAGCGTTGTTGAAGGCAGGGCTGCGCCGGGTCCAAGCCTTCCAGCCAAGCAAGAGCAGAAGCCAGCTGCGAGGCACATGGTTACCTCTCAGACGAGATTCTATTTATTACCTTTTCGCTCTCCCCATCCGTTTCAAAGGCATTTTTGCAACACTGTGCCCTGTTCTAATCCAGGAGTACCTGAGCTTTAAACAACACCAATGATTACTAGGGCAGTTAACAGAGAATTCTTGTTTTCCAGCCAGCCCCACTGTGGCTGTGCCCGTCTCCTGGCTTGAATGTAACAACACTAACAGTTCAGTGGTCAGGACATGGCAAGTAATGCAAAAAAAAGGTCTGTGGCTCAAGGGGTGGAAATAACATTACTGATGTCAGGGGAGAGAGGGTACAAAAAAACACTTCCAATTTCACACTGAGGTGACTGCTGAGCTTCAGAACAAAAACAAAGGTATAATTTGCTTGGGAGATTTATTCATTACTGTAGTTTGTGTAAACATAAAGCCACAAGCTCCACAGGGGGGAAAACAAAAAGAAAAAAAAAAAAAAAAGGTGTGTGACAACTTCTTTGTTCATTTTGTGAGCATGATATTGTTTCCACCGCATTAAATTAAAACAGAAAATTAAAACACTAATAGCTTACCTTAGAACCTTCTTTTTTACGATCATGCTGTCAAGGGGGGAAAAAAAAAAAAAGAAGAAGAAGAAAATAAGCACTGACTTCAAGAGAAACCTGCAGCCGTTATGAGGGAATTATTCTGCACACAGTCCTCATCTTGGGGGTAACTGCCTGGACTCAGCTTTCAAAGGAGTCGTTCCTCCAGCACCCAAAGGAATGACTCCATCAGGCAGGAAGCTGGTGTTTGTGCCCCTGTGATCTCTCACCCTCCTGAACTCTACATGACAGGGCCAGGGGAAGTTATGGTACCACCAGCTAAGGAGGGAGCCGATTAGATTAGCTTCTTTAAGTGCCACTGATTTAACTGTAGTGAGAAATCTGTTCTGAATGGTGGAAAGAGAAGGCTCATTTAGTTTTGTTTCCTCAACAAAGATCCTCTTTCCTCGACAGAAATCCTGGACAACACAGAGACTGCATAAAACCCTTAGCTGCTACTTTGTTTCGCAAGACACATCTTGGTAGATGTGTTTACTGTGTTACATAAAGGAGAGTGACGCTTTGACACAGTCCCATCCTATGTCTGGAAGAGGCCGTCTCAGCCAGCTGGTCCTTACCGGATGCACCTCCCCTATGTAGTACTGCTTGAGCATCTCCCTGGCATCTGTGGAATGCCCAACATCTTCAAAGCTCTCTGTGGCATCTCTACCGGCTTGTTCGAGCAAAACTTCTTCTCCACCTGGATGCTGGAAGAGAAGATTTAGGGTGAGCAAAGGGATAGCTGCAAAAAAGACACCAAGAGTCTCCGCAGCCTTGCTTCTAAACCTTTCTGTTCATCACGGATGCCTCAAACCACCGTCATCCATAAAATCTACCACAGATTCAATTGTCCAACCTCTCTTTCAAGAATTGACAGAGAACGACGTGTGCTGCACAGCCTCGGAAACACCACGCATAAAATAAAAACCCTTCCACAGAGACAAATCCCCAACTTCCACAGGGAAGCACAGCTTTGTCCCCCGCAGCCAAGCCACCCCTTCTGCGACTGCATGACAGATTTGGGCAAGAAAACAATACCAAAGAAAGGATATCCTCATGTAGCTTTTCATGCATAAATCAGACTCTCTTGCTTGCAGAGAAGCCTCTCCTCCGCAGTTTTCTCCTTCAGAACTTTTCTGAGGCAACTCAGCTCCTAGTGAAGCACAAGACAACACTGACTTCACAGACACCAGTGAAGGAAATGATGTTCTACTTCTTCAAATACTACAAAAAATAATATTCTATGGCTGACAGCCTCTCTCTGCATGTAGCAGTGCAATGAGCAGAGAAGAACAGAAGTTACGACAACAAAAGCACCAAACCGACAGAACGCTCCACGACGACACTGGCATTTCTGGCGGTGGCAGACAGTCACAGACAACTGTCGGACCAAGCAGCACCAACCAACAAAAAAAAATGGTGCTGGGTTGGGCTCTTCTCTAGCACTGCCAGCAGCACAGTTGCAGGAACAGACAGGCAATGGAAAGCGCTAACCACAGGGCCAGCAAAGTACAATCTCTTTACAGCGTCAGTGTGACCAAATAGTTCAAGCTATCAGCTAATCCAGTTAAACCAATAAAGCAGCAAGGCTGCTGAGTGCACACACAGGGACTAACCCAGTTTTCTGGAGCATCAGGCAACAAGCACTAAATGCAATAGTTGAGAAGACGAGACTTGTTCGCTGCTGCCTGAAATTCCTCTAACAGCTACTAAGCCTGGAACTGGAGAAGAGATGTCAGGCTAAATTTCAGATCAAAGGACTGACACACCTGTTTCTCTCTGTAATATCCTCTTCCTTCCCACAGATACAGAACAGTTGTCATTGCCCCCCCTCCTTCAGCTTTTCTGGGTTTGCTGCCAAAAGTCTAAACAGTCGCACTTGGCTATCACACCTCACGCCAAACATACTCTGCATGGACACAGAAACAGTCCAGTTGTTTACTCCAGTGAGTTGCTGCAGCCAATTCTGCAATCCTTACCTCAGAGCTCTTTATTCTGAATAAATCCCTTTATTGTCCAGGTGTGTGACAACACCAACGTGGAGCTTTCTCAGCAGCCATGAAGGGCAAAGTCTGCAGTCTTCGGACACAGTTTGGGAGCAGTCGGTTACTAGATTGCCTTAGCAGTAAAACCAAGCGAGGCCGCACTCTGCTCATTCCCTCCGTGCCTGGCTACGGGTCTTGCTTCCATTTCTCCCACACCAACCCCAGTGCTCACTTGATCTTCGAGGGAGTCAGATCAGGGACTACCCCAGCAGAAAACCCACCTTACAAAAAAAGACAAGGAAGCGCTTGTCTGCTGCGGTAGCTGTGAATGAGCTCACTACAGAGTTGGATGCATGACTTTGTTCACGCAAGGGAGTTAACAGCAACACGGGCTGCAGCAAGACCACCCTTTAGATCATTTCTGCGCCCCTCAGATCACACTCTCGGACTTGGCTGCAGTGATAGCAGCTGTACAGTGTCTACACATATTGCTCAGAACAACTGTCCAATTCTCAGCTATTTTATAAGCACGTTTGCAAAGATCCGCAGAAATTAGGGGATGAAAAACTGGCCATTTACTTTAAGCCTGCTAGAAGAACTCCGTAGAGATGTCTCACCAGAAATCTCTTTTCAGATGAAAAAATATCACAACTGAATTTTAAGACGACAACTTGCTTTCCTCATCGTCCACCCTGAAAGGGCAGAAAATAACCTGCAGTAACAGAGAGCATTCAGTGGACATTGGCTTTCAGTGGCATCCAGTCTTTGTACATACAAGAGGTAAGAAGAATGGTAAAATTTACTCCTTTTTACATATTTGGGTCTGAAGCCTTTCTATGCACTTACTAAATCCACAAGTAAGAAAAAGAATTATTTATTCATGCACATCTGTCCCTCACTATAATCACCAAGCCAAAAGAAAAAAAAAAAACACAACCAAACTTCAAAACATTTTGGGATATCATATTTGTGAAAGGACTCTCTATTCTAGACAACCGCAACTGCAGCCAGACAATTCTTACCTTGTCATAGCCGCGCAAATGCGAAACCAGACTATTTATACAGGAAGTCATCTACTCTGCCACAAAACTTCCCAAAGCTACAGCTCATGCAGGAAAACATAAGAACTGAAAGTGTTGCAAACTGCGAAAAAAAAACGTACTTCTAGAGGAAATAATGGCTGAAAAAATGTCTGGTTCTGGAAAGAAACAGACAAAAGCAAACAAGCACAAGAGAAGTGGGCCCAAGTGCCAGTCCTCGGAAGTCTTCCTCAACAACAGCATCAGAACTGGAACCTCCTTATCCCTGGAGCCTTCAGCACACACAATAAATAAAGTACACGCTGACAGCAACAGTAAGAGTCTTGAAGCAGCAGTTCTGGAAGGATATGACCTATGCTAATGAGCGGAGAAAACCATTTTACAGGGCGAATGCCGTCATTTGGAAGTGAAAGCCCAACAGCCCTCACCAGTATCAGGCACCCTCCAGAGACCCCGGCCCGGGCAGGGCAGAAGAGAGGCCAGCCTGCTCTCACCACAGTCAGGAGATTTAGGTGGGGGGAGAAAACCCAAGGCTTCCTCATGCTCTGCAATACTTACAGCTACAGGCGGTGCTCTCACAAGCATCGTTTCAGTTCCACCTTGGAATCAAGTTCTCCAAGCTCCAAACTGGGTCCAGAGAACAGCAGAAGCAAGGAGTTGTCCAACCCCATGCTCACTCCAAGCTCACTTTAAATGTCACTGACACTCTAAAGTGGCAAGCAAAGAAGGTTTGCCCTTGATGACTCACTCAGCAGCTCATGTAGTCCATCTTCTGTGTCCAGTCAGTAAGGCTGTCTTTATTCAGAGGGCCCCAGAAGATGCTCTGTCTGTGCAGCCTTTAGCAGGGATGTGGAGCGAGCAAGAAGCAGCAGCAGGTCAGAAGGCAGGCACGCAGCAAGCGCTTACGAGAGTGCCACACAGAAACTCGCTGCGGAAGGCGAGAGCCCAGAGTCGCCTTTTCACCGACTCCTAGTGCCTGCCTGCATACAGCTGGCTGGCAACTGCTGTCACAGACCCACTGTCAGCTACAAATGAGCTCAGAAGCATCACTAAGCTCTACAGCTAATTAGATTGCTGGATCAGGTAAGGCGCAAGATCATCAGGGATGCAAAAGCTTTCATTCCTAGCCCCCAGTATTACAGAAATAAACCACAAAAGGGAAGAGTATTACTGTGCAGTGATAATGTACCAGTCCCATACAAGCCAGAACACACGGACAAGCAGCCACCTAGACAAAGGGTGTTCATCAACCACACATCCTTCAAAGCTTGTTTTAAGACATGGAACAGGTTTCCCCAAAATCATTTCTGCAAAGCTGGAGCAAGTCGGCACGAGCAAAACCAGATCTCTGACATTCCTCTTTCTCCCTCACAGCATTCTGGTTTCAGATACACCAGAATACAAAGGAATTAAACGCAGAAAACAAAGAAAGGTATTCAATATTGGTTTCTTACTGCTGATGTAGTAAGGAGGTAAGAATCTAAAAATGTGCTGCCTCTTTGCTGTAAGCAACCGTCTGATACTTCCCTCCCCTTTACCTTCATCTCAATGATAATGTTCTTAACTACCAGCTCTCCTGCGCACAGACCCTACCTTGGCCTTGTACTTGCCTGGAAAGAGTGTAACTTCTGTCAGAACCATATAATTTTAAAGAGAAGCTGTTGAAACATAGTTTGAAAAACATTACACTTGAAAGCACCTGACCAATTTGGGTTAGAGTTGCCACAACCCAGGCTCATGCCGCTCAGAAACGAGTTCAAACAGCTTTCTAGTCGCACTTATCACGGGCATCAGAAACACCAGCACACACCAGGCCACAAAGCTGTGGTGGCTGCTGTGTCTCGTGGACTCAGGTAACAGATGAAAGGGTATCCTGAAGAAACACGCATCTCCAAACTCATCTAGTCACGTGGAAGAACGGAGATAGCACACGTCCCTTTATCATAAGAATGCTTGTGAAAATAAGTCTACTACAGATTGTGCACAAGTTAAAAGCCACAGATTTTAATACCAGAGTGGTGAGGCCAAACGTGTGAGCAGTACCAGACCTCGGAGAGCCCATCTGGGAGGTACATCTGCCTTCCTCCGCTTCCTCGCTCATCGTTCACACCCACCTGAGCAGCCAGCCCCGCTTGCTTTAGCCGTAGTCCACACTTGCTTTTCTACACTACTGCCATCAGGAGTACTAACACTTATTCTGGTGGTCCAGCTACCCAGCTCTGGGAGAAAATTACACTATCGCCATAAGGCTATCTCAGATTTCAAATAATCGCACTCATTTCAGGCACTTCGAGGCTTTCTGAAGCACAAGAGGTTGCAGCCTCTCGGAAATATCTATGAAATTTCAGCTGCCATCTTTGCACATCTCCTGCATTTTGTTCATGTTCTTATAATTCAGCAGGATTTTGCCACATGATAAATGTCTTAATTGTTGCTCCTATGACACAGTAGATAATATAAAGTAAACTGGAAGTTGAAACTGATCTATGCTTCAAAACAACGTGCAGATTTTGAGTTGGCCAGCTAATGGCTGACCTGCTGTACCTAGTTTGCACAAATCTTGAGGCAAAACTCAACAATCTTAGCAGTAAGGCTTCTTCAAGATTGCACAATCACACCAAGGTAACACTCCAGTGGAATTCAGAGATCCTCTTCAAATAATCTGTGACCAAAGGCCAAAAAAGGCAACAATTAGACACTGCTGCAGTGACTACACGGGGTCAAGGGGAAATACTACCCACCGAAACCCTGATAGCTGCACTTAGAGCTACTCAGAGCTCTACAGCAGAACAGTTTATCAGACAACTGTAACTTTTAAACAAGACAAACCCTCCTGGTTCCGATCAGCTACACATTGTTCCCCTGTCACTCAACTGATTACAGTGGGGTAACAGATATAAAGTGTATTTTTGCCAATAAATTAGGCCTTGATCTATGTTTACAGGTTTCACTATGTCAGCGAGAGGCATACATAGCAGGGTGTCGTGCCAGCTAAAACAGTAGCCTTATTCTTCTTCCTTTCCCTACTCCATGCAGATCTTTCTCATGTCAGAAAAAAAACAAAAATAGGATAAAGGGCTTGGAAAGGGCAATGTGGAATATCATTTCAAGGCAATATTCAGGGCACTGCTAAACCTACTGTTCATCACCTGGCTTGCCGGGGGAGGGTGAAGTGTTTTTCTGGGCTCATTTGTAACACTGACAGTGTCCCAGGGAGCACGGCCCAGATGCTGTCTTACAGCGAGAATGCGGAGATGAAGACTGTGACCACCACGCGGTGTCCACGCTCTGAAACACAGCACCACTCACACCAAGGTAAATATCTTGAAAACACTTCTCCAACTCTTAAGTCTGAAAGGTGATAAACAGTAGCCATAACTGGAGCACGGCGGCAAGTGTGAGACAAGGCACGCAGTTTCTGCAAGCGCTGTCCCAACCTCCAGCTGGTTTTGGCTCTTCCTAAACCCACAGCGTTTTGTTATTCAGAAACCAGCAGTGAACTGCTTTTCCACATTTCTGCCCTGTCTTCCCCTGAATCTACTTCACCTTCCTGCATCCACAACAACCTTTGGCAAGGAGTTCCACTGGTCTACTGTTGCGTGAAGAAACACCATCTGTTTGTTCTGAACCTGGCTCCAGCCAGCTTCTCTGATGTCCCCTCGTTCTTGTACTAGGTATTTAGATGCAGGCAAACATAAAAGATGTCAGAAACTAGCAGATTAACAAACGTTTTTCAAAATACACCCGCCACCCTGCCTGTTTCATTTGATCAGCAGAGGTGGCTGGGCCCACAGCTTTGTACTCCACTGCACTCTCTCAGGAATTTGACAGATGCTGGATTTGGCCTCGTGCCGGGGAACCCAAACACTGGAGGGGGCGTGCATGTGGAGGGAGGCAATCGGCTGCTGAAAAAATCCTCACGTGCCAGCGGGAAAACTCCTGGTCTTGTGAAATGACCCTGGAACAGCAATCTTTGTACCTTAATTCTGCTCACAGCTCCACCATTTAACAGCTTCCTGAGTTAGAGTCCCACTCAGTACGACTGTCTTCTCCTTCCCACCCCAACAACAAGCTCTTTAAAGTACAGTTTGCATCTTGTTGTAGATGCAGGTGACTAAGTGTGCAACCGGTCCCTCACCTCAGCCAGACCTGCAGGCTGTCCTGTAAAACAAGCAGCTGAGCATCAGCTGGGAATTCTTCATGCCACTGCTGCTCTGCAGCACCAAGCCACCGTGCTTCCACCAGGCACCATCCCACTGTCCCACACGCTTCTCTTTCCAGCGCGCCTAGAATCTCTCTTGAGTATCAAAGACCCAAGAACAGCAGCTGCTCCACAGGTTGCCTTTCAGATCCTGCAGCTGACACAGAGGCGTCTACAAACAGCACTGGAGTACCAGCAGCAGACACTGGTGAGCAAAGAAGCGAGCAGCCAGGATCCATTTATGGCCCTGTGAGAGCAAGATTTTTCATTATAAAAGCTATAATCAGTGCAGAACGGGCTACAGCAAAGGCCAGCCTCAAGCCACCATAGCAGAAGACACTCCCTAACTTGTTCACTGAAACACCTTAGAGACTCTCTCAAAATAAATGTTGGGGGGAAGACTCAGAGTGCAAGTCAGATTCTGAATGAAGCATTATGATGCTGGATCCAATGAACAAAATGGATTGCGTCCAACTTTATAAATAAATACCAGAAAGCTACACAGAAAGCCACTACTTCCAGCTGTCAGGCCACTGTAAAACAGCTGCCAGGGCGTCACTCCCTCCTCATATCTGATAAGCCTCTACACCTCACCAAGGCAGCTTTGTCATTATATGTTATGACTACATAACCACCATACCTTAATCATATATGCCTGGAGGAAAATGAGGTTTAATTTAGATAAGCAAAACCAGCAAGCAGCAACATGCGCATTGTCAAGGAAGTCCGCTTCCCTTAGAGCGGATGCAGACTGACTTTCCTACATTACCCTGCAGATGCTACAAATTGTTTGGTGTTATTCTAAGCTGGGATAAAAGCACTTGGAAACTTTCTTACCATTGCTTCTACTTTCAGCTCCAAACACTCACAGAATCACAGAATCACAGAATGGTTGGGGTTGGAAGGGACCTTTGTGGGTCATCTAGTCCAACCCTTCTGCCAAAGCAGGGTCAACTACAGCAGGCTGTAGAGGACCTTGTCCAGGCGGGTCTTGAATATCTCCAGAGAAGGAGACTCCACAACCTCCCTGGGCAGCCTG
>Ga0181612_168313_pt1 | contig 13586 bp, 7 predicted proteins | sample HoacroProtozoa21_FD_119630 | JGI IMG/M metagenome (GOLD analysis project Ga0181612, IMG submission 119630) | Hoatzin crop microbial communities from Cojedes, Venezuel. Combined Assembly of Gp0051906, Gp0051904, Gp0051908 | reverse complement strand
GGAAAGCTGAGAATTATGCTTGTTGGCTCTTCCAAGACAAAAACTAGGGTTTCAAAATGTCAGCTGTGTCTATCCATTGAACTAGATACTAATTACTCAAGTGAGAATACCTTTGGTTGTCTTTTTTTTCCAAATCCATCTCAGAAATTAGTATCACTAAACATTTATGGCTTCTAGTTGCATCAGGGGAGGTTTAGATTGGATATTAGGAAAAATTTCTTTACTGAAAGAGTTGTAAGGCATCGGAACAGGCTGCACAGGGAAGTGGTGGAGTCATCATCCCTGAGGTGTTCAAAAAACATGCAGATGTGGCACTTTGGGACGTGGTTTAGCAGGCATGGTGGTGTTGGTTTGATGGTTGGACTTGACGATGTTAGAGTTCTTTTCCAACCATAATGATTCTATGATTCTATGCTGAAACTTTCTGTTAAGTTTAATGTAAGAAAATCACAAATGCATTATCCAACTAATTCAGATTCTAAAATGAGGTTTTGGAGTTGATGAGAAGAATCTTTCTTTTTTTATCTTAAAGTATTTTGTGATATTTTTGAAAAGTATCCAAAATAGTCATACACCTGCTCAATTCAATTCCTGTTTCCAGTATGCTTGTTGACATGGGTGTGTGTGTATGTGCATGAGTGAAAGCAAGAGTGAGTGTGAAAGAGCATGTGTATGTATATACTTTTCTCTATCTAAGCAAGGACATAAATTTCAATGACAAGAATGGGATCATACTAGGTTTAAGTTGAACAACACGAAATAAAACTGGCCTCTTAAGATTTTATTACCATCTTCACTTTTAAAAAAGGAATATCCTTTAAATTGTAATCTACAAAGTAAATGTAGTCTATATATCTAGAACTGTATCTGTTTTAGAAACATGAAACAGTCCTACGGTTCAGGTTGGGAGGTAGAGAGCTGGTGGCTTCCAACCAAATGAGTTACTAGCTACATTCTGTTTCCTGAACGTGCATTGGCTGCTCTGCTCTGTGGATTGTTACCAGCTTCAGCATTTCTAAAATATTTCCCATTACCCTTTATTTGATATTTTATGCTTCCCCTCATAAACCCTTTAAGCAGATTAATTGTGCCTGTGATGTTTGTTTGTAAGTACAGCTGCTCTTCCTTCCAGTTTGTTTTATAATTGTGATGTCTCAAAGATATCCTCATAAAACTGACGGGTGGATCTGCAAACAACCAGAGTTTTATCAGAAAGGAAATCCAGATTAAAGTTATTGGAGCAAACATTTGAGTAATGCTCAATGTTTAAAAAAAAAAAAAAAGAAAGAAAAAAACTCAAAATAAAATTTAAAAATCCGTACTTTCATTTACATTTTTATTATGTGTACTAAATACTGTTAATCCTGTAGTTTACTTTGTTCAGAATACACATATACAGTTCTGGTAAAGTAGGATGTCTTAGAACAAATAATAAATCCAACCTCAACAGTCTAGGAGTAATACTAATTGGTTCAGGGGCTGTCATGCTGTACCTCCAACAAGTGCTATATTTCAGGATTCTTTTGGTTATTAGTTGGAAAGGATGGGTGAGGTTTCAGACCAAAGCAATTACTAACTATAAAACCAGATCAAATAAAGGCTTCAGTTTGAAAGAGCACCTTTAAAGTCCATTTGTGAGATACACTGTTCAGCTGTTAAATGTCTTGTAAGTTTTCCAAGAACTTTGGTGAGCTTTCTTCATAAAATCTATATTATTTTCATTGAAGATTAATGATAGGCTTATTAAAAAATCAAAAACTTGGAGAGGTTTTCTGTGATTATGAGCAAGGGTCATCACACTACATTACTTTGGAATGTTTTTACAAGCTCTGTCAGTAGAACTACACTTAAAAAATCTATAGATCAAGTTTTTCAAGTCTGCTTTTCATTTTTAAAGGGTATAATCTATTTTTTCTCTTTCGTTTACAAGTACGTGCACAATAGCAAAATATCCTCGGTCAGCCGCACAGTATCATTGGATGTAATTTTGTTATCATTTGTAACTGAGCATCCATGGTCAAATCAACATCGCTACGCAGGCATAAGACAGGGAGGATTTTGCCTGTGGACTAGCACAGGTCTGCAGATTGCAAATGAAGAGGGAGCACGTATGGAGGGAAACCAGCCCCTGATCCTCCATTGCATGGCACCAGGATGGGCTGCTGCCTTGTATTGGTCTGACCCAGTGCAGGATACAGGGTGCAGAGTCCCACATGAACTGCCGGGGTGGAGCTGTGTTTCAGGATGAAAAACTTCTGTAAAACAAACACTAAGCACTTTGGAGCTACTAAAGGTAGCAAAGACTGCCACAAGAAACAACCAACATGAACCAGGGAATGAACAGTCCTGCCTGCCCCTTGACAGATGATCAGGGTGCAGTGCTTTCTGCGCCTGCTGCAGTACTTTGCTTTCTTTTCCTGCAGAGTAAAAAGCAGTATGAACTACTGTCACATGGTAGAGCCAAGCAACAAACCAAAGGAATAGAGATGTCCGCGACGGGGGTCTGGTTGGCGACCTGACCTCTCCTTGCTCCCTGCCTTCATGGTGGAGGAGAGGATTACTCTGCCTTTTACCAGGCAGCTGGCTACAACTGTTGTCTCTAGCTGTTTAAATGAACTCGGGAATCAGAAAGTGCTTTAGGTAAAAGCATAAGCCAAGTTTTCCACAACGCCCAATGACAGATACTCTAAAAGCAGCTGAAAGCCATGAAAGCCTCTAAGACATCAAAAATGTCTTGGTCACAGTGGCCTGGATTCATGTCGTCCTGGGGCAGCATGGTCATCAACAGGATTGGATTTGCCGTGGCCCATCGACCAGTACAGACAGGTATTTGCAGAAAGCAGTTCCACAGTAATTCAGGTGATGACAGAGACCAAATTACTCCTGGTGCTGCCTGTTTCTCCAGTAATTAGAAAGAGAACAAACTGTGGCTGTAATCCTAACTCAGGCACCTTAATTCAGTTACCTGAATCCAGGCCTCTGTGTTTAAATATTTCTTTAAACGTATGTAACTTAAGCAACCACATGTAATAGTATGCATATTTTAAACAACTTCTTAAGGTGCAAAGTCACCAGTCATTGCTACAGAGTTCAACATTCAACAGAGAGTAAGCATATAACTTAAAATAAAGACTTCTATCACTTTTACCCGGAGGAAAATTAGGACTGAAATGGTAGAAGCACACTGGATCTATATTGGGCAGGTCCTATAAGCAACAGTGTCAGGATACCACCTTCTGCTGCTGGGTATCTGAGCTTGAAATCAAGGAAGCAGTATAAACAACCTAAAACATTTTCCTACCAAAAAAAAAAAAAAAAAAAAAAAGGCAGCAGTGCTGGATTCTGCTCCCCCCTCTGAGAAAAGCCTGTAGTCACCAAGATGCCCCTGCAAGCCTTTCCCAGTTTGTGAAAATCAAGGAGAGGAAAGATGTTAAATATATTTTAAAGAGGAAAACTGCAGCAGTGAACAGTGGTTATGTAAAACCTGTGCTGTTTTAGAGGACACAAGACTTTTGTTATCTTAATAATTAACAAAAATCTTATCTATTAGATTAAAATTCCTGAAAATACTCCCTCATTGTTACACCTGCCTTTATTCAAGGATCCCTCTCCCCCAGTGTGAGCAACTGTGTGTGCTTTTCATCCTTTCCCTTTCCCTATCCATGTTGTCTTTCTTCCTCCCCGCATTCCTGGGTTTTCCCTCTCTTCCCCAAGCCATGCTGTTTGTGCATGTGCTCCCCGTTCCTCCTGTCCTCCGAACCAAACCCTCTGTGATGCTCAGCTCCCTCTGACCCAGGAGCCTGCGTGCCCCTTGTCTGGCCTGTGGCAAAGCACAGTGGAAGCTAGAAATAAAATCATCTCCATTTCACAACGGGTTCTTCAGTCTATTCTTTCTGTTCCGTAACTGTTAGGCACTTCTTGGCAAAGACAGCAAGGAACAAGTTTTAAGATACTCAATACCTGCCAGTTTTTACCTGAAATTAATAGTATTCTGTCTGTTCATACTAAGAAAATTCCTTGAAATTTTGAACTTCATTAGGTACAGCATTTACACATGAGCATAAGAGACAGGAGCAGAAAAATGACAGCAGCTAGAGGAGCAACAACCTTATGAATGTTAAACTTCAGTTCACACACAATTATTTGTACACCAGGCCTAGAGATACTGATCAAAATTGTTGCCTTTTATGAAGCGTGGCTCAAACAATTGACAAATCTTATTCTAAAAACTATCAATACACAAGAAACCAAATGCCGCTGTTTCCACTTCAGAGATATTTAACTGAAACAAGGAGGACAAAACCTCTGAGCTAAGGTGACACAGCTTTCCTTACTTAATGGAACTAAAGAGTGCCTGGGCATGTGCCTAGCACCAGAACGTGATTGTGTGCACCATCACCCTGTCAGGTGGTCCCCAGCATAGTTTTGGTCCGGGCCAGCTAATACTGTTCCCAAGCTCACTTTGGGCATTAGCATCGGTCAGGGACCATTGCCTATGAGTGGTTTTATTATGATGTTCTGCTCTGGACAGCGAGAGAATTGAAGGGTGTGGATGTGAGCTGGGCCATGCCAGCCAGCCTCGGTGACAGGAAATGGGTGCCAGATGTGTTTGGTTTCCCAGTTAAAGGCACGGCCACTAAGGAGCAGCGACATGCGTAAGACTTGAACATATGCAACCCTCTATACGTCTGAAATACGCAACTATGTTCACTTTCAAGTCTAAAATCTACACCTCTGACAAAAACCTCAGTGTTCTGTTGCTTCCCATACTCAAAACACCAAATAAAAAATGAGATGAGCTCTCACGCTTCGGCTAGTCTTCTGATTGCCTGTTAATAATCATGCCACACAGCTCTCCATCAGCGTGGCTGTTGCTGTGGCAGTTCATAACGACATGCATATTTCCTAATACTTCCATGCTGACATTTAGTGATGTTCAATCTGCAGTTTTTCCTGTCTCCATCACTACAGAGTTAGGCATAAACTCCCAACAGGTTCCTGGAGACTGCAACAGGCAAGTAATTGTACGGTTCTATGGAAGAGATGTTTGGGTCCTATACTTTTGCAGCCACCTTCATGGTCTTCTCCTTGGTGACACTAATTCCTGCAAAAGTTACAATAGTCTGTGGTCATCATGTCAATTTAGTCATTATGGTGATGGACTCTGAAAGTTAGAAGGCACCAACCTATTATTAACCCTAGTCACATAGTGCAGCGATCATTTTGAGTTACTACCAGCCTAAGCCAGATTTGAACTGCTGACCAAGAAGTGAAAGGCTTTGTATCCTATTACCAATATCCTAAATCATCCAGCATCCCCTGCAACTATATTTTTTGGATTATTATGTAGGAACAATAATAGAATACCCCATAAACAGGTTCTTTAGATATTCAAACATGTCAGGTTGTACTTTCTACATTTTCAGATAATTGTGGAGTAAATATTTGTTAAATGAAGTATTTTACATCTGTCTTGGACCAAAGCGATCTTTCTGTCAGTAATACCACTGAACACTTGTAAAAGTATGCCGGCCATTACAGAGTTATGCACTCTTGGCAAATACAGTCTTTGAACTCATGTTACTGTGCTGCCAATAAAAAATATGTTCTTTTTTATCAACTGGATGTCTTTCAATTATACAATCATTGTCTGACAGAAAAGCAGTTGAAATAGATTTTAAAAAATCTTTGTTTTTTAATTTCACACCAGTTGGCAAAAGGTTGACATTTGTTTGCCTAACTCTCAAAGCGACATTTGGTGTAGTTCAACAGTACAGAGCGAAAACTGTGTAAAGATCAAAAGGAAGAAAGCATGTACACTTTCCTATGAAAGACAACACATGGTCCCTGCAGAAGGAAATGCTTCATTTCTTTCCCATACATCAGAGCTAGTCCTTCACCTCATCATTATGTTCATCTGCAGTCAAAGGAGCTGAAGTCCTGGGCTGACCAATATTTTCATGACCCATTTTAATCCTATAGAACACCAAAAGCAAACATCTAAAAAGCAACTGTGCTCATAACCCCAGTCTGGTAGAATAAAATAGCTAAATCTAAACTTCCATTACACAGACACTCAAATACGCAGCCTAATTCAGACTACAATTAAAATTGCTAAATTATCTTTCCTATCACTGTAATCACTGAAACTGGGTGAAATTACTTTTCAAGGAGATAATAGTGTTCAAAGCACCCCCCACTACCTATTCAGAACCACACATGACAGCATGGACGCACTTTGTGATCCACCATGCTACCATACTTTATCCATTACAATACAACCTCCTACATACCTGATATCTGTGCAAACTTTACTTTACCCTAAGTTTTACAACTGACAAAATACACTTCCAGTACTAAAGATGTGCCGAGGTGTCCCCAACATGGAAATACATGCAGCTGCATCATTTTTTACAAATAATGTTAATTTTTTTGTTTGCACTCTGAAAGTTAAAGCTATGTCCCTCCTACAAAGACAGGACGTGCTTTTAGTTGTCATCCATGTAATCACCCTCTCTGTCTACTCTTCTTTCTGTGTGCAATAACACCAGTAACTGCCTAACTGATGTGTAATTGCGCTCATGTGGAATGCACTTGATCACACTTTATTGTAAGTTGTTAATTTTTAATGAGGGAATTTAGCTTTCTCTTTGCGAGTTCTCTTTCCACTGCCCACGGGCACCAAGAAACTATTTTTTTTTCTGCCATATATATTGTCCTATTTACCTTTTGCACTGGCTGTATCACTTGAAAATTTTTCCTTTCCACATGCAAGGTCCAAGCTCATTTCTTCTTCCGAACTCTTACTACTTAGTTAATAGTTTTTCATCAGCCACCTGCTTCAGTGTTGTTCAGGCTCCTCTTTTCTCCTTGCATCCTCCTCTCTATGGCTACTACTATTATCTTTTCAATGATCCAATTAGTAGAAGGTATGAAGACACCTCAAGTCCTGCTGCAAACTGAACCAATTTGTGCTAGATAGACTTTTTAGTCAAATCAGACACTTTCCCCTTCCTTTCAGTCTTGTTCTCAGATAGCACATGTGCATTGATAACTTTCCTACATGGTGTCTGTTTTTCACCTTCTCTTTGAGCTTCTATGAGCTGTTTCTTTTTCAGTGTATACAGACAGTTAAGTAGGCTGCAGTGGGCTACCAGCATGGGAAATACTAATTCCAGAATACCAACCAGCTCTCCCATGTTAATCCTGATGAAGAGGGAGGAAGGGAAAGCTTCACTGATGGGCTGCTCTACCCACTTCTTGACCTCTCCCAGCAAGAATTGTTTAGGGCTGCTGCAGCCTTCCATCTCCTGGGAAGATGATGCTGTTTCAAGAGTAGTTGTGGCAGAGAGAAGGAGGAAAGTCTCCAGAAGCCCAAGACAGCGACCTCTCCATGCCTCTGCTGTGATGCATGGGAATACTATACTTCTTTCTTCATCCCACTGTCTTTTACTTATGGCATCATTCTCCAGAGAAAGGAATGGTTACTTGATTCACCTAAAGGTGTGGGAAAGGAGGATGCTATAGTTGAAGCAGAGGTAAGTCTGCAGGAAGGATGAGTCGAAGGAGTATGCTGAATATACTTGGGATTTCTGAGACCTATAAATTAGGAGACTATATGATCAAAACTGTTTCATACAAAGATTTGAATTCACTGGGGGCTGAAGCATGTAACCTTTATGTCTTTAGAGTTGTCTTTAGATGACTCTGATATCAAAATTTCTAATCCTGACTGCATATTTTTGTGGTTCTGACTCAGGATTTATAAACATCTGGACCCAGGTATCTCTTTGTATGAGAGAGAGAGATTTGAAGGTGCTGTAAGCATTCTGTAACACATGTAGCACATGACACCTCACAGGCTGCAGCAGAAATCAGCATTCACAGAGAGCTATTCTACTGACCTAAGCCCCGAGTATCCCTTTGAATAAGCCTGTCTGTTTCTATTGCATGTAACGGAAACTGTAGGACACCTGAAAACTGTAGGGCAACTTTTGGCAGCAGAATTTCTAAGAAAAAAAACTGTCTGAAATTAGACAAGGTGAAGCTGGACTGTAGCGTAACAGTCATCCACGAAGAACCATTAAGCCCACATACCTAAGATACATTATTTCTGACCCTGCCTGTTTCACTGTCTCATATAGATAGAGAGTATAGATCATTATATTTATATTTGAAATATTCACGCTAAATTCTCCTGTTGACAAGAGAAATAGACTCTTTCAGGGAATAATTCACTTAACTTAGAGGTCTGTTTTGGTAATTGCATCCTAAAAGTTTCTGTTCCTCTCCACTGACTATATGAGGAATTTTAATGATTTGCTCAGACTTGTCTGCGTTACAGCTACCTACATTTGGCTATATGAATGCTGTCCGAGGTATCTGCATGCTTTGACAGGAGGCTTGTAGAATTTAAAAAGCCAGAATCACATCACTTGATCCTCCTCAAATAACATACTGCAATTCTACCAATAAATCTACAGCCATAAAGGGCTCAGATCCAAACTTTTCCTCCTTCTTATAACTTCACTGTAAGAAAAAACTTTTCCATCCTTGTAATATACTTGTGTCATGAATCACCAGAGATCCTACCTTTCTTGATTCTTTATAGCATTTACTGTGAGACAGGCTTCTTGATAGTACAGCCCTCCATTCTGCATAGCTCAGTGGTCCAAATGGATGCAGTGGTCACCTAAATGATTAGATCAAACAATTAATTAATGATTAGGCATGTTCTTTCTACAACAACTTAGCACAAAAGCTCAAATATACTGTGGAAAACAGAAAAAGTATCAACTTCTGTTCTGATCCATTGCATCTTCCAGAGGCACTGTCCATACTTAACTCATTAGATATGAGATTCTCTGATGATGGAAGGAGGAAAACTACAAACACAACGCCAAATCCTGCCAGGTGCTGAAAGATGTTTGGTATCCAGCAGGTTTTATAGCTAATGATAACTATGGGCATTCTGCATCCATCAAGACTAACTTCATTTGAAATGTGCTTGATCTGTATCTGTAAAACTTGTGCACACATGGCCATCAGGTCCCAGGGGAACAGAACCTTCCCAGGAAATTGTCTTTCCAAGAGACACACAACAGAAATGCTACTTCAAGTCTTTCATTTCCATCACCTTGAATACTGAATTGACTGAATAAATTTAATCAGATATATAATCTGTGGAATGGGGTTTCTTTTCCCTTTATCGTTGAAAAAGTTTTATTATACTCTGGTTTGCAATGTCAACCTCAAATAAAGATAAAATGTGCCAATTTTTGAATGAAAAATATTAATTAGGAGTAACAATTCAGGTAAATTTTGTAACATATTTTACCAATAAAAACAAAGGAGAGCAAAAGTCAGGTAAATTGACATTTTTTTAACATTGATATACTTCTGGCTGTTCACCAACTTTAATAATCTAACCTCTGTTTAAATTAAAATATTGTGTCAGCTTTTAATACAAACCCTACATGAGCTGCAAATTCACAATATGTGTTAAGTCTAAAAAAATCATCATCTATCATTGCGCTATTTCAGCAGTGGCAGCTGAGTGTTTTTAAAAGGTTCCTATGAACACAGATCTTAGTTTAAATGTAATATTATGTTATACTACTCACACTTGAACTGACCTTCATAAATATCAAATCCTTACAATTATAAGTCCTGACATTTAATACTTTCCTGCAGACTAAGCAGGACCACGTTACATTATAAGGTCACTTGTCATTTGCAGCTTTTAGAGAAATTTATCATTCTAATGAAGACACTAACTCAGACACATACAGTAATGAAATTGTGGACAAACATACTTCAGATTGGCTCAAGGGTGCATATTCCCACTGCACCATACAGCACTGAAAGATTTTAAAAATGCCTTGCTAGTTCACCGCCCATCTGTATTAACAAGCAGCATATGCTTTGCATTGTTACCATAGGAAATGACTTCTTGAGTGGTCCTAGCGAACACGGAAGGGTTAACCCTTCCTGCTCGCCTGGGATGAAACTAATAGGCTTCTCCAAAGGGCTGCTCTTCCCCCAGCAGTAAGCAGGGAAGTTGCTCTTGCTCACTTAACCATTTAGCCAAGCAACAGGGCAAAATATCAGATTAATCCAAGAGCGTGTTGTACCCTTAGACCTAAACTATGCCACTTCAAGTGAAGTGCTTTACCGAGCTACCTTCACCCTAGGCTCCCTCTAGAGTGAATGACAAGTTACAGGCACCTCTGAGCAGCAAATCAACCCAACTAAGAGAAGAACACCTTGAATAAAAGACTGAAAATTCTAGCAAAATCAAAGGCAAAACATTGTCCATTTCAATACATGCACGTTTCATCTTACTTACTTTGACCACAAACGTGTTGCAATGCCTGTAACATTCAGGTCTGGATAACGACAGAACAATGGCAGAAAGAGGAAATGTTTTCTTTTGCGTGTGGTCCACAGGTCTTCCTCATATAAACTCACAACCAGGTTTCTGATCCTGTATTTGCATTTGCTTTTGTATTTGTGGGAGAAGATAGTGCAATGCCCACAGCAATTAGGTATGTTTTGTTATCGGCAGTAAAGAATATGGTAGGAACACAAATGCAACTAACCAACACACCAGAACTAGGAATGTCATGCCAGACTGCCTCTGGCTTTAAGGTGCCCTTCCACAGCAGATATTATGTTTGTGAAACTTTCTACTATGCACCTGCTTTTCCAGAGATCAAGTTTCAAACAATATTAACCTTCACTCAGCAAAAAGCCCCCCCAAAAACCCCAAAACACAGCTACTAAATAAATGTGTGGCAGAAAAAGATAGAGAGATATTAACTAAAGAGAGGAATAAGAGATCACTATTTTTCAAACAATTTTCTTTGCTTTCCAGACTTTGATCTACCAGCAATAACATGAGTGGAATGGATAACAAAACAGAGCATAAAGATGTCAGAGATGTGTCTCCTGACTGAAAGCAGCATCATTCTTTTCACATTAGCATGGCCTGTATACTAATGGGGCTTCCAGATGTGCCTAAATTGGTGATAGAAAAGTTCGAATTGATCCAGACATGGAGTCACATGAATTTGCAGACACGATAATTCATTCATATGGTGATCACAGTGGTGACCATTAGTGTTTGAATAATGTAGAGCACCCAGTCCAACAGATAGTTTTGGAAACAGCTTGGACCTGTATATGTCCCATTGGATTTGCACCTGAATGTCTTCCCAAGTAAGGATGCCAGTCATCTTGGGATCACTCTGAAGCCAATAGAGAGAAGGAAATGCCTCTAGGCTACTTCTGTAAGTGAAGCCAGGACATGAACACATGCATTACAGCTTGACCATGCAAATTATTAAATTGCTAGACCATGGAGTATACTGACCCAGATCAACTTGTCATCTCCCAGACAATGTAAGAATTACCACAGGCCAAGGACCTTTTGCCTTGGGCAGTTTCAGTATGACCATCCTGTCTTGCAGAATAAAAGAATTTAATTATATGGGTACTGTCAAAGAGTGACAGCTGGCCTAAAGGCTAAAGAGGGAACCTTGGCATTGTTGTATTTACCAGTATACATAGCCCTAGAGGGCAGCTGAGGTGGGATGCTTGCTGAATTGTTTCCCGAATTGTTTAACCTCCGATCAGAGAAGCCTACACTGCTGGCTGTTCCAGCTTAAGGGCTTTAGGTGAATAACATAAGAAGGTGCTGTCCCTCCTTTCTAACTTTTCAGTTAGAATAGGAGCTAACTGAACTAATCAGGTAGAAAGTAGGCCCATGTTCCTACACTCCTCTAAACCTCCAAAGGGAACTACTCAGGGAAGGAAAAGGTGCACATTGCCTTTTCTTCAAGGATGACATGTCACTGAATACAGAGTGCACTGACTGGGAAAGCCCTAGAAGTTTGTGGTTACCTCTCAGTGCATCTTTCTTAACGATGTACAAGGCATCATCTAGCCCTCAGTGTGCTGTACTGTGATGTGTTTCAACAATGTGGCGAAATTGTGCATTTCAAATCTTGTAGGTGATTGGTACCTGCTGCCAATAAAGCAATCAAGTCCTGTGTCTGAAGCAGTTTTCAGATGAATGTGTGTATGGCTAGTCAGGAAACCATATCCAGAAAGGCTGCATATGTATTAAATTCTGAAAGTTTTATGTTGTATATGAAAAAAAATATTGTCATTCCAGATAAAAAATGGTCTGATCTTCAAGTACTCACCAGGTTCTAGATGGAGGTAACCTGTATCATTTGTATGAAGAATAACAGTGCGTTGAAACAGAAGAAAGACAGGCAAATTGATGCTGCAGTATTTGTTACAACAAACCTAAGGTTCTCCTTCTCCCCTAGGAGTTCCATCCCCCATAAATGTGAAAAGACCCATTAAAATCCGAACTCAGAAAAAAAAAAAGTCAAAATATAGAAACCAAAGACTAAAGAATAGGAAGCAGGATGGTGGTGATAAAACTTGTAATGGTCATACGGTGGATATGACCCTCATCAGTAATACTGATGTTCCTTTTTTTTTAACTGTTAAAGGAAGAGCTACAATGAGTACATAACTAAAAATTCAAATTCCTTCAGCTTTTGCAGGCCAAGCCCTCTAAGGCTGCTATTGCTAATAAACATTACACAAGTAATCAGACTCTGATGATGAACAAAATTTCTTCATCTGGATGCAATCCAAAATCCAGTATGGGTGTAGCCTAACAATAGCTTAATGATAGTCCTACTTACAATGCGATCCGTTGATCAAAAAAGGTTATCCAGTGTCTTACACCTTCAGAACGTCTCAAAACTACCTCCATCAACAAGACTCTTTGCCTAGCAATTACAGCTCTCAGTTACCCAAAACTGCAGGGTAACAGAATGATATGTGTGCTTAAACATAACTGTTTTTCTGGATCAGCATGTGAAAATGTACAAAACGGACTTTAAGCATGCTTAACGCTGCGTATCCTACCCTCCGTTCTTTTATTTTCCCCTTCAGGTAGTGATGCTGTGGGGTGATGTGAGAGCTTGCATTTCCATTCATAGCAGAGGACTTTGTGAAGTGCTCTGGCTTGTGACCCTTATCCTTGCCACACATCCTTGCTTAGGAGCGTGATCGCTTTGCACAGCCTGCTGTGCCCCACACTGGGATTTACAGTAGCACAGACTAAATATTATCCATTTAAACTTATACCTAGAGACCCCAAGCAAGCAAAGCTGGAGACATTTCCTTCTCTGTTCCTAGTATCAGAACAAACTAACATGAACTTTTTATATCCATAGATATATACACACTGTATTGTTGATCCCTCCTTTATGGGCTACACTGGTGGCAGTGCTTTCTGTTTCTAATCGCCATGGCCTTTATGATACTGTACTTAATGAATTATGCTCCTCAGGAGGAGGTCAGTGAAAGAATTGAGCTAAAAACCCCTAACAGTGTTGTTGGCCAGGAGCCAGCCCTTTCGAGGCTGTGTTTCTGCATGAGGTCTACCACAGCTGGAGCGAAACGACTTGCAGGTGGCTCAGTGGGCAACAGATCACACAGCACGGCTCTGTCCGCCCCTCGACAGTGCGGAGGGAGTCACCTATGCCTGCCGTTGGTGG
>Ga0181612_183067_pt1 | contig 13587 bp, 6 predicted proteins | sample HoacroProtozoa21_FD_119630 | JGI IMG/M metagenome (GOLD analysis project Ga0181612, IMG submission 119630) | Hoatzin crop microbial communities from Cojedes, Venezuel. Combined Assembly of Gp0051906, Gp0051904, Gp0051908 | reverse complement strand
TCCTTTCAGGCAGAGGTTCAACTGGCAGGGTAGTTTCTGTCTCGGTGCAGGTCTGTTACCTTTCTCATGACGTTGCCCAAGAAAAGTGGACTTCAAACTACCTGAAGGCTGTATGTATGACTTGAACTAGACCTTGGCCATCCCTGGCTGGCCTGCCCCTTCCTCAGCTGTGACGTGCATGCACTGGTAACTCCCTGCCCCACCTTTCCTTTTCCCCTGTGTCCTTGTATCCTCGTGTTTGCCTGGTGATGTGTTACAGATCTCCTGTTTTGCTTTGACTGACTGTGTTCCTGCAGACTTGGGAGTTGAAACACTGTTGGGATAGAAGAGTGGGAGGGTTACTAAAAGATAGCCCACGGAGGAAGAGACAAAGTTTTGTTCTTGAATTTCAAAAAGTTATTCCCCCAGCATTACAGAAGCTGGGCTGATGTGGTTTGTATTGCAGGATGTATAGCTTAATTTTCTGAGTATTTTGCATAAAATTACATTTTCTGTGCATTTCCCCAAAACTTTTGTGACCTTCTTAGTCAAGTCTGTCTAGAAGCTTTAATTGGAAAAAGGTCCTCATGGAGTAATGTAATGAATCGTACATCAAACCGCTCCAGTTTTATAAGAAATTTAACTCAATTTTTATTTTTGAAACTTTGTAATCAGAAGAGACTTAGGGTAATTGCATCACCTTTAACCACTGGGTTGCATACAGTTTTTTCAGAGACACCCTGTCTGGCAGTGTAAGTTGTTGTAGCAGCTGAATTTATAGAGCAAGTAGTGGTGTATTTGCTTTATAGAATTGTTACTACAGTATCCAGGGTTTTTCATGGACTTTTAATCTTTTGGTTGTGTCAGCTCTGGGTGTGCTGTTAGCTGACACTGCCATTTTTCAGGAATTGTATGTGGAACTTCCTTTAAGTTGGCTTCCTACTGATAGCATTTAAGTCAGAATCAGAAACCCTGCAGATGCACAGCATCATGCTTTTTATTCATTCACATTTAGTGATCTCACTCTAACGATGTGGAGAATGGAGCCTTCTAAATCTAGATGGCCCTCCCTTATTCCTACCAATGTAACTGAATATTAATTCTCTTGTTTCACAAATCCTCTGAGAGGTGAAGAAGGCCTAGTTATATCATATTTCAGAAACAATTTTTAGAGCCCACTTGCCAAATTCTTTTAGTTGTCAGTTTGGCAAAAGAAGAGCTGACTTGGTAAGATGAAATTACCTACTGCAGTTCTGGGGTTTTGGTGACTAATGTGTTTTGGTTTTGTTTGTTTGTTTAGAAATTCTTCCTGTATGGATCAGCCTTCTAGTGATGGTGAAACTGGAAGAAGACAACTCTAAGCAAACCCAGGATGAATCGGGTGACAGGTGATGCAGAAAATGCTCACAGTAGCAGTGTGGAATCCTGTCCTTCCTTGCGGGATGTCCACTCCATCAACCCAACGCAGCTGATGGCAAGGATTGAGTCATATGAAGGCAGAGAGAAGAAAGGCATATCAGATGTCAGAAGGACTTTCTGTTTGTTTGTTACATTTGATCTCTTATTCATTACCTTGCTGTGGATAATAGAATTAAATGTGAGTTGTCTTTAAAGTACCCTCAGACTTTATTAATTTATTTACTCACTTCAGAAGTGGTTAACAAGTTGCTCTTTTCTATCCAAAATTATATGCTATTTATATCTATTTAAATTAAAGCAGTTTCTTTTAAACTTTCATGAACATAGTATCTACTCAACTGCATCTGCTTTTAGTCATTAGGATACACGGTTTATTATCTTCTTATCATTAAACCTTTTGATGTTCCTATAGTCTATGAACCATGCTGAAGATACCATTGGAAATCCAGTGAACTTTTCAGGCAGGAAGTAAACAAAAATGTTATTGTATCTCTTTGAATTTGGCAAGAAGTGTGAATTTTAACTGGATTTGAGAGTTTGCCTGCTGAGTAGCTCTAAGTCAGTGATATTCCTCTGAGGCCTTAGTCCTTGGAAAGAATTCCAATGGGCAAAGCCTTTTTTTTGCTGTGTTGTATTTTCTTTGAGACAAACTTAGTATGATATACGTTGTGTATGGCAAGGTGCATTTAAACGACATAAACTCCCACAGTTGCTACCTTCTAACTCCAGCATTTGTAATTTGGAAAAAAAGGCAATTCTGAAATTTCCAGAAAGCAATAGGAAGCTAATTTGTTACTTTTTCGTAAATAGCATCTTAGTTCTTGACCTGGGTTTTAAGCTATAATCTAAAGTATGCATTTGAGAAAGGACACGTAGGAAAAATGGGAGGAATTCCTTTTCTAGACAAGGAAGATTTTGAGTAAACATTTTTTGTCTGCATTCCTTCACAAGATAAATAACCTTGGTTATTGATCTGACATTATGACGTTTCAGGAGCTGACTGTTCAAGTAGTTCATTGATACAGTGAAAAATACGCTTTCCGATTTAATTTTAGTAAGCAGACTTTGCTTGTCTGAATGCTGTAATTTTGAGACTAGACTTCTGTTGCCTCTCTAGGTGTTATATCTGTGTGTAAAGTCTCAGGAAAGAAGCATAGTGTTCTGATGCATTTCTTTTTTTAGGCCAGTTTCTTAACAGCTTGTTCAACTAAGAGGAGCAGAATCTGGGTTTATATCTCTTGTCAAGGATTCCGGGTACAGATTTTCATATTAGTGCTCTCAGAATATTTAGACTTTTAGACAGTATAGAAAATATTTTCTGTATAGAAAGTGCTACCAACTCACGATGTTTCATTTTGAATGCTGGAGATCCTAGCAGTTTTCTTTCTGAAAAGCTTTGTTTTAAGGAGAACATATTATGAAGCAGAGTTCTGTACTGCCAAATAGCAGCAAGAATGAAAAACAGTATTTTGTCTTTGGAAGTCACAATATTAGAAGTCATCATTTGATATCTGGGATCTGACACATGATTAGGTTTTCTTATTCTCTTTTTTAAATTAAGTTTTGTTCATTGAGAAGTCAAATAGCACTGCATTAGAACTGTCCGTCACTGGTATGTAAGTAATGGGACTTCAGAATTGCTGCCAGAGTTCCTGTAAGTATTGTTTTCCCTCTGCACTGTTATCCAGTGTGCTTAGGTGTCATTTATTTTTAAACACTTCAGGGAGTAGCTCCATGGCAGTTGGAGCAAATCCTAAATCAAGGCTGTCCTGGTTCTCTGTTCATCCTGATGTCAACATCGTGCTCATGCAGCCACACAGTGAACAGCTTGGAGGGGGTGAAGCTCATCTTCCTTGTATGTGCTGGAAACAGATGATCACATCTGATGCAGCACAGCAGCTAAGGGGAAGCTATATTTAGAAAGTTGTTTGTCAAATAGAGGGGAGGGATAGGAGAAGAAATAGATGAAATTTGGAGTTGGAGTGAATAGTCTCGGGAAAACACTGTCAGCAGTATAGTTGGGAAAAGTGTGGAAGCGTCTAGACTGCATTGCGTTGAGATGGAGAGCATATGTTGTTGGCATGCTTTGGTACATCCTCTCTTTAAAAGGATGACAGTAGTCAAACTCAAAGCCTTCTGTTGGTGTTGTTTTCCAGTGCTTTATGTAACTATTTAATGCAGTGCTTAATTGTTGAATTTAATATTTAAAAACAATAGGGTATGCACACTAAGGTTTTTTGCTCCCAACTAAGATATATACTTCTCTCACTCTCTGACCCCATATATGCTAAACGATTTTCTTACTAACCCAGTTTGAACAGGAAAGTGACAAATCCTTCCACTGGAAGGAAACACAGTGGCTAAGGAAGATGTAGTTTTGAATCCACTCAGGCAAATAAAGAATTAAATTTGAGCATTAGTTATTTGTAGGAGAATGGTCTAATAGTTGCAGCTTCTGTGTTTTTTACAGTGGGATTTTTTGCTTGGCTCTCTTAAAACAAATAGTATGTGTGCTGATAAGGAAAATGTCTGGAGTATGAATTCAGTTCCTGTTTTGTTTCTTATTTGCTAACATGTGACAAACAGGAGCTGGTTTCTGGGTGGCTTTTTGATCAGCTGTTTTGGTCCTCCTTGTGAAACATAAAATGCTCTGTGAATTTGTGTAACAGACCTTATGTTTAGTAATTTCTTCTTCCCTCAACAACTTGTTTGCTTTTATTTTGGGACAGTCTGAAATGAGCTTGCATAGGCCAGGTGATAATCCTAAATGTTTTCGCTTTGAAAATTCTGTATAATAATGACGAACGAATAAGGACACTAATCTTGAAGTTGACATTCTTAGCATCTATGTCCTCTGTACTTAGTTTAATGATCTTTTTGTACATCAGTGGGGAACTATTAATTTCACCCTTCAGATTTGCGTGTATTTTGGCTTCAGTAACTTTTGTTCTAAAGCTCTGTGTGTTGTTGTTTCTTTGTAGGTAAAAGGGGGCATTGAGACTACCTTAGAGAAAGAAGTCCTACAATATGACTACTCTTCTTCATATTTTGATATATTTGTAAGTGTTCTTTAAAAATAAAAAGGAGAAAAGCAGCAAAAGTATAGTTTTCCCACGTTCCTCGTTCCACAGATGTTCCCTAGTTGGAGTCCAGTGGAAAGTTGCTCTTTTCTTAATAATTTAAACCAGAAGGACTTGTGCCAAATTTCCCCTGTCTAGGGGTTGCCCAGTTCTGCTTTGACAGCAGGCTCATAGAGCCTGTGGATAGAGATGCTTAGGCACGCTTAAATTGCATCTTCTGCTTTGGGGGGCAGAAAAGCAGATAAAAAATTCAGTCAAGAATGTGAGACTGTTGTAACATAAGGTTAATTCATTAAGAGGACAAGACCAATAATCCTCCAGCTGTAAAATCATTTTGTTTAAACTGATGTTTTTGTCCTTCCACAGAAATAAGTCCATTTCAGTGAGGAGAGACTTGTTCCCAGGTTGGCCTATATGAGTCAGGTTTTTTTTTTTCAGATTTCTGTGTTTTAACTCAAACAGGTTTTTTGAACACTGCATTAAAACCAGATGACATGAAGTATTATTCCCCCTTTACCATGTATAAGCACCTTAGGCCCATGGGAAGAGCTCTGCTGCATTAGGGAATTTCTCTGTCTTTCAGCAACGCTGTAGTTCTGTAGTTGCAATGGATTTTGCACTGCATGGACCAAGTTACTGATCTTGAAGTAAAAGCTGTTTCTTTACAGTTCTTCTAAAGGGCCCCATGTTTCTGCAAGATCATTAATTCTACCAGATCTTGTTTGCCTGGCAGAGATGAGTTGGTTTGATATCAGTCATTTTACATTGATGATTATATCCAGAATCTCTCTTTGAAACTGGTGTAAAACCTATCCTTGCTTCTGCATTAGACCATTTGCTGTGTCAAATGGAATGAGGTATCAGGTATGAAAATTTCATAAGCTAGCAAACTATGCTACTTCTCCCTTTCTCTCTCATTATTTTTCTGGCAGATTGTCCATGATATACCTTACTGCAGAAAGCAAAAAATGTTATCGGTTGATACTCTGGAAATTATTTTGCCCTGTTGTTAAACCAAGGGTTAAAATAATAGACTTTTATTCCCTGGGAAGGGACTAGGTTATTGAATTCTTGGGCTTATACAGGATTTCTTCTGTTTCTACTACGCACCACTGAAACATACACGTTTGCATAAGATTAAATGGGTTCATTATACTTCTGGCCATGCCTGTCCTTGATTTCTCTTCATTTTGTAAGCGTTTTTTTCACATTTTTGAGATTCTGAACACATCTTTTAAAATAAGTTGGAGGCAATGTAATATCAAAGAATAAATCAGGAAATTGAGGGTTAGGGTCCCTGATTCATAAATCTTGTCTGTCTGATATTGATTTCATTTTCTGGCCTAGAAATACCATAACTTACCTTTCTTTGCTGCAGAATATTTGGAATGGCTTGCTGTTGCAGGTGTCCCCATAAAGAATAATTGATTATTGCAACATTAATATTTCAATAAATACTAAGAATTTAGTAAGTAGAATATTGTTTTTAAAAATTCTTCTAATTTTCTGATTGCATTTGTGAAGTCTTTACAGTTTTTAATGATATTCTTGCACAGTAACGTACCACTAAGATCAGTGAGATGCACAGTGCTGCTCAAGGTATTTACTGGATTAACTGCATCCAGATTTAACTGCTTACATTCCAGTCAGGTAAAATGATCGTGAACATATTTTGTGTAGCTTTCTTATGTTTCTAACTTATTTGTGGAATTGCACATGCTTGCATATTTGAACCTATGTAGGCATGTGAGTGGTGCCATTTGCTTTACAAATGGGAAATTATGTTCTATTTCTGTTTTACAAGCACACATTCAAATTTGTTTCTCAATAACAGAACTTAAATGGTCCTGTTTTAAGTTGTTTTGTGAGCAGTTAGTATTTTCAGTGAGCTGAGAATCTTGTGGTTCATCTGTGTTCTGAATTAACCAATAAATATTTTTTTCCTTTCTCTATAGCTACTGGCAGTCTTTCGATTTAAGGTGTTAATACTTGCATATGCAATGTGCAGACTGCGCCATTGGTGGGCAATAGCTGTGAGTAGTAGCCAAGCATAACGGAGTTTTAACTAGAATGGATCAAACAGAGCAAATTTTAGATGCCTCTTAACGCTTGTATGTTAAGAATCATCGTGATGCTATATATAAAAATTCACTGTACACTAACAGATTAAAAACTTCTGTTCTGGAATATTTTCAGACAAGAATTTAATAGCACAGTGGTTGTGATCCTTATTAGGTATCATGTTAATACAAATTGAAGACTTATTTTGAATCCAGTATGGATGGCTAGTTGTAACTGCTTGTTACCTCTGACTTGTTAATTAATGTTTGAAATATATTTGCATTTGAAATAGTGAACTGCATTCAAAAAGAAGAATTAGCATTATTATACCAGAGATCCAGCTGTCCATTAACTCCCACATTGTTAGCTTTCTAGAGTTTTAGGTGCCACCCTTTGAGCACTAGCGCCTGTATTGCTTCATGCTCCAGTACAAAATGATGAATATGCATCGCTTCTTAGAAAGGAAGTTCTTGAGAACTGTAGGCAATCACAGTGGATTCAAGCAAAGATCTTTAATGCAGCTATACTGTGTGGATGAGAAAGAATGTAAAACTTGATGAGAAATTCATACTTCCAGTCAATATTATATGTTGTAATATAGTAGGCATATCGCTGGCTTAGTGCGTTGTAAAACTTAGACTTCTTTTCCCTTACACTGTGATAGGTGCACGTAGAATGTGTATAATTCTATTCAAGTGAGTAGCATGCAGTTTGCTTGATAGTCTGAGATTACATACCATGATTTTTTTGAAACTGTGTTATTAGCATGGCACAAGCACATACATAATAGTAACTGCTGCTTGTGTTTAAGTGCATGCCTCTCAAAATCCCTTACTCTTAGTTGTGTAGCTTTAGAATATTTCTTCCGATTATGTCCTCCAACTTGATGCGGTTTGTGAGGTGATGAGAGTGAACCCATCATTGTAGTAAGCAATTAGATATAGAAAGCTTCACTGAAGGTTTTGCAGAAGCCGTTAATGTTAAAATCCTGTCTGTGCTTACCAGAAGCTAGTTAGGTTCTGCTGCTATTTAAAGAATTGCTGGACCCAAGTGCACTAATAAAGTTAGAAGCCTTGCACTTGTCCACTGCTTTTTTGGGGTTTGTTTTTTTTTTCAGACGTTTTATGCAGCCTGCCATTTTTTAAATGTCAGGGAGTATCAAGTCTTCAAAGTGATTAATTTTTCACAGTAACAGTACGTGAATTAAAATATTAATTCAGTTTCACTCCTGCAAAGATGTTTTGTTATTTGAAATGGACTTTTTGATTTGGATGGTAGTGAAAGGCATTTAGAGCAATTGCTGTTGACTTTTTCCCAAATACATAGATAGATTTATTTTTATTTTTTTTTTAAGGGGCTTGGTGAATAAAATACTGTATCTTCATTATGCAGTAAGATCACAATTTATATAACTCGGCATCTGTGTAGCATCTACACTGCCTATCTGCTGTGTGGAAATCGATATTTGGGGATGTCCGTATTAAAAGTTCTCTTTATTAAGGAGGTTATTTTAATAACACTTTAAGTATCATGCTTGTTACGTTTTATTAATCTATGATCTTGCTGTTGTTAAATATGGTAAATATTTAAAGTTGCAACTGATAAATAATGGCAGAAGTGAGAAAGTAAATCCGTTTATTAGTCTTAACTGTTCTTACCCTGTCTCTTTCAGTTTACAACAGCAGTGACCAGTGCCTTTTTATTAGCAAAAGTAATTATTTCACAGGTATATATTCCAATCAAATGTTTGTTTTAGTTTGTTGTTTTCTTGAAAGCAAGATTTCTTCAGGGTAATTTCTGTAATGTTGTGTGGTTTTGTTTCTTTCAAGCTGTTCTCACAGGGTGCTTTTGGCTATGTGCTGCCCATCATATCCTTCATACTTGCCTGGATTGAAACTTGGTTCTTAGACTTTAAAGTGTTACCACAAGAAGCTGAAGAAGAAAACAGTAAGCTTTTGATATTTCCCCTCAATCACTGCAGTTGGCAACATTCAATACCATGTTATCTGGCAGAAGAACGCTTTTTTCAGCTTCTCAGAATCTGATGTGCTGTTGGAACAATTAAATAATATGGTATAATTTTTCTTTTTCTGGGAAGAAACATATGCCTTCAAAGAAGTGGGTTTTTAATTAATTTAGGGAGGTAAAGTTAAGAGTTAGAAGGGCCAAATCAGCAATTTGTCAAGCACTTGGGAACGTATATAATTTTGTATGCCCAAGATGTGAAAATTTAACTGACTTGGGCTTGTAAAATTTTGTTTTGTGGGCACTGTGTAGCGTAAGTGTCTGGTTCCTCTTTTAGGAAGAGTAGACACAACAGCTAACTCAATGTCACTCAGTCTTCTTTTGAGGTGGAAAAGGGAAAACAAAGAAGTATTGTGGAGAGTCTGCTTCATGCACAGACAGAATGAGACCAGAGCAAGCATGAATTTCTGCCTCTTGAAGATGAGGTAGCAGGTTATCTGACGCTCAATGTATTGAACTAAATGGAGGAAATCCATTGATTAGTTGAAAGAGAATATTGCTCGAGTGGTGAGGAAAAGGAAGCATCTGCTACAGATGTGTTATTAGTTTCAATTGCATTAGAGTCATTATATAGCGAACCTTTTATTTGTGCATCCCTCTCTGAAATACAGTCTGAAACTGTTGGAAGGGCATGTTTGCCTGTTACGTAAAAATGAAAACTTTACACGGGCATGGATGCCTCTATTTTTCTTAGTGCTCTGAAATGCAGTCTTTCTACTTTCATCCCTTCTCTCCTCTTTTCCACCACCCTAAGGAGGAAGTTGATTAAATGAGTACATCAGGTTTTTCCTAGAGAAAGGGAAACTTAGGGTACCTTTTTTTTTTTTTTGAAGGGTTGAGGAAATACAGCTGTATCACACTTTTATCGCAATAGATAAGAAATCTAACCAGTTTTGAGACTTTTGAATGTTTTCTACTGAATATTCTTTGACAAAGTATTTGATACATACATACGTAAACACTTGATTATCATATTCATAAAGTTGAGTTGTTACTGGGAAATCCCTGTGGGATTCAGTGATCCTTTCTTTTTCTTCATCCCTTGAAATAGATGGTATTTATTTAAAAATGTGCTTTTTATTTGAACTCTGCATATTTCCCAGAAACACAGGGTTTCACTGGAAAATGTTGGTTTTAAGCAATTAAGCCAGACAAATGATAGGTGTGTTTGTATTGTGTTGTGTGGTAGCATGTATATAGTGCCTTATCTGCTCTTAAATCTAGGTAGATAATGAAGCCAGATTTTAATATTTTTTGCTTTTTGACTAGGTATTTTTCTATCCTGTCTTTAGTGGGAGTGGAAACTGACTTTTTTCCACCTTACTGTTTTGGTTTTTTTAAAAAAAATAAACCAAAGAAATCCACACCACTTTTCTGCATACTGCAACAGTGCTCATAATTTGGAGATGTTTTGTTTGTAACTTAAAAAAAAAGCAGAACTGTCTTTCCACTGAAGATTTCCAGCTCTAAAAGTTTCCTTTTGTGAGCAGGATTTAAATCTAAAGTCCACCCAGTATATGTCTTCTAGTATCTTGTGACTCATTGTCAAGTTTGGAGACTGACCTTCCTCTTTTGGACAGAGTGGAAATATAAGTAAAATAGTTGTCTCCTATGGAGACATCATAGAATCGTAGAATAATAGAAACATAGAATCATTTAGGTTGGAAAAGACCCTGAAGTTCAATAGTTAATAAGACAAATTGATATGTAGAAATAGTAGTTTGAATTGGAAAGATTTTTTTTTTTAATAACTGTTGGCTGCCTCAGATAGGTCTCCTGATTCAGTAAAATATCAAGGATTTCTCTTTTCCACATCAGTCTTCATGTGGCAGAGAGTAAAGGATGGAAGTTAAATAGCCTTATGTTGACCTAAAATGCCATCTTTGACCTGTTATTATCAGAAGACTTCTTGATGGCAGTAAGGATGAGATGAATTAGCTTCTCTCCTAACCATGTTTGGTTTTTTTGTCCTGTATTAAACATACTAGAACAGCCCCATGTCATTTCCAAATCATTTTCCTGATTTTAGATAAAGTTGAGCCAAAAGGAGTTGAATGTTGGAGTAACTAGGTATGTTGAGACAGAGACGTGAAAAGAAGCCATTAATGAGGAGTCTTACAGTGGCAAAGTGAGAAAATAATTCATTTCATTATGTGTGGCAGCTCACTGTCATCAAAAATATATTTCAGAGTTTTAGTTAGCGAGTGGATATTGATGAATTTACACATGGCATCCTAATCATGCAATTGCACACAGTAGAATGAAGGATTCCTTAATTTATGTGTACAATACCTCTGTGTTGCTGGAGTCTGTCTCCATAGCTACCTGAAGTTGTATAGAAGACATAAATGTTAGTTTGCTTTTTTTCTGAGATATTTGTTTATAGAAGTAACTTGTTAGGAATGCTAATATAGTAATATCAATCTTTAAGATTCTTCATCAATACTTGATCTCTAAGATGCTATGTGATAGCACTGAGGATTTGTGGTTTGTTTTTTTCCTTTTAGGATTTTTGATAGCACAGGATGCTTCTGAACGAGCAGCTCTTCTTCACCCAGGAGTCCTCTCTGATGGGCAGTTCTATTCTCCTCCTGAATCTGTAGCAGGTAGTTATGTTCACGTAGTATTTTTTGTATTGACATTAAACTCCTGCATATTTCCCCACCTTCAGAGGGTAAGGCAGGGGAAGGGTGGAGCGAAAAAGTGTGTTTTCCGTTTTAAACAAAAGGTGTACTTTACAATCCTAAAATGAAAGATTCTTTTTCATTCAGTAATTCAGTTTAGTTACTACCTATCAGATGAATTGCAAAACAGGTAGGTACTGGGGATTCTGACATGCCCCAAAGGTGTTAAAAACAAGGTAGGTCTGAAAGAAAACAAGACTGCAACTGAAAGGGGGAGGTTATTGTTTGTTTTCTGCCACTGATGATCCTTATGGATCCCTTCCAACTTGAGCTATTCTATGATTCTGTGATCTCTTATCTGTTAGCAATAGTGTTTATGCAGCGATGTGCTATTTAATCCAGCCTAAAGTTGGAGCCTTCTAGTCTCTTAGCATAGACAGTGAACCTGAAACTGCTCTAAAGAAAACTGAAATTTCAACGAGAGGCTATTTTCCTTTCTCATAACAAAAAGAAAAAGCCCTCTGTATAAAAAGGCCAGCCGTGTGGGTATATTAAACTGAGGGCAAGTATTAATTACATCAGAACTCTGCATACCATGTGCTTTGTTCTAGTTGAGGTATGAGCCGAGTAAGCCAAAAAATAAATGGAAATACTGCATGATTTAAGAATGTGCTTGCAGGCATTTCAAGGAGAGGAGTAATTGTTTTATGGGTTGAGTGGATTTGAGTTATTTGAGGACGCAGTGTGAACCTCCAAATTCTATGTCAGTCTTTTTAGCCTAAAATGTAAACCTCTTCTGTAAAGATGTGCTGTATTATGCAATACATTTAAAATATTAGTATCTGCTAATTGCTACAGATAAGTTTGCCTATCTTGCGTTACAGAGTTTTACATGTTGGTGGTATTTTTCAGTTTAATGGCTGTCTCTACAGTTGCTGAGCATCTTTGCATAATGAATGACTTAGAGCTCCATCTAGGGATGATGAAGCATTAACACAATGTCGAGTATAACAATTTAAAGTGAAAATGTAGTTTAGTTAAAGCCGTGAGTCTATCTTGAGGAGTAATGATTGGAAGTGTTGTACTGGATTCAGCCTGGGATTTTTTTGGCAGCGTGAGAGGAAGTGTAAGTGCAGCTACCATGTTTTGCTTGGCAGTTTGGCTGGGTCAGTGCTGCATGTGCAGTGGGCTGTTGTGCCTCAGCATGTGTGTGGTGACTACAGGTAGATGACGGGGCCATTGCTTTCAGCTTATCGAATGGCTGCTTGTCACCTGGGTTTCAGTAACAGCTCACATGCCTTCTAGTCGGTCCTAACTGCCAAGTAAATTTGTTTAAGCACCCTGTCTGGGTATGAGAAGCAAAAGAAACAGTCAAATGAACATTCGAACTAAAACACACAGATGCTGCTAGTCACAAAGTACTCTGGAACTGTTAGATGATGTACGGTCAAAATAGGTCACAATTAAAAACATTTTCTTCAAAAGTCTGCATTTCTTTTAGTTAAGATAAACTATGGATTGTTCTAAGAGAGCAATTTTTGGTCAATTTACCTTACATATTGATTGGACAAATATTTAGAGATAAACTATTCCAAATGATCACGCAGAGGGGAATAAACCCTTCTGCTGACATGAAAACATGTCTAAAAACAAATCTTTGCGGTCAGGAGGTGACATTTAAAACAGGCTCTGTTGGAATTTTGCAGCATATTTATCTTTTAATGTCTTCCTTGAAGATGTACCATGTCCAGGTACATACCCCTTTCCGTCCACTTCTTTCTGAGGGTTCACCCTTCATCTTCAACATTAGACTTGGTTGCCAAGCAATTATTCTGGAGGTAGTAAGTGGAAAATTAGCCTGGATAGAGTAAATTTCTACAGTTTCTGTATAATTAGTGTTTCAAAATGAAAGGCAGATACGCTATTCCAAGAAAGGAAAGGACTTCAGAGTAGTTTGGCCTAAGAACACCTCTGTTTTCTCACTGCTTTGTGAGAGGGAATGTGGGTCCATAGTTCAGCTTTAAATTAATGGCAGAAGCCCAAGTAGGTCTCCCACTCCTTTCATCAAAGACAGTTCTGTACTCACCTTTTTTTTTTTTTATCCCCTGTGGGGGTCTTACTTAAACTGCACAAGACATGGCATGATAATTTCCTCAGTCATCCCTGACAAGGACTGACTGCCACCTCAGATATGGGCAGAGACGTCTGCGGCTTGGATTGGATCTCCAGATCTACGAGTCAGCGCTACTCACCCTACTTGTTTGGTATCTTCTTGCTCTCCCTGAAACGACTGATCTGTCAAGCTGCCTTCCTGCAAAGCGGTGTCTGCAGCAGGAGCTGTCTCTGGGCATGCAGCCCTGCGACCAGCTAAGCTTTCTTTCTGGGGCCTTCCAGGACTT
>Ga0181612_170108_pt1 | contig 13588 bp, 8 predicted proteins | sample HoacroProtozoa21_FD_119630 | JGI IMG/M metagenome (GOLD analysis project Ga0181612, IMG submission 119630) | Hoatzin crop microbial communities from Cojedes, Venezuel. Combined Assembly of Gp0051906, Gp0051904, Gp0051908 | reverse complement strand
CTAAAAGAGGGCAAATTTAGATTAGATATTGGGAAGAAATTCTTCACCATGAGGGTGGTGAAACACTAGCCCAGGTTGCCCAGAGAAGCTGAGGCTGCCCCCTCCCTGGCAGGGTTCAAGGCCAGGTTGGATGGAGCTCTGAGCACCCTGGGCTTGTGGAAGATGTCCCTGCTCATGGCAGGGGGGGTGGAACCAGATGGTCTTTAGGATCCCTACCAACCCAAACCATTCTATGATTCTATGATTCTCGATGGCTTATTGATTGCAAGTTTGATTATTCTCTTGAATTCTAACACACATAGACACAATTTTACAATATCAATGGGAATACCTACAAGTCACATGCTCTGCAGGATTAATGAATTAGTAGGGGAGCGTTATCTATTCACCAGCCACCAGCTGCACTCACACATGCTTGCACTGCAGGTGGCCAGCAGCATTTAAAGCAGAAGAAAGCTTCATTTCTCTACTTGTAATCATACTTCAGAAACTAAACCACACATATTATTCAAATAATCTTTCAAAGACTGCTATGGAGAAGAGAGAAGAAAAAAAAAGTTGGATAATTACACCTATGCCTGTGTTTAATATGCAAACACAAGTTTCAGAACATGAAGAGACGTGTCCTGACAGCACTGCTGGCACCCCGGAGCTCAGGCTTGTCCAGCCTGCCAGCCGCCCTCTCACATCGCCTCCCACTGTCTTTGGGGCTTTGTCCCCAAAGAACAACCGAAAAAACACTGTTTCAACTATGGCTTAAATACAGCAAACACACTCATCGTCCGTTTTAAGGCAGGAGCAGCAGCACAGCTGGCGATCAGCACAGAGCCGTCCCCATTCCTGAGTGAGCAATCTGCAGTTCTGTCACCAAACAGAACGGCCCGGCCCATCGGTCTCAGCTCAGGTGGTCCCTGAGTAACCTCGCTTTGAAGTTTACTCATCCCCATCATGGGCAGCATTAAACATTGCTAAAAGCCCCACAAGGTGTGCATTCAATAGCAAAAACATTTTTGTGTTTATGAAAAAGAAGAGATTGAGCCGTCATCAATGTGGTAGTAAAAAATAAAATTATAGGCTTTTGCGACTGCAGTTAACTAGTAAAACTTCCCGATTCCATCAGGTACCAGTCTGGCAACTGGTAACTTAGGTGGCTTTCTGCTAGTTAACCTACTGTTTTTTTCCTTGCAGGCTAGGAGGAGCATAGGAACCCCAGAAAGCGCTTCGTAACTGTCTGTCCCTTCCCAGGGAATATTATAAAGCCGTCAGCTCATTTGAATGAGCTTACGCTTGAAATAAGGGTGGGTTTTTCACTTTCTTGATGCACTCTTCCACAGAGGATTTCTTCAAAATCTACATCAAACAAGGAAAAACAAATGCTGAGAGGGCAGATTTAGGGCAATTTATCAAGGTCTGGGAAATAGCTTCCAGATGGAGAGAGCTGTTTGGTGCTGGCTGGTGAGAAGGAAGCAAGGTATTGTTATTGAATTAGCATGAATCTCTGGTGGAGAACTGCGTGGTAGATAGAGTGCTCCTTTCATATGGTTTGCATTTGGACCTGTCAAATTCCATTTTTATTCAAAAACCTGTGGTAAAGGCACACAGTTCTTTTTGCTTATTAAATTTCCACCAGTTCTCCCTGTACTGTTCTCCAGTCGGTATTTTTAAACTCTGCTCTAAGTGCCACGCGGGGGTCCGTTTGCTCTTTGCCATGCTTGGATGACAGCTTGGTGCTTACAAGCAGACAAGCGGTTTTCGGTTTTACATTCACACACTGAGTGTCACCTGAGAAAGCGTGTGAGAGGAGAAAAGCTGGGTGCTCCATGAGATGTTTAAACTGAGTCACTTCCAGAGTTTATCAAAACTTTTCTAAGTAAAACGATGCATACCAAGGTCTAACGTACCCTGGAAAGTGATTGCTAATACGACGAGAGGATTATTCTTGATTGTTCTTGTTAATAAATCCTCCCTTTGTAGACATGTCTTCTAGCGGTATAAATGCATCTATACAAGTACATTTGCTAATATAGAAATACTATATAAAAAAAAATAAAGAAAAAAGCAAGGGCAAACAAAAATATGCTCATGACCAACACATTTCTACTTTGAACTACCTGGATATCTGTTCCACTACACATGCCTTTACAGAGTAAGGCATACACAAAGATTTATGTATTTTCCTGCTAGAGTTGAAAGCTTTTACTTTTCAAATTATCCTCACAGTCACCTAGTCCCATCTGAAGAATTCAGCCTAGTTTATGCTAAACATTGAATTAAACTGACTGTTCTATTAACCTGAGGAGATAAACAGCACAGCAAAGACAAATCAATTGTTATCAAGCAGTTAGATTCAGTTGAATGAATTTGTGACAACGTGGTCTTTTAAGATCCTGGAAAAGTTGCTGGTTGATATGCCAACGGGTAGAAGGATTTTTAACAAGACAACATTTCCAATGGCTTTTTCAATTATTTAGGAGAATTGTCATTATTCTTGAGTACCAAGCATTGGGACACTGGAGTGAAATAGAAGAAATGAGCTTTACATCTTCCCTTTTCCAGTGTTTCAGGGATCTACTACAATTACTGTGTTACTGCTGGGATGTATCCCAGGCAAGCAGAGAACACAGGGAAACGGTGATCTCAGCAGAACCAACTAATTCCTAAATCCTACCTGAAATGTAAGACATGGATACTTGTGCTCACTTCCCACACTTATGTCTGGTTTTGCCCTTGTTTTTTTTCCCTGTAGTTTGTATTACTCTGTGTTTTATGAGCATCTGCTTCAACTGACCGAGACTCTGTAAGAAATATCCAATGAGGCAAATAAAACCACAGTCTACAGGATGCAGCCTACTTCTTTGGCCACAACATCCGATTCCCGCCCCTGGCTGTGAACAGCTCCTATGCCTCTTTTATTACTCATACTTAATCCTTCAGCTACTGACAGCTGATACTTCCAGTCCTATCAGCTCTGCAACTAAGTCTTGGTAGCCTTAAGCTCTGATGATGCGGCGTTAACAAGAGGAGTTACACTGAAGAAATTGCATTCCTCGATGACCCGATTTTCAAAGGCGTTATCAAGAAACTGCATGCTCGCAGTGCTTGGCAGCTACAGGATCTCACATCTGCAGATCACTCGATGGACATCAGTGCTCAGAAGCTGGAGACAGCTGAGCTAGTGGTTGTGTCTAATCAGTCACCACCTTTCTGCTAATCGGTCTGTGTGAGATGGATGTAAGCTAGCAAGTGTCAACATTCTGTCACTGCGGACTAAACTGGCCCTTAATTCTCATCTGAATTGCCTCCCCTTTGGCCTGGCAGCCTACAAATGGTTACCTTGTTGCCGGCAAAAGAAAAGAAATTAAAAGGAAGATAAAATCAGCTTGCCATTTCCTAGGGATGTCTCCATCACAGTATCAGAGCATGCCCAAGGCTGGAGGCGACCTCTGGAGATCTCCCAGTCCAACTACCCCGCTCAAAGTAGGGTTGGGTAGAGCAAGCTGCTGAGAGTGATCTGTATGGTCACGGCACAGAGAGAAAGAAATGCCGTTCCTATTGCACGGGATGAGATCTGTCGCGGGGCGCAGTTGAAAGGCCACACACAATCTGCTGGAGTAAGGGATCTTTTGAGCTCAGCTGCCTGTAAAATTGGCTACTCGTGGTACAACAATTAAGAAAGCAGAAGGGGTGGGGAACACTTCATTGCTTTTCATGTAGTTCATTTGTCATCATACCTTGAAGCCAAAAGGACAAGTGCATTGATAAAACTCCACTGGATCATTGCTGCACGTCCCGTTGTTCTTGCACGGATTGGAGAGGCAGGGGTTACACTTGGATGCAACACTGATATCTACCGGCTCTGGAAATGCAAAACACAGTGTATTAATAGCAAACTGGATTACAGAACTAATACTTCCCGTGCTCACACATATGTTTTTCCCTAATGCAGTATTCACCTCGCATTGGCACACACGCACATGCTGTGGGTGCAACCTTACACAACAGCATGGGATTCCCAGGGATTAGAGAGATTTTAAGTACTTAAGTTCTAGGCAAGTCTCAATGATTCTTATATTCTCCCGGACATGCAAACATCAGCTCTGAAAAAACATCTTGGGAATCTCCAGAGAGTGGGCTTATATATATATGGCTTTCAGCAATTTTTCCTTCTCTCAGTGCTGGGAATTCTGCAACAGCAATCCCTAGGGAACCATAACATGACATTTCTACGGCTGGTAACGAGAATGAGAGTGCAGATGCAACAGCAGAAATGAAAAACATGCATAAGAAAGATTTAGTTAGAGGCTTATGGGAATATTTAGGTGCAAAGTGTTCTACCATCCTGAATTTTAACCGAGTTCAAAACTTGTTTTCTTCCTGTTCTGGCCAGAAGAATGATTATCGACATTCAGCTATCTCGGCAAAACGCAACAAAGACAAAGATGCAAAGAGGTAAATGAATGCAGATAAATATACATGGCCACATTTAAACCATTTAATAAACCACATTTTTCAACAAAACTCTTCCAGAGAAGTAGTGATGTTTGGGGGTGAGCAGGAAAGTTAACACAGATCAAAAGAATACTAACACTACATTTGGGGTACCAAGTCAACCAATATTTTATTGTCAAGATATTGCAGAAAGCTGATTTAGACTGTTATATTTACAGTTAAACAACTGGTGATTTTGAAGTGGCTAAATTTCAAATATTAATGAGTTAATGGCTTTTACATGTAGAAAATAAAACCTAACACTTTCAAAGGGCTTCAATTAGGCAGTAAAGACTCTAAAATAATTTTATTTCATTTTTAAGGAAATACACTTTAAAATAACTCAAAATTGGTTCTGCGCTAGTCAGAAGTGGGCACAGAGCTTCTATTACTGCATGATAAATGATAAGGAGGAGTCAATTGTGAACTATCCCAGAAGTGAAGAAAAGACGCTTATACTTGATGTTAGAGAGTAGGTGGAGCTGTAGAAGGTTACCAAAAGTAGGGATGAAAAAAATCCCTTCCAGCCCAGGATTTGCTTGAGACTGTCCTGTACGAGACACAAACCTTCATTATTAACTTTGCACACTTGCACAGCACCAACAGAGGGTAAGAGCACCCAGAAATGGGTACCAAGGAGTCTCAGCTGCTAAGTGCCTGTGATGCAAAGGCCATATCCTGACCCCGCACTGACTTCAGAGTGCAACATGGAATAACAAGGAAAAAATACACGTCAAGTTGTCCTCTTCTATCCTTGCATTTATGTCTAACTCAATGCCATGCATGTTTTCAACTTGGAGTTAGAACAGCAAGAGGAAATAACATCTGAATTTCTGGCACTGACGGGGTGGAATGCAACATATCCGAGCTATTTGTGTCTCGAAGGTAGAATATACGCAGAATATACTAAGGTAGCTCCTCGGAGAGCGGATGAGACAGGCAGCAGTGTTGCTCTTCTAGATTTAGAGGTCACTAAGTCAGAATTTGTTCTATTATTTATTTATTTCATAATACACACACGTTCATTTTCCCTTTGTTCCTATGGCATAGATCAAAGCTAATCAATGTAGGAGCTAATAAGAACAGTGTTAGTTCCTAGCAGCTAAGTAGTTCATTAGTTTGCCCTTGTGGGTTTGATTTATAAATCCATATAGCAAAATGCCCTCAGCCTAGCACATTCCTTTCCTCTACTGCATAACTAGGAGGGCAGTTTAATAAAAAGCAGAGCTGAGTTTGCATGACTTGCACACTGCATACTTTTATTTTCTTGGCTCTGCTGGGACATAACCTTCTGCTCAGGCTAAAAACATAATTTTAACAAGTTGTTAGACTCTACTTATTTTTTTTCAATGCCAAAGTTACTGGAGGTCACAGAGGACATCTGTGCACTACCTCTACACGAGCATCTCAAAGTCCCAAGCACAGCATGGGCTGACTTCTGCAGCAACGACCCAGGCTTTTCAGGGGACGGGGGGCTCAGCCCACCCCGAGCTCTGTGCTAGCAGAGGACCGAGCCTGCACCGACAGACGCACAGACAGATCCCTGGGCTCTCCATGTCACCCCCGGACAGTCTCGCTCTGCTGCTGACGGGCACACCTCCCAGCCACAGCCCAGCGACGAGGGCCATGCGGCGGCCGGACAAACTGAGGCTGCACCGTACCCTGTCGCAGGCCACGCGCGTGGCTCCAGCCCGAGGGGAAAACTGCGCTTGGCTTTGGAATAAATCCTGTCACTTCACCCTAAAAAAGCATCACCGCTGTGCAGACGGAACATCACGGGGTGTTGGAGCTTAAGTTTGCACGTGGGAAATGGGTCCAGTCAGACTACCAAGTCTTGCCTTGTTTTCAAAACATAGGTATTGTGAGGAGAAAAGGTGAATTTTGCTAGGGCCTGGAGCTTCTTGGGGTACGCTGCCGCTCGTCCAGACCATCAGCAGTTTCTGCTTGTCCAAAGACCACCTCCGAATCAACACTTTCTTCTCCTTTTCTATGCAGATAAAGCGAGCCATGGAGGCAGTTGGGATCATAGGAAGCCCACCAGCTTTCTAATGGGCCAAACTAACATTTACATTAAAAACATACAGCTGTTTTTAACAGTCTGGATCACAGGCTTACTAATCTCTTGTCTAAGAGTTGCTTGCTTAGTCTTGAAAGCAAGTGAGCATAACTATTGATATAGTTTCAGAATGAAGAAATCATCTAGCTTCTCTTTCTGGATTAATTTTCAGACCCTGTTTAATAAGTAAATACCATCATTTTCTTTGTTTCTCTCTGTGTGAACAAGTACATTATTTGGTATTTTTAGTATTTAGGGTGTATTTGTACTTCATATTCGAGAGACTACTATAAAGTCTGTGGTTCTGACAATTATAGTCAGAGTTCTGATAGTTTTGAGACTGACATTTCAAAGTAATTAAATCATAAGCTTACAGTTATTAAAAATATATTTGAAAGGACAGAAGATTCAGCTCAGGCTTGGGAACTTGTGTTCTAAACCCACTGCAACACCATCATTTGCTTGTTCAGCACTTCAACCCCAGCCTCTACAAAATCACGCTGCCAGGCAGCGCTGTAAAGTACAAGGCGCTCTGAGAGACATAAAACCAGGCTTTATGCCCTCACTTCCATTTCTAAGAGGCGACTGACCCATCTTTTCCACCATAAATATAGCTCCATCTTCATGTACTTGTTGGTAACCTAAGCAAACCTCCAAAACTTCTCTTACAATAAGAACGTGCAGGTATATCCTGATCTGTTCAATAATAAGCTACTTTATCCACAAAAAAGCGTGCTCCTTATCACTTGTCTCACTGCTTTCGAATGTAGCAGGCTCCTACCACCGACTGCGCCCAGCGTTAATAGCTGCACCTCAATGCTCTCCTGAATGGACGTGCGCCCTATTCAGACATGAAACATTTTCCATAATCTGCAGTTTCTGATACAGAGCTGATGGGGACCGTTTGCAGGTTTTCAAATGAAAATGTACTTTTGGTAAACATTTGCTTCCCAGAAGAATTCTCAGTTTCTCAGTTTTCAAGTAAATGCACATAATAACTAGAGCGCTCTATATTTTTAAAATAACCCTTATTTAACCAAAGTTTTCTGGGGTAGGTAGAAGGCCAAAACCAATTTATTTGCTCATATAAGTTCCAACAACATCCTATATGCTAACTTGCCGTCATATAATCCGGTGCGAGCGCCGGGAATACCAGCTCCTCTGAGGTTTGCCTTCCAGTGGTGCAGTTAACTGCACTTGGTGGAAGAACACTTGAAAATGCAACTTGAATGTAACGTGACGGTTCAGAAAACGAAAGCCAGACCCAGCTGCCCCCCCAACTCACTTCATAACCAAAGAGCTTAAAAGTAAAGCACTGTGGAGGAGGAGAAGCAGCAGGACAGAACAGAGCGCTGCCCAGCTTGCTCCTACCTTTGCACTGGAAGTGGTGGGTCGGCGTGGTGAGCAGCAGCCTGTCCACCATGGCGTCCGGCCCGCTGCAGCGGGCTATGCCTGGCTCCTTGTACCCAGCCTTCACCCACTCGGAGAGCCAGCGGAGGTTGCAGTCGCAGTGCAAAGGGTTGGTTCCTAGAGCCCTGGCGGTGTAAAACCATTAACAGTGGTTATTTTGGCTTGCAAGCAAAGAAAACATCCCTGATCTCACTGAGGCACATTTTATTCTGCACTTTTACAGGAATGCTTTACTTCAGAATGTGGGAAAGATCTTCCGAGTCTTTTAGATTTATCTCCTCCAGTCTTCCCACTCCTTCTTCCCATCATCAGTTAGGAAGGCTGTATAAATACCTAACAACAAATCACTTTTTCAAACAATAAATCACCTTGCCAAACAATTGTGCGTGAGCAATGTCTCCAGACATCTTGCTTTCCTCAGATTTATCACACTGGTTTCTTTTATTGAAGTCTTTGGCCTTCCTGAGCGTATTCTAACGGTGAATGGTGTAATTGAGCTTGGACCCGATGACTCACGTCACGGCCTCCTCACTGGAGGAAGGACACGCACAGAGGATACCCCTGTTGTCAGACCTGCAACCTGGTGCCTGCTATGCTTGTTTATAGCTTCCAAAACGGATTTGCTGGTTAACCCATAGCTTAAGTCATATGGTTGAAGTAGATGCAGTCACTTCATGTAATTACAACCCACAGAATTTTTTCATTACTCCTGGACATCTTTCCAAAAGAAAACAAACCTTTTTACCTTAAATTTAGGTGCTGCCTTGACTCATTTTTACTATTTTTTCTCTAAAAGAAAGTGTCTTTTCAGGCAACCAGTCAATCACAAAGACCAGACTTCAGAAAAGTCAGTTTAAAAACAATTTTCTTCTTTCTTTCACACTTCACAAGTGTGAAGAAATGCGTATTGGAAGTCTGAATTTATTTTGCTGAAAGTAAATGTAGGGCATTAGCTGTACAATGCCTCCATTACCGCGGGAAGAAAATTAACTCAATAAAGATTAGCACAGGGAAGATACACTAAAGAAATGAGTCACTCAAACTGGGTCTTACACTTTACTATTTCCGCATGTTTTAAACTATTTTTAAGATGGTATTTCAAACTCCAGCTTCTTTCAAATAAAAACACATCAGACAGGATATTAAGACAGAAACCTCCGTGAATTTGTTGATACATTTCTATTGGAGTGACTAATGAACCCACTGTGCCCTAGACAGATTCATAATGAGAGTTCATAGGTTCAAACCCTGTCTAGGGCTCATTCATCAAAATTAAATGTGTACTGCAGCCCAGCATTAAAAAATATCCACCCATTCCTTCTGTAAATCCATTGCTTACAATGGAAAAAACCTACCAGGTTGACTTTTTGACTCTGTAACTGTGATCAACTGGCTCACTTGTCCAAGGTCAAACAAAATGCAGCAGTGAAAGCTGGACCCAGAAATGAACTTCTGCCTTGAGCCACTGCCATATATAAAATGGGAGTGGGAGGACAACGGAAAGCGAATTGCTGTGCTAATTAATCTTTTTGAACTACATCAGGAATAAAGCTGCTCTACAGACACTAGAAATAATTACCAACAACATTGTTGTACAACTGCAGAAATTATCACATGTATCTTTCCGTTCTTTTGTTTGTGGGTTTTCTTCATTTCTAGGAACTGCAGTGAATTCTTGTATTTCATTCATGATTTCTAACATACTCTTTCTATTTCTTTGCCCGTTATAGCAAAATATTTCCAGAAGGTAAAAATATCTTGTGCTGTAACGCAATACCACCACCAGCATTTTCAAAATGTTGTGCAGATATTTCTGTTCAGACACTTCTTTTTTTTTTGAGGCAACTTAGAATAAATTCAAGTAAGTCTAGCCATGATGATGTGGAGAAACAGCGGAGGGGACAGCTTATTTTTACAGATGACTAACACATTTGAGTAAAGATGAGACGATTCAACAGGATTGGGAAGTACAACAAGGTTTACATAAATGATTATATTACGATTAAATAAATGATTTATATTTTAAGTTTTTTATATATTGTATATATATTTATATATTACGTACAATATATTGTATATGTTATATATAATATCTAACATCTAATATATAATAATATATATTGTATAGTTATGTATTAGCATATAAATATTTATTTTATATATTTATATATTTATATGTTACAATTAAACGATTATATTTCTTAATTAAAGTAATAAATAGTAAACAAAACCAGTGTGTGTATACCATCTACAAACCTTCCTCTGTCTTTAGCGAGGTACATCAACTACACAGTTTGTTATAACAGTTACATTACAACAATATGATATTTACAATGTAAAGGAAATTTGGTGAACATTTTCTTGTAGGCTTTCAAGAGCTATCAAAAAGCAATGGAAGTATCTAGAGATCGGTTTTGTTCTTCCAATTACAGACTAGTTTCAAGCTGTTACAAAAGAGTCTGACTCAAAGCAATAGTTTTGTCTATGCTCTGCAAATATTTCTTGCAATTCTAAAGGTTACCCTGATACCCTCCCACCCCCAGACTGTGCGGATGCAGAAGGCCCCGGCTGAGTGCCCTGCTCAACACCTTGGTAGTCAGCGTTCCCCAGCCGTAACACCTATCCTACTCTTCGCCACACAGCTTGTAAATTTAACATAAAATTTCATTCTCCCATGCCTTATGAGTTTGAGTAGCAGCCCCTAGTATCATTTTCAAAACTATTCCTAGTGCATGCTTTCTCCTTGAAGACCTATATATCAGGAAGAGCTCAAAATGAGTCTATTTTCAATTACGTGTGACTTGTTTGAATAAGCACAGCTTTTTCTGGCATGTGAAGAGCAAAATCATTGCGGTTGCTAAAAGTTTCAGAGTTCTCTTTAAGAAATTGGAGAGCACAACTGCACTGTAAAATTCAATTGCTCAACTGTGCAAATTACACCCCAGACAGGTCTTATTTATTTTATGGATCCTATTTATTACTGCTCATTTGAGCTTTGTGTATTTTACATTTCTGGCAGCGCATACATCTAAACAGATAGACTGCAGTGATTGTGCTGGGCCAAAGGGGGTTCTATCGCTCCCTAAGGTGAACGGTTTACCCAGGAAAATTGTATCTGCACTTCATTTAAAGTAAACCCTGAGGAAACTCCAAACAAATGGGGCATGATATGTTTATCTCCCGAGTTCTAAAAATCCCCTCGGAAGCCAGATTCCCGGTATGGAAGATGCCACTGAGCTTCCAAAAGCAGGTACAGGGCTTCAGCCCACTCAGACTTCCCTTCCAAAACAACACAAAAAATGACCTGACCATACTGGGAACATGACGAAGAAATACACAATGCGCAAAACAAGTATTTTCTCTGACTTCTGCACCAAGGTGTAAGCCTGAAACAGAGGAGGTTATTTCTCAGCTGAAGCTGGAATTGCCTAAGCATGCGATTTCTGTCCCTACCAATCTATCTTTATTTTATATTGTCCAGAGAGAAACTGAGATAGAAAGCTGTTACACAGATATAATCAGAGGACATATCTGCTATCCAGAAAATATGTAACTACGAACTAAGCCTTCTGTTCAGGTAGGTGATCTGGAGGGCACGTTTAAGGTTGCCAAGAGAGAAACAGATATAGAAAATCCATGTTAAATGCACACGTATCTGTTGGTATGTCTTGATGTGCGTATACCTCAACTTCAGCTCACACCCGTGAGGGCACCGTCGGCGCAGAAAATCTCTGCATCAGCTCACGAAACCAGTCACTTCACAAAAGGACCAAGACACAGCCAACCCTCTGCTTGCTCGAGGACAGTAACCAAGAAACGCGCTACACAAAACGACTTTTCCTTTACATCTGTTGTCGAACGATGTGCAGTGTCACGCATTATCTCAGTGGAAAAACATTTTCTGTTCACTCTTTTGGCACCAACTGTTACACTTCAGATTTATTTTGTAACAACTGCAACTATTTGTCTTTACTGTTCTTTCATCGACTGAACTGCATTTAAAAATATCCTGGGCCTCCACCAATACAACAGTAATTTCCTGAAATATCTGAAATGTCTAATAATTTTTGCAAATGATGGAATGAAGTATTAATGATGTGAAATGACCGGTTTCCATATGATTAAATATATGTGTCTGAAGCAGTGATTCATCAACAAGTTCATATACTGACAACGTTTCTGTATGCAAAACATATGACACTTATTAAGCAAAGAATTCGCATTTGCTTAATATTTGCTCTTTGTGGGAGGCTTCCTGCCTCACTCCCAGACCATAACACACCCTGCATTTCACACAGACAACGCTGAAAGAAAGTCTTAAACACAGAGTCCACAGAAGGGGAGACTGTCACATTCGCTCATTTGGTTTTCCTTAAGGAAATATTTTGGTAACTAATAACAACAGGTTCTAGTATTTTTTTATTTCCTTTGAACAAATGCACCATGAATATCCAGAGCAGAACAAGGAAAGGGAGCAGGAAAACCAGACAAGCTATACAACTCACATTTGTAATAACATGTGCTGTTTTACAAATCTGAAACCATCAATCAGAGATGAACCCCGACAGAAGTACTTACAGATGGGACAGGGATACCAGGTCGTTGAAAGAACCTTCAGGAACACTGGAAATATCATTTCCGTGGAGCGTCCTGGAAGAGGGGAGAAGCAGGAAGGTATCAAACCACAGTATTCTGTCTGCTCTCCACAAGTGAAGCAACTCGTGCTTAAGAAGGATATTTAATTTTGTTTCCAGAGTTTCTATGAGCTCCACAACTCATGAGCTTCCATGCTTTATTACTTCGACTTCTAGATGCTGACATTTAAAATAATGATACGATCGGAATTAGTGGTCACTAACATTTTAAATTAAAAAGGTGCCATACTACTTATGCTATTAAAAGTGTACTGAAGACAAGCAGACCCTCACACAGAGACCTGTACGCTTCTGCAGAATCCCACTAGCTGGAAACACAGAAAAAACAGAACGGGGGAAATAGGAACTGTGAAAGTTAAATTAAGTATTGATTGCAGAGAGAGCTAGAAGAGAGCAAGGGTCCATGAGGGCAAATAGATCTGCATTTTCACATGCCAGTTTCCCATTCTTACAGTGGGAAATACCTCTTTGGTTGGTACTTTTAAAATCTAATTGACAAATACATTTATGCTACCAGGGAAAACACTTTAAATCAGTTGTTTTAGGGCATTATTCACCCTGCTCAAAGAAACTAACACTTTTCAAGCAGGGTTTGCAGGATCCTTGTGAAGGGGTTCTCCACTGTTTCCAGGACAATTTAAGCAGCCACTCTCTCTCTTTTCTAAGAAATAACATTTGTGTGTGTGTTACACAGGCAAGCACAAACGGAAGGATTTTTCTTGCAGCTTGTAGGGCACAATACTTGTACTCAAAGTGCCAGACACAAGAGTAAAAATCATTATCTGTGATTACTTGTGGTTTTCATTGCAATTGCAGCTGAAGGCCCTGCTACAAAGTCGGGCAGCCTCACCAGCAGCTGTGAGAGGCAAACACCACCGTGCCTGCTAAACCATGTCCCGAAGTGCCACACCTACTCTTTTTTTGAACCCCTCCAGGGATGGTGACTCCACCGCTGCCCTGGGCAGCCTGGGCCAGTGCT
>Ga0181612_131461_pt1 | contig 13588 bp, 6 predicted proteins | sample HoacroProtozoa21_FD_119630 | JGI IMG/M metagenome (GOLD analysis project Ga0181612, IMG submission 119630) | Hoatzin crop microbial communities from Cojedes, Venezuel. Combined Assembly of Gp0051906, Gp0051904, Gp0051908 | reverse complement strand
CTGGAGACTTTAGTATTGTTCATGCTTATGTAAAACTAAAGGACAGCCCAGCCCTGGAAATAAAGACTTTGCTTCTTGGAAGCTTAGAGCTGTCCATGAAGGAGAAAGGATATCCGTGGACAACCAAGATAAGGCCAGCATCCCAGTCCCTCTGACATGTCTTTGAAACCCTCCCAGCATCTTCTGGCATCCCAGATAAGCAATTATAGCAAGATTGGCTCCAGGGACATCGGGATCAATAGACAAGCAGCAAGAATGCTGCAAAAATATAGTTGCTTTGCAAGGTTTTACTATGATTAGTAATCAATAGTGTGGGTGTTAGTGATCAGTGAAATCGTGTTGTACCCGAACCTTTGAAGGGTACAAGAATGTGCAAAACCATATGCACATGAATAAATATTTACCCTTGTAATTCTGTATGTTGTGTCCTAGCTTTTCTTCTCAGTTGACATGGACCAGTTGTGTATTTTTGTGACAGAGGTGAAGAGGACTATGACCTTGCTGCTGTGCCCCTCTGTGTCTGAGCAGCACTGGAAATGGCCGATCTGTGATCATCCAGAGCCAGTCTGTATCGTTTTTCCCTGTATGTGGGGTATAGCTCAGCGTAAGCAAAGTAAAGCACTTACCAGACCACTGACACAGGTAAAGTCAAAGCCTGGGAAGCTTGTTTTAGGGGAGGAGAAAGGCAGCTAGTCGTTTCGGACACTACTTCTTTCACTAGCCCTAATGAAAGGACCTTCAGTGCTTTTGCACTTTTTAATTTGATGTTTGGAGGCGTAAGCTGTAACAACTCTGTAGAAGGAAGGATGATGTTCAGCTGGGTTGTTGTGAACAAGGACTGTACCTCTGGTGCATTAACAGAAAAAAGGGTTCCTGATGTGGAGAACTAAGCACTACTGGTTAACTAGTAAACTTGTGTGCAGGACTTTATGGATGAAGGGAGAGAACAAAACAGTGCCAGAACTTGAATTATATTTGGTGAAGGAGTAGCCTCAATCATATTGATGCAGGATATTGCATGACCGTGTGTTCTTTGTTGTATATTTCAGGGAATGGCAACAGCATCTAAGGTCTGATGTTGTCCCCACAGGCTCTTTCGGTGTTGTGGAGATGGAGATGATGTTGTGTTCATGTAATATCACAAGTTTAGGTCTGTAAATACTGACATTGGAGTGCTGGGGAACTTCACTGAAACATGCTGAAAGCTTACAAACACGAGTAGGCCTGACATTGCACTCATTGATTTAAAAATTGTGGTGACTTTCATTAGTGATCTATGTAATGTGCTTTGGGTATCGTGAATTAATTGTTTTTATCTTTAGTGGTGGAGAGACAAGGTTTGATATATGTATGAGAGTTACTTGAAGTAAATTAACGGGTTGTTTCCATGCACTTGAGGGCTTATCACTGGGCTGTTAAGGCTTTTTAGTCTGAATTCACTTACCTGGCTTAACAATGTGAAGATTCAGTGTCATGAGCATTATTTGTAGCTGTTGGAATTGAACCTGGGTTGATACCATTTGGAAAAAAAACTTGTGGGAGAAACGAAAGAAATCTTAGTTGGTTTTTTGAACAGTCAGTCTTGGGTATTGCTTTGGTGAGAGAATAGCTTCTGTCCTCTCCTCATCTCATGCTACAAGAGTTACTTTCAATACAGTGAACAGAGTTTCTTCTTGTGGAAAGAAGTGGCCTCAGTGTTTCTGTTGGTGTCGCTGCAGTGCCCATTTTGCTGCTCAGCAACTGCATGTTTGCTGTTAATTATTTTTTAAAAAAAGAGATCAGATTGAAAATGGTGGCGGTTTTAAAGTAAAATTTAAGTTACTTTTTAAAACACAGCAACATTGCTAGCAGTCGGTCCCCAGAAGTCTGAATCCTGTTCTCCTATTCTGACACCTATTTTACCCCTTTTGAGATTTTTAGCTTTTGAAGCTTACCTTGTGAGCATATTCAGCTGCTAGGTTTTGTGGAGTTCTTAAAAAAAGAGTGAAAAATCCCAATTTCAGTGCATAGGACAAAGGTTTCATTCACTTCAGCAGGCTGCTTTCGTCACTGGCTGAGAGAGTGTGCTGAGATTTAGGACTTCCAACCTGGTTTTTGGCACTAGGAGAGTGACGTAATTTCCTGAGTTGTGTGACTGTGCTGGAAAATTCAGAAAACTGGGATTTTTAAACAACCAGCTTTATTTAAAAGCCCACGAAAAGATACATTATGCTGAATATGAAATAGTAAATTCTACATTAAAAAATACTTCAAACCAGTGAAGAGGGACGCTGAAAAGGTGTCCTTTTTACAGCTCAGGAAATTTTTAACTTATTGCCTTAGTAAGATTTTGTAAAATAGTTAACCTTTGCAAAATAAAATATAACATTTCTTTGTAACCATGAAACAAAGGTGTTGTGAACCAGAATCAGGTGTTGTGATATCCCACTTATACTGACAAAAACTCATTTGGAATGAGATTGATGTGGAAAAACAGCTAGATACTGTCCTTCCAGAACTCTTTCTTGAACTCTTATTTAGAAAGTGTGTATAAAGCATGGCTGGGGAGTGTTGGAGGGAAAACATTTATGGGAAATTCTAGATGACATTTTAGTTGCCATGACTTATACTGGTTCTCAGCTCTGTCTGCATAAAGTTGAATATTCTGAGACTCTAAGGTCATCCGGAACTGGGAAACCATAGCAAAAGATTCAATTCATATTAGCCATTTTTACTTCGAGGACTGGCAGTTCTATTTTACATTTCTTATAAATGATGCTCTGAAATTTTAACGTAGCTTAATTTGGCTCCATGACAAGATCAAACACCCATATATTGTACTTTTGAGTTTGAAGTACAAATTAACTTTTTAACATTTTGGCTTACTACTAACTTGTAAGATTATTTTGAGCCATTTGTTTTAAATAGTTGCTTGCCTTTTCTTATTTTGGTTAGAGTTTTTTCTCTTTTTAGTCTGTAGCTAATGTAGAAGAAAAGCCTCTCTACATTTTTTGTTTTTCATTCAACTTGGTTGTGTTCTCTGGTTTTTCTTTTTCCTCCACTCAGATGACAAACCATGCAAGAAGAGCAGTATGAGGATATATACAGCTTCTGATCCCGGCAGCAATGAGATGGTTGAGATACGTGAAGAACATATTGCTTCCGTAACACGAATGATTTCTAGCTATTAGATTTTCACTGGGGGCTGTGTTCAGACTGGTGACTTCTCTGGCTTCAGAAAGAAGAGAATAGAGTAGTGGTGATGCAGAATCACGTGAAAAGCAACATGTCAAGTGTTAGAGTGGATGTCAAAATGGAAAGACAACAGCCATTGGACGTTCTTAGGAGACTGATCACAAGCAGGATCTGAAGCAATTCCTTTAGACCAAAGGAGCTATCAACCCACTCATTACCATCATCATTTAACATTAACCATGGTTCATCCTATGAGTTTCTTGAAAAACATTGGGAAAAATATTATCATGGGTGATGTGAAAATTAAAAAGATTCTGAAAAGTTTCCCAGAGTCCTGTCTTCATTCTGATAATAACAACAATGTGGAGAAAAAAAGATTACTGTTGTTTGCTTCCTTGGGTTGTTACCCAAGGTTGTTACCCAAAATCTTTGTGACAGGTTGAATAGAGCACCACAAATATTTTCGAGCAGAGTAGAACTGGTACATGACATACTTCCTCATGAGGTCACCCGTACACAGTGAAAACCAAAATGGCTTTTTGAAGAAGACCATTTCTAGAAATGTCTTAGTCCTCCTATGGAGCAGAAAGTAAGCGACGGCTAGAACTTAGTTTCTCTAGATATTTTGCAAAAAAGAACAAGTGAGAACTGTTGACTCTTCTCCCTGACTGTGTGGCTGATATTTTAAACTTATCTAATGAGTACATGGAAAGAAATCTTACAGGTAGCAAGGAGAAACAGCCTTCCCTTGATTGTATTGAAAGAAATGCGGATAGACTTATTCTTGACTATTTGCAAGTTCTTTATCTTTCATTCAGAAACTTCAGTGATAAAATATTTCATCTCATACAGTCAGAAATCTACATTAAACATATGACAAACTCATATTCTGTGTACAAGTGCATTAAACAGTGGGATCAAAAAAGTGGAAAAGCTTGATTACAGCTGCAATTTGTAGAAATGGCAGTCTTGCTCTTATTAAAAGAAGATTTGAAGATAAACTGAGAACATTACGTGTTGATTAATCAGATACAGCTATCATTCATGAGTAGAGAATCTATTGTGCGAGAATTCCTTGAGCAGATCTTGTAATTAAAACATTTTTAAAAGAGGACTTTTCTGTATTACTTTGGAAAAGTTCTAAATTCTTTTTTCTCCACTAAATAAACAGCTGTAAGTAAATGTTCTGACTTTAGTACTGTAGTTCTCTGCAGTGGCCACAAGAAAGTTCTGATGCTTGACTTGTGAAATGTGAAGGTAGCGGACCTCTAGAGAAGTATTAGTGCACTTCTGCTGATAATTTGAATGGAATCAGTGATGGCACAGGATGCAACAAATGCCTGAAGGAGGTGTAAGAAAGGTCGGTCTGCTGTCCCAGCATCTTGGGGGCAGTTTCATTAAATGCTACAGAAGTCTTTGTGGGAGATTAGACTAGTTTGTGAAATACATTAAGAAGGTCCCTCTCACAAATGAAAAAGTAATGTGATGCTCTGATGTATAAAAAAAGGATAATTTTGTTTTTCAGATGCATTTTTTTTCCTACTGCTACGTTACAAGATCTTCAAATACATACGTATAGGCACTTGTCTTCTGATCACGCAACTGATCTTTTTGCTGAGTTTTGGTAAAATTAAGTTTCTATTGCTTTGTTTCCTCTTCCTTTTTAGGCTACAGTTTGTAGTCTAAAAACATCTATCTTTGGTCAGAAATCTAGATAAAATTTAATCCAGTGTGTATGCAAGTTTTCCAATTTACTTTTGTTACTGAATATTTAGTCTTTCTAGATGAATTTTTAATTTCTAGTCAACAAGAAAGGCACTGTTCTTGGTTAGCGTTCTTCCACAGTTGTGGGTTTTTTACTATTTCCTCTTGTTAGGAATGCCTGGAGGGGGGACGGTGCCAGGAAGGCTTGATCCTGACTCCTGTAAAGTAGAAATGTTGAGGCAGGTTGTATTTGTCTTTTAGTAAGAATTTAATTTCCATTTTTGTCTTAACTTTCGTTCAAAAGCTGTTATGATTAGAAGGTTGGCCTTTCTTTACAGCAGGAAATCAGAGTGCAAAACCAGGATTTTTTTATCGTCTAGTTGTTACTATTTAAAGGGACAGGTAATATAAGAGAAAGTGGATGCACATCCCTCAGGAATGACTAGAATTACCTGTTTTTAAAATTTAAGGTAATCTGTATTTGCAGTTGGTGCACAATTAAGTTAAGAAGGCCCTCCAGTAGCTGAAAGAGACTGGTTTTATTTCTCTTAGTGTTGTTTTCCAGTAACTAAAAAAGGTGGAGATCCTACAGACCTACAGTGACTGCATGAAGACTTTTTGTCCATTTCAACATTTATTTTTATTCAATGCCATTTTTTTCTTTATGGTGAATGTGTAAAATTTACCAAGAAAAGTTAGCATAAGCTGCACTTTTAAGACAGTGTAAAATAGTAAGAGCAATAGCTGTAATAACTGCTGTAGATCAATGCTTCAAAACAGATACTCCAAAATGTCAAGCTGCATATGTATTCTTTGGCTCTGAGAGAAACTGCAGTAAATGCTGCTTTTATAGAGAGTGTCTCTGACTGCCAACGGAAGAACTGTAACACATTTATAGGGAGTAAAAGTTGGAATGAAACATGCCGGAGTAGAACAGCAATTACTTCCTTTTTACCAATGGTAGAGAATTATTATAATAATGAGAACAATAATGGAGATATGTTTGAAAGATGGCTTAGTTATTAGAAGTTATAATTTCATTAAACGGTAGATTACAAATAATGACAAGTTCACCCCAACCCAAAATTTCCATTAAGGAATATGTATTTTCTTGCTATTTAAGTAATAAAGATGATAAACCAAAAAAATACTAATTTCTTTTTTATTAGTGTGTATGTGGTAGCAGAAATTTTATGAAGGCAAAATACAGCAGTAGTAGCTCTTAAATGGAAAAAATAACTGACCATTTGTTTCCTAGAAAGGGTAAAGCTCATTGTATTTGAAGTTTAGCAGTAGATCAAGAGGGTGGAATACTGTGGGAAATAATTAATGTGATATTATATTCCAACTAATTACTGTACATATGAAATATGAAGTTCACAGTATGTTTCAAAGCAGTCATGACCTTTCATGGTAAAGGAAGTTAATCAGCCAAACTTTTGTCAGCTCCACATACTGTTTGACAGAGATGTTTGTTACTGTGAAAGGTAAGAAACCAAATACTCTTTAGGGAGAAATGTGGCATAATTGACTTGCGGGACAGCAGTTCTTACCGGATTGTAAGAGCTGCCAAACTGCTTGATATGTTCTAGACCTTTACTAGCAGAGGTGTTGGAAGTTTGAGGGTCCTTCTATATAAAATCTATATAGAAGTTGTCAATAAAAATAGAGTTCTTCCCAACCTGTTGAGCCAAAAGCTAAAAAATACAGGAGTTGTTTTTGTGGCAGCTGTGTTTCACTGAGTACCACTAAGGAAGTTCTGTTTTCTTCCGTATCTTTGTACTCCTTGTGCATATATGTCACTTCTAAACAAAGAAAACCACATTGTTGGTTATTGGTAAAACATGGTGTTGCAGAAAAGGTCTTAGAGAACAAATGAGAGAAAGCAGATTACCCAAGTCACATAGAATATAAATTGCCTCGTGGATGGGTTTTTCAAGAATTATACATAGATTATGAATGTGTTGAAATACGAAGAACTACATAGTTCCTGGAAAAAGACCTAACATATATGGTACCCATTTGGTCTAGATCAGCCATTGTGTCTTCCACTGAAAAAACTTTTGGAGCTGGAATTGATAGATGAGAGTTGGCAAAGAGCTCCCAAAGTGGTAATTGCATTAGCATTCGTAATCTGTATGAACTTTTAGAAGTTTCCTTACAAAGAAATTTCTCTCAACAGAAATGCAAGTCCTCTGTGATAGAACATAGAAACTGGAAACATGTTAATAAATGTAGGAGTGAGGGTGACCTCAGTATCCTACCAGAGTTTTGTGTGTTATGTGGGAGGCTGCTGAAGACAGAAATACTTGTTTCAGTTTGGTTGCTTCTGTTAACTAGGTGTCCTAGCTTTCAGTATACTTTTAACATTGACCTGGGCTCGTCTTGGAACTTATTCCTGTTTGTAGTAATTTCAGTATTTACTAAGCTTCTTACATTCCTAATGCTCTGGGAGCCCAGTAACAGAGGTAATTAAAAAGATGATCTGTCTTATGATAGTGTCAATGGCTTCTCTTCATTACACTGCATAGTGGGAGGTCATGTCAACTGATCACAAGTAGGTACTATACAATTGTTTTGAGACTACAGAGACTCCTAGTAGAGAGCATGTTCTTCATGTAAGTGGTTTTCTTAATAGATGATGCCAGTAGGCGTCATGCTAGGTGCGAGAGGCACTGGCCACAGGTGAATATGATTAGTAAAACTATCCAAGATCAGACAAACATGTTAATTGAAAGTCTGCTTTTAGAGACAAAGTGCTGAACGGGCCCTATTCTAGCCAGTGCTGTACTGACATTTTCAGATTGACTGAAACAAGGAAGGTTGATGAGGGATAGAAGGAAAAATCTCATCAAACAAGGAAGTTTGATGAGTGGAATGATTCAGTCTCTGTGTCCATTCAGGCCCTCAGTGTTGTATTCATATGTAGGAAGTGTGCAGACATGCGCTATAGGAGTACAAATCCCCTCTGCTACTAGAAGATCCGGGATATATGTTTAGCTATTCAGAAAGATCCAATTTACTGTAGAGAGAAGCATGAGTGTTGCTTAAATGATTCCCTCAGAAGGGAAATGATAATTTCATTTCATTTTTCTTCCTTCTCCCCACATTAGGAAGAGTAATAATAAGATAAATAAAAAGCGACGTGGTGGTTTGTCAGGAAACAACACATCTCCATTTCACTAAATAATAGATTTGCTGAGCACATAACCATTGCTGTAAGATGTTGAGAGCAGAATCCTTGTAAAAAGCAATGTCCTGGATTTCCAGTCAAATAAATGCACAGTCAGCTTCTCCCTGACATAGTCTGAAATCAGGGAAAGAAAATTTGAGACCCAAATACAGCATGCCAACCGAAAATGTATTACTTGCAATAAGTCTTGGAAAAGAGTAAAAGCCTGGTTTAAGATAAAATAGAACTTCTTTATCTGAGAGAGGTCCTTGAAAAAGCAGTTGCGACAGCATAAGAGATCCAGATCTCACGTCGCTTAAGGAGCCTGCCCGCAAATTGCTGTCCAAAGGAATGGGTTAAAAAGGTTCGAGATCAGCTGAGATACTGGCAGTCAGGGCAAAACAAACAAAAGGCTCTATTCAGTGACTCCTGCCACAGATGACTAAAAGTCTGAGGGCAAAAGGAATTTCAAATGTTTCATGTTAATAAAGCTGAAACATTGGCACACAAATCCTATGTTTATGGTATTTTTTAAAAGACTTTTAATTATTAATGCTAGTTTTCTGAGATGAAGGGGGACAGAGAATGAGCTGCTAAAAGCCTCACAATGGTTCTTTTGTATGCAAAGCCAAGAAGAAATTTTAAAACTTTCTTTGGCAGTCAAAATTAAAATTGCTGTAGACTTATGATGCCCTAGACATTTATTTTTTGTATATGCCATATGCTCCCTTAAAATTATTTGTTTTAAAAATGTTGTTTCACTTGGAAGAAACCCAGAACAGGAGGAGAATTGCCACCAGCTAGAATTCGATTATAGCTGTACAAGAAGCTACAATCTATTATTTTACCTTCTTGGAGCTCACTGCTGACAAATTTAATCAAGTTGTGTAGGTCTGCGTGATTCCCAGGAAGGGATGGCACCTTTAGCTGAGAGGATTGGATGTGCACTTTTTTAGATAGACTCATGGTGATTCTAATTTTTAATATAGCTTCCTAAAACAGCAGCTGTTTCACAAATATGGGACCACTGTCCCAAAGAATTTACAACCTGAGTTAACTCGGTATGACTCAGTATGTTACAGAAACAAGTAGTAGTAAGAAAATAGGATGAGGAAATAATACAATCATTAATGATAAAAGATGTGATTCCTGTTGAGCACCATTTTCCTTTGAAGGTTCTGAAATCCGCATTTGAAAGAGAAAGTACAGGACGTACTATTTATTTCTTTAGCACAGAGCTTGTAGAAGAAGGAGTTTTCAGGACTGGTTTGAAGCAGAAATCACCAGTGTTGAGAGAAAGTAGGGCCTTGTGAGATATTCACACATGAGGGGCAATGAGGGTACAGTTACGGACCCCTGCTCATTAGCAATGGTACAAATTCACTCCTGATACAAGGTGGAACAACTCAGCTGACTTTCATGGCGCAGCATCGTAAGTAGGCAGATGTGGCTAGGTATTGTAACTACCATTTTTAACAAAGAAACTGATTGCAGGGTTCTTTTTAGTTATAATGAATAATAAAATTATCAGCTCTTTAGTCTCCCTATAGGTGAAACTTTGCTGAAGCTATGAGAACAGCCGTGGTGTTTTATTCACTCTCTCGGCTCTGTGTGGAGCTCATTGCAGGTTACTGGTTTATAGTCTTAATCTTTTTCCCTGATTTCCTGCTTCCCTGCTCTCCCTCACTTTTTCAGAACACCAGGCTACACTCACTATCACATTTAAGGGAATTTCTTGAGATGTGGTTTCTACAGTTTGTCTCTGCTTTTTCTCACTGTCAGCAAGTGCTTTTTTTCTGCCATTGAGTTTCTGAATGGATTCCCTAAACTCAGCTTCCTTCCTGATTGGCTGTTTTCTTGAAAATATAGTGGCATGATAGCTCCTGATTAACTGCTGTGTCCGTCTTAAATTTAGGCCTCTCTAATTTACAAGAAAAAGTTTAAAAAATATTTTCAGTCGTTTCTGAGCACAGCAGCTCATTAAGTTACCTCTGTTCTTTCATAAAGGGAAACTTTTAAGACTTTTAAGTAAAGGAAAAAAAACTTTTATAGGTTGTTATTTAATAAATTGTGATTTGAAACAACGTATTTACAGTTTCTTAACTGAAATCCTTCTGTAAAACCAGGTCTTTGGAATTTCTTCTGCTAATTCAAATGATGCTGATGTGACAAGTTGGTGACACACCAACTTTATTTTGAGTTGTCTTAGGCCAAGGGCTAAACAGTGAGAAAGAAACTTCAGAAATGTAGCAATTTAAAAGTTATTGAAGCAGATTCCTTAGACTTCCCTTGTGAGTCCGAAGGAAGCTTTCCACTGTCATGACACGAGATACATTGGAAAGATGAAGGAATGAAAAGGCATCTTTTTCCCTTTACTATTTTTTAATTTCTATATCTTGATGTGCACAGCTTAGTGAAGCTCTGAGTTCTGGTTCCAATATGTAACTGTGCAATGAAACTTGGATTTCCACAAAATTTAAGAGTGTAGGTTTTTCTGTAATAAGGCCAGCCCATGTCCTGTCTTTGACAGTAACTTGTACCATGTATGATTGCATTAGACAGTTATGAAAGAACTTGATCAAAGCTGGTGGCAAACTTTGTAATTTGCTCAATAGAAGGTCAAATTATTATTGATTGGATTATGCCCTTTATGACTGGCTGGGATAATTTCTAAACTGTTAATTGTCTGGCATTGCTGGGACATCTCATATTCCCCTCACAGTTTTGAAATAAACAAGAGAACATTTCTGCTAGGGAAATGTCAACACACTTGTATGGGTCTTTTTTTTCCCCCCCTAGTATTTGGTTACACTGTGGATGATTTATTCTTTATACCATCTATAAATGACCAATACTGTGCTACAAAAGCACAGGAAACTATTTATGACCTTTTACTAGGCAGAAGTAAGTATATAACCAGTTTATACAAACACAGTTGTTTTGTACCCCAGCTTGCTGCCAGCATGCCCATTACTCTTGAGCCTTTTGTATGTGTCAAGACCTATTCCTGCAGGCATCCTAACCATGCTCATTCTCGAGTCTTCTGCTGAGCTCTCTGTTCCTTTCTCCCCTGCTCTGTATTAATTCATTCCCTTTCTGTGGCAGTGAGAACAAACAGATGAAGGGAAAGGAAAGGGCAACTCTGTTGAATTCTTTCTTAGCAAGAAGCATTTTCTCGAAATAAAACAGTTACAAAAATGAGCAGAGGAACCCTCCTCCATGTGCTAGGGGGAAGGACTATATTGTTCTCAAGGAGACTGAGACAGATAGAGGACACGGGGAGTGCTGCTGTGTAAGCAGACGAGGATTAAGATGAACAGGTTGTTGATCTGTACCTGGTTTGTTTTTCCGTAGGGGAAGAAAGCGTATGATGGTATTGATAAAAGTTTGAAACATAATGCATGCGTACTAAAAGGCTGAATAAAGTTCCCTGAAGAATTTTAATTTCTACATTCCTCAGCTTCTCAGTGTTTGGTTTTCTGATGTAGCTTTTTCTGTAAAGTGCAGAAGTGAAATAGAATATTAGTGTATTAGTGAAACAGAATGGAATATACTCTTAGTGGGTTATGAATCGATACTGAAAGATCACAGCTCAAAATGTCTTAAAGTTTATTTCTGTAAAAAATAAAATTGTATATTTCAGTTAAGCCAGATTTACGCTTCTTTTCATGGGGATAGTTCTTAGTCTTTGTCTAGATGGCCTTTCTGCTGTTTGCAGCTAGGTGGGGTGAGTGCAACACTAAAATTCAGTCTGAACACCAGCGCTGAATTAAAATATACAGTGAATAGCTAATTTAAAAGTGCAACAGTATATTTAATGTATGACTACACAGAAATGTTGTTTAGGTAAAAGCATACTACACTGTAATTTCTGGCAATTCAGCAAACAAGATGCAACTTAAATTTTGGTTTTATGACTATCAAGTGATTTTATAAATTCACTGCAGTCTTAATATTCATAATGGCTTATATCTAAACTATCAGATTGTGTTTCCTTGGCATTGTCTATACCTGTGTAATTGACTTGGAGAGCTATATATGGAATTTGAAGGGGATGGGAAGAAGAGAGCATTGTTATTTCATAAAACAAATGAACCAGTTGAGAGAAAAGAGAACATTTTTTTATTTTTCCTTAAATATTTATCCTTCAAGACCATTTAATGAAAGTCACCACTAGATAATCATCTGTCTTGCTGTTTATCTGCCCAATTGTTAAGAAGTTTTTAACTGCATTTTTCTTTTTTCTTAAACCATGGACATCTGAATCCTCATTTATCTCTTCTCTCAGTTCATAAAAAACATGGCAAGGAAAGCATGGCAAAGCTTTGAGAATAGAATGTTTTCTAGTCACAAACATTGGAAGCTAAGGGAAAGAAAATTCTGAATGCTTAAAAACATGTTAAACAGATCCAGCTGAAATTCCTAACTTTGCAAAATTGAACAGATGCACAGACTTTATATCTAGAAGATACTAAGCCTTAGATTTTATTATCACTTATGCCTTGATAACTGTATACAATCTACTATACTTACTGTAGAATTTTATCCAGTAATTCCTTTGTCAGTCCCAGCAACTTTGCTGCTGAACTAGCTACATATGGGGACCAGAGGAGTGGAAAGAGCACTTGACTAGCTCAAGGTCCTACAGGAATCTGTGTTAGAGCTGGCAGCTGAATCTGTATCTCCTGAATCACAGGCCAATTTTGTACAAAACAATCCATTTTCTCAAGTTATCACAATAAAGCACTATCTTTTTTCAGTGAACATTTTACCTGTGTAAAGAACATTGTCAAACTGTTCTAAACATCTATACTACTTCACTAGGGTCCAGGTCAGAAAAGCTATGGAGTTGCAGAGTGCCACAGAACCAGTTCATTGTGTCCATACTGAGCTGGGCTTTGGAAGACTCCTAAGGTATCGCCTCTGTGGAAGAAGCCTGTAGTAGTTTACTCCATGATTTTGTTCTTGCTATATAACCAAGCAGTAAACCATTAACATTTTTTCTGCTTTTTTATCCAGTACCTTACATTTTCAAAGTGTGTTATGAATGTTCGTACACCAAATCAGCACTCCAGTTATGTCAATGTAATGATGAAAAAGATCGCATATTATTTTACTTTTGGGGAGAATGAGCTATGAAAAGGTTAAGTAATCTGATCATGAAAACTGTGGCCTGATGACTTATGCATGGATCCATGTGGCGAGAGACCTGTGTGTCAATCAGAGCACTGTCTGTTTCATTATGTGATATTAATGAGTAATCACTTGCCCTGTGGTTTTCTATTCCTAGGAGCAAAAGACTTATATGTGATGGTGCACAGTGCTGTGTCCTGTGATCAATCCAATCCAATCCAATCCAATCCAATCCAATCCAATCCAATCCAATCCAGTCCAATCCACCACACTTGTAAATACCTTACAAAAGCTGCTTTCTCAGGCAAGAGGATTACTATGCTGAATGCCACACATACTGTTTAGCCAAGGGCACTATGTGTACCAAGAAAATGGACCATTTATAGAATCGTAGAGTCATAGAAT
>Ga0181612_152053_pt1 | contig 13589 bp, 8 predicted proteins | sample HoacroProtozoa21_FD_119630 | JGI IMG/M metagenome (GOLD analysis project Ga0181612, IMG submission 119630) | Hoatzin crop microbial communities from Cojedes, Venezuel. Combined Assembly of Gp0051906, Gp0051904, Gp0051908 | reverse complement strand
GTGTTGGCGGTGAGGGGTCCACAGGGTGCGGGTCGGCGGCTGCCCCCCCCCATCACCGGGGCGGTGGGACCTGAGCGCGGGGGGCAGCTGGGCACCCCGGCCCCGGCATCCCCCGTGCCTCAGTTTCCCCCCCTCCAGGAGAAGGGGACACCAACCCCACGGGGACCGCGGCAGAGCCAACGCATCCGTGTCTCTAAAACGCTCTGAAAATGGAAAGTACCAAAGTCCCGAGTCGTGGTGCGCGACGTTTCCCCCCGCCCCGCGAGGAACAACCTGGCGCGGGGCTGCAGGCGGAGGTTTGGAAGGTGACTGCGTGGCCGCGGGGCTGAGCCGGCACCCCGGGGCTCAGCACCCGGCTCCCTCCCGGGCAGGATTCGCTCCTCCTGCCGCAGCCCGGGCCACCCTCGCTCGTGCCGGTGGGCAGGCGGGTGGGGAGCTGGCACGGTGTCGTGGAAGGACTTTCCATCGCTAACAGAGCCTTGTCCGGTTCCCTTCGGTCTACCGCGTGCATTTCATTGTCAACTTGAGGTTGTTGTTGTGCAAAAGAAGTGATTATGAATAAAAAAAAAAAAAGAAAAAAAAAAAGAAATAAACTTGGTATGAAACCACACGTGCCCATCTCTCTCCGTGAATGGATTGTTTTCGTTCTGAGGCTTCTCTTTGTGCCGTGAGAATACCGACAAAACGCATTAAATGTAAAATTGACCTAAAGATTGAACGAAAGAGACTTTAAGTGTCCATATGCTAAATGAGTACTTTGCACTCAGCATAAGAGATGCAGAGACCCCCAGTTTATGCCCATTCTCAGAGCAAAAAAAAAAATAATGAGATGCTTGAAGGAGGGTGCTGCTGCCATCCCTGCTCCCGGGAAGGTGAGGGTGTGCGGCGTCTTCACAGAGGAAGAGCGGAAAAGGTGTCAGACAATCACAAAGACAATAAACCCTGTTCTGGAAAACACGTGAGCTTCTTTTTTACAAGAAATCCAGTGCTTGCTTAACGAGCTTTTCCTGAGTAAGGACGCAGCCTTCCCCCCGGATTGGGCAGGGTGGGGGGGAGCGGAGAGGACCCAAACCCGGGAGCCCCCCACGGCCACCGCTCCAAGTCACAGCCCTGGGGCCAGGCACACAGAAACCCCCCAAAAGCTGCAGCTGAGCGCGGGGAGCTTTGTAACCCCCGGGGAGAGCCGAGGGCAGGGGCTGGGCGGCTTCCCCGGCTGCTGAGGGAAGGGTGGCAGAAGCCGAGCCGAGGGGAAGGCAGGAGGTGGCACGTCTTCATGGCCAGGGCAGGATGGTGCTGGGGACATCGCCACCGCCGAGCAGCCCGCGCCCGATGCTCTTCCCACCCGTGCGCAGGACGCTGCCGCCCGCGCAAACAGGAATTCTATTTTTGCAGCGTGGCCCTTCCTGATTTTAGAGATAGCGACCTAACTGCAACCGCAGCGCTGCTGGCTTTCCTTCCGAGGTTTGCTGCAGACCACTGACCCGGGCTCCTGGACAAAGTGAATTTAGTAAAGTCAAGCCTCTGCGGTTGTGTTAAGGAAAATAGGCACGGTGCCTCGGCGCCACAAAATTCGAGATACATTGGAGAGACCAAGCGTGGTCACCCTCTAACTGGTTAATTCAAGTCAGATCCTTCATCCTCTTGTGATCCGAAGGAGAGAGCGGCAGAGGAACGGGACGCGCTGGGGCGAGGGCGGGCGGGAGAGCGGTGGGTGCTGCAGAGACGCTCCCACCGCCCTCGAGCCTCTGCCCACGCGTGCAGCCCCGCGGGGCCGAGCGCTTGCGGGCAGCACCGAGAAGCCTCAGAGACGCGATGCTGCAGCCCTGGACCGGATTGTGGCACCCACCAAAATGCCTCTTCCGAGATCAAAACCAGGCCAGCAAAGCAAAATATCGCAAGTCGCCCTGGGAAGGATCCCAACAAAGTGCTCAAGCTGTGTCTGAGCGAGGGGAAGGGATGAGAATCACAGAATCCCAGAACCCCAGCGTGGCAGGGGTTGGCAGGGACCTCTGGGGTCACCCAGCCCAACCCCCTGCCCAAGCAGGGTCACCCAGAGCAGGCTGCACAGCACCGCTGCCAGGCGGGGCTGGAATATCTCCAGAGAAGGAGACTCCACAGCCTCCCTGGGCAGCCTGGGCCAGGGCTCCGTCACCCTCAGAGGGAAGAAGTTCTTCCTCGGGTTCAGCTGGAGCTTCGTCTGCTTCAGTTTGCGCCCGTTGCCCCTTGTCCTGTCGCTGGGCACCACTGGAAAGAGTTTGGCCCCGTCCTCCTGACCCCCACCCTGCAGATACTTAGAGGCATTTCTAAGGTCCCCTCGCAGCCTTCTCTTCTCCAGGCAGTTCCTGGGGAGCCTCCCTCTGTGCCCCCTCTTGCGTCTCAAACAGTCCGCTGGTGCCTGTTAGCAGCACTCGGTGCGTATTTTAAGTGCTAGGTGACAGAAGGCCCAGGTAAAAGGTGGTTGTTTTCTTTTTCTCTCCTGGTTCTGTTCCAGACACTGACCAAAGAAGGGTTTGACTCCATCTCAAGCAGCTCCAAGCAGCTTCTGACCTTAGCCTTGAAGGAACTTGAAGTCAAATCCGGCACCTCTGCCCTGAGCAAGCACATCCAGTTTGAACATGACGTGGCCCTGTTCCTGTGGTCGGAGAGCTCCAGCGACCTGCCTTCCGACGCCGCTTGGGTCAGCGTGGCGAACCGCGGCCAGTTTGCCAAGAGCGGCCTGTCCATGAAGGCGCAGGCGCTCACGCCGTGCGTGCAGAGCTTCTGCTCGGCTCTGGACTCGAAGCTGAAGGCCATGTTGGACGACCTCCTGTCCTACCTTCCCGCGGACTCCTCGGCTGCCAAGGAGGCCGCTCCAGCGGCACAGCCGCGCTCTGCCTTCGACCGCTACGCCGATGCCGGCACGGTGGAGGGGCTGCTCCGTGACCATTGCGTCGCTTGCATCCACCACGTGCTGGGCTGCGTGCGCGAAGAGCTCCAGGGTGCCCGGAGCCTGCTCGGGGGCCAGGCGGACGCTCCCAGCGATGCCAGGCTCCATGCTGTCCTCTTCATGGCGAGACTCTGCCAGTCCCTGACTGAGCTCTGCCCTCACCTGAAGCAGTGTGTCCTGGGCCAGTCGGGCAGCACGGAGACGGCGCTGAAGGAAACCCGCTCCACCAAGAAGCTGGGGAAGGGGAAAGCCCTGGAAGTGAGCCCCGTGCAGGCCAAGTGGCAGGGGGTGAAGGCAGAGCTCCTGCAGCAAAGCCTGTTTGCTTACCAGATCTGGAGCTCAGCTGTCACCAAAGTAAGGAGCTGGTTTCTCTCCTCACAGCTGCTTCCTGCGTGGGTTTTGCTTGCTCAGCTCCCTGCGGTCAGCGCCGCTGCTCCGTAGCTGGCTGCTGAGAGCTCGCCGTGCTGCTGCCACGCTGCTCGGTCAGCCTGCAGGGAGAGGCAGCAGCTCGGAGGTGGCTTCCAGCGGGATGGTTTCCAGAAGAGTCACCTGGGGAGGAGTGGGGGGCTGCGGGGGGTCGGCCTCTCTGCAGGCAGGAGCGGGCTGCCCGTCCTTTGGTACTCCCGTTAGAGCTGTCTGTGACTGGGTGCTCGTGTGTTTTACGCTCCAGGGTCTGGTTGAGTGCTTCACCCGCACCTTGCTGCTCGACACAGCTGGCTCTGTCTTGGCCGCAGCCACCAGCTGGGATGAAATTGAAATTCAGGAGGAGACGGAGGCTGGAAACAGCGTAACGTCAAAGATCCGGCTGCCTGTGCAGGTACAAGAAACGTCCTCTCAGTAAACACGGAGAAACGATCTGCTGGGAGGAGAAGAGCGCTGGTTTCCAGAACCACTGCTTTGTCAAATGGTGCCGACCTGCTGTGGAGTTTGCTTGGCACTATGAGCAGAGAGCAGACGCTCTCCGGTGCTCTTATTTGCCCTGTGAGATACCTCCTAAGGATAGAGGTCAGAAGAAGGGAATCAAATAGTTGCTGCTCTATATTCAAACGAGTACGACTGGCCCAGATCCTGTAAAACCGAGCCAAAGAAGGACTTCTGCCTGGTTTGTACACGGAGGCCCCCAGGAGAGAGGTTTCATGGAAACTGGATGCCCTGAAGGACAGCGCTGCATCAGTGGGACTGCAAAGCCTGAGAACTGTGGCTTGCAGCTTCCCTTGGGCGTGGGGTGGTGCAGGAATGGCTCCCACAGTGACAAAGCAGGTGGCGATGGCATGGAGGGAGAGGAGGGCCAGGGACAGAGCAAGTTCTGCGTTTGCATGGTACAGGAGGGGCTGGATGGGGCAGTAGTCTTTTGTAGTGCCTCTCAGAAGGTGAATTTTATTGATTCTGAAGGAAAAAGCAGCCGGATGAGAGCTCAGGCCAGCTGGGAGACCCAGGAGAAGAGCAAGGGAGTAAATAACGAGCCCAGGTAGCGGGCAGTCAGGGCAGGGTCAGTGGGGACAGACAAGGCACAAGGAGCAATTCTGTTCTGGCTCACTCGGGTGAATACCGCTGGTAAAAGTACTTGTGGGACTGTGAGGACTGCTCTAACCCCAAGTCTGGTGTGTCAGTAAATAAAAACCTGTGAGGTGCTTTTGAGCCAGGCGATGGGGGCAGGTCGGTCTCGGCGGCAGAGCTTTGTGGTTGCTGGGCAAGTAGGAAGCTCATATCACGAGAACTGAAGTGATGTTGTGCCACTGATAAAGCTACCATAGCTTACAGACCATGTGAAAATAACGCTGTTTTCTTCAACAGCCATCCTGGTACGTCCAATGCCTCCTCTTCAGTCTGTGCCAAGAGGTGAACCGGGTCGGCGGCCACACTCTTCCGAAAGTCACCTTGCAGGAGTTGCTGAGGACCTGCATGGCAGAAGTGCTTGCTGCCTATGAGAAGCTCATGGAAGAGAAGCAGGAGAAGGTACGTGAGTAGGGTCAGCTCTGCTCTGGCTGGCATGGGACGGGAGGGTTGCCGGGCACGCAGCGCTGCATGTCCCTCGGAACGGAAAACGTCTGCCTGTGAGAGCTGGAAAGGGTGAGCGCGTTCTTCCACTGCCTCCGCCAGAAATGAGGGATCAGACCCCAGACTGCACGCTCGGAAGGGTTCGGTGAGGTTGGTTGTTTCTTGGTGCTGGCGTTTTCAAACGTCTCCCCTGAAGCAGTCCTCGACAGCCCTCTCGCAGTGAGAGCGAGGAGCCCCATTGCTGACTGTCCTATTTGCAGGAAGCGGGCACCTTCCCCATGACTCAGAACAGAGCTCTGCAGTTACTCTACGATCTGCGGTACCTGAGTATCATCTTGACGGCGAAGAGCGAGGATGCAAAAACCAGCAGGATCAAGCATGACTCCGGGTGCGGTGCAGTTCTGGGGTTCAGATACTAGGGCTTGTGGAGCCCTGAAACGGTTCAAACCAACAGCTGTAGCGGCTGTCAGGAGGGTGCCTGCAGGAGTGGTGCCCTTGAGGCTCACTGGAGAAGGGCAGTGCAGACTCCTGAGCTCTGACGTCTTTACCAACGCTAAGCTCATCCTCAGAACGTAGAAGGAGGGGTGGGATTCTGGGGCTGAGAGCTCGGAGGCAGCGGGCTGGTCCCCCCTGCTTGCGTACACGGCATGTCCGTACAGCAGCAGGGATAGCATCACAGGGTGCCCCTGGAGAGAACAGCTAGAACTTCCACCCAGGAGTTAAAACCTTGTGTACGCTCTGGTCCTGAGAACCGAGGCATCTCTCCGAGACGTCCCGCAGGGAGAAGGTTCCTCTGCAACAGCAGCTGTTGTAGGTTGTGTAGTAGCTGGAAACCCTTTGGGGAGCTGCTGTTCTGCTGAGTAATTCCCGTTCTGCTCGGTCACCTCTTGGGGGCAAGTCCCTCACTGTTTGAGGGGGACCAGTGAAACCACAGCAGCCATGGCTAGGAGGTAACCCCTGATGGGACTCCTCTGCTCTGCTTGCAGGTTGGAGAAAGTGACCGACTTCTTGGAAGGACACATAGACCCCTTTGACTTGGACGTTTTTACTCCGCACTTGAACAGCAACCTTAATCGCCTGGTTCAGCGAACCTCCGTAAGTTGAAGGAAAAAGGGATGGATCAGGAAGCAGAGCTGCAGAACACGCTGTGAAGGGCAGCTGGGGTGGCTTCATAAACTGCTTAATGCCTAGAGATAACTACGGGCGCTTACTCAGAAATGGGAAGAGTATTTAATGCCAGCTGAAGATAAGAGGAGCTTGCTCAGCTGGCTGCACGGCACATAATCGTGCATGGAGTTGGCTGAACTTTATCTAACAGGATTCACTGGAGCCTGTGCAACGCTAATTGGGTTAAGCAGTGCTGAAACAGCCCTAGAACTCAACTACGGTAATGAGAAGCAGCGCTAATTGAAAGCAAGAGTTGGTGGCGGAACGGAGATGCTTCGTGTTCAAACTTAAAGTGGTGTGCCAAGAGACTCGCCAGCAGTGTATTGTGTGGCCAGCTCTGCAGCTGCCCCCCAGTACAGACCTCTCCTCCATGCCTTCTAGGTTCTCTTCGGCTTGCTGACGGGGACGGAGAACCAGTACACGAGCAGGAGCAGCGCTCTGAGCTCCCAGGAGCCCCACAACATCTTGCCGTTAGCATCCAGCCAGATCAGGTAAGGGACTCGGCTCTTCCGTGCGTTCTCACGTCTCTTTGGGAAGCAGGTCTGGAATTGCTGCTTCCCTGTGACCGGCTGCGCTTCTCTCTTCCATCTCTTAAGATTTGGACTTCTGCCGCTGAGTATGTCGAGCTCGCGGAAGAGCAAGTCTGCTACCAGGAGCACAGAAAGAGTTCAGGTTGGTAAAACTGAGCCCTACTAACTTTTTGCCAGTGCTGCTTCTCCCGACTGGAGCTTGCAGGAAAGAAGAAAAGTAGCCAAAGAGTATTTAACCTGATGTTTATTTTCAGTAAAATGAGAGAACCATTACTGCAACACAGCATGAGATGGCTTGGATTTCCCCTTGACCCTCACAAAAAACCCAAACCAACTGATGACCCCTGTATTTTTGGGGCCCACTGCTCTGTGGTAAAACACAGGCCATAACCCCCATGAAAACGCAGTGGGCTCGCACAGATGAGGCGTTTTGAGATCAACACATAAAAGACAATTCATTTGAAGATGGCTGCAAGAAGCCTTGAAGGATGCTAGCTAATTATTTGAACTCCTTTCCAGTGCGATGCTGACTCCTGACGAAGCCTGGCTTGGGTATTTAAGCCTGTGTGAACAGAGTGGCTTGCTTCTCTCGCAAAGGCTTTGTGCAGTCCTGTTTCTGAGTTTTATCAGTAGATGTAGCTATGTTTCCCCCAGTTTAAAACATCTGCTTAAACGGAGTTGTCTACGCTGAGGATTGAGAGAGATAAGGAATACGTCACTGCTACAGGAAGCGGTAATTAATAATCTGTTTCCTGTAGCTATTATTAACCCAATAATCCATCTGTGGTGGTGTCTCCTCAACGGGGCCAGAACAGTGAAGATCTGGTTTCTCCGAGCAGAGAATGTTACCCGAGATGCTGATGTTTACAACTCTTCTCTGTTACTCGGAAGCATTAAGGACCAGACACAGCGTAAGGGTTGATTAAAAGCCCAAAGCTTCCCAGGAAAGGTGTTCTTTGCCTCTTCCTCCTCAGCTGTAGTAGAGTGCAGAAGCGTGCAGTGACGTCTGGCTGGCTCCTACCACTCCCCTCGCCTGCTGCAGTGGCACACGCATGTTCTGCGCTAGCCACGCTTCTCCGAACTCCCGACAGATGCTGGCTGCTTGTTTTATGCTAGAACAGTGCAAGAGAGGTTGAAGTCCGTAGTCACTCACCAACAGCTCTCTGCAAGGGCACCAGCTGTACTGCTGCCGTGCTGTTACCCCCCTGCTCTGCGAGCAACAGCCTCTGCCCTGCAGTTCAGAACGACTCGGGGTTTTTCTGAGCATCGAATGCCAGCCCAGGAGTTACCTGTTGCTGGCAACAGCAAGGCCCTGTGCTGCTGCCACCCAGAGCTGCTGCCACCTGCCTGTCACCGACCACCATGCGTGACACTGCTTAGGCTGTGGCTCCAGGCTCAAGTTGCCTGGCAACAGGTAGCTGTTCTGCTGTAGTCTACACCTCCATGCAGCTACTGTAGATGAGGGTAGGGAGTAAGTCAGTGGTCTGCTGTAGTTACTGATGCTTTGTTCTTAAAAACGAACAGGTTCTACCTTCTGCACTCGCAAGAGCAGAAGATGAGGCATCGCGCCCTGGCTCTTTGTTCAGGCAGCTTGTAACCGAGGAGGAAGACACAGCTGCACCTTCTCTCTTCAAGCTGGGGTGGCTTTCTGGCATGACCAAGTGATGCAATAAAAAATAAGAAGTCTGTCTGTGTGTTCATCTTCACTGAGATGGCTCTCTGCCTTGGCAGGGAGCAGTGACACCTCTGCTGCCACTGTCAGAAGAGAAGTACTTTTCCATCGTTAGCCAGAGCCTAGAATGCCACTTGAACCAGGCACAGGTCAGGGCTGCCCTTGCAATCTGGCTGCTGCAACAGAGGTGTAGCTACTCATTCACCTCCTAGCCCTTCGAAATTGGTAACCTTAAAGTCAAATTAAAGAAAAAAAAAACACCACCAACCTGCACACTGTAACAGAAAACAAAACATTTTGCAGCTAGAAAGGGGTAGTGGAGCAGTGTAAGACTCAGAGCAATGTAAGACTCCTCTCCTTCAAGAGCTGCTCTCTCCGCAGGCACCAGCACGCTGCTCTCCCAGGGAGCGCGGCAGGCACAGGACCCTAGGGCTGCAGCTGCCCAGCTCTCCTCCCTCCAGTTTCACCTCCCCCCCCAGTACTGCGGCAGTGCTGGTGAAGTGAGGCAGGGCTCATCGCACACCAAGCTGGGCAGAAAGTTCACAGCTGGGGCAGGCCTAAGGGATTCCAGTGGCAGCGCCTATCCTTACTGGCTTACTAACTCTAAAGGCTCAAAAAAATTCTGTTGCCAAATAAATTTTTTACTAGTTTATTGAAATTAAAAAAGACTTATAAAACTGAAGATGAACATTTGAGAGAACTTTACATAAAGCAACAAACTGCTAACAAACAGATTAGGCAGTTGATTGGAACTGGACGTTTTGCAATCCTATAACACAGATGTGGATTCCTCAGTCTCCTCTTGACACATAGTTTATAACCACCCCAAAAAGAATCCTATAAAAATTGCTTCAAAGCCCCTTTTGCATTGCAATAGTGCAGCAAACCACAAGTAAACAACTTCCTGTTAACCTGTTATTTCAAATATAGACTGAAAAGGCAACAGGCGTTTTGTGCAACTCCATGTTAACAAACTTTTTAGTTGAAATATCAAATCCACACAGTGCTGTCCCTTCACAGAAGGCAGGGAACTGCTGGTCCATCATGTCGGAAGGCGTCCCCGGCTCTGTAAACTGTGGAAGTGTGCCTCCTTCAGGATCTGGTTGATGTGGAAGTAAGGACCTTGGCTTAGTGCAGACTGCTCGTGGAAGGACTGAGAGGAGACAGGACTTGATCCTGCAATTCTCAGGTTTAGGCTGGTTTCTGCCCCGCCCGCTCTGTCAGGGCTGTTGATGCTACTGCTACTACAGCTGCTGCTGCTGCCGCTATCGCTGCTGGAGGACTGAGACAAAGAGAAGGTTAACAGCAAAATCACACAGGCTTCTCTCCTGTCTGGAACGAAACGCCTCGGGTAAGCAAATAATCTTTACAGCAAGGCCCTCCCTTCCAGATTTTCAGGCTGATGGACTAACGTAAATCCACCAAGTGCTTTCTCGGCATTCATAGCTTCCGTTACTGCCAGCACATGAGAAGTGGCAGAGCTGCAAGGATGAGCAATCCTTCACCCGGAGGTTCGCTGACCTCCAGCACACTGGATTTCAATCTTTCAGTTTTCGGCCCGCCAGCTCTGCCCCCACGACCCACGTTAGCACTAGTGAAGTTTGCTGAATTCATCCGAGAATTGGAAAATAAAGAACATTCCTACTAAACTTGCACATGTCAGTAAAGGCAGGCAGGGCATGAGGAAAAGTTTAGCGCTTCTGTTCTAGCAGACATTTTAGGTAAGCACCATGCAAAGCATTTTCCTACAAGTCAGTCTTTCTAAAGTGAGATCTGAAGCATCCAAAGCAACAGGCTGTTAAAAACAAATGCAACACGATACCCATTTTAAGTCTTTGAACACCTCAACATACATAAAACCACTCTTCTCCCAGTTAAGTACTGAGACAGCAATGTTAACTGGTAGTTTTCCACAACAATTTACTTGACAGTGAAAGAGCAACAGACATCAGAGACTTCCACGTGCGTTAGAGAAAACTTGTGATTTCGCTCGCGTAGAGGACAGGGCTCATTTGTCAGCATTTAGGATAAACACATTTCATGGTAATGACTAGCAGAGCATTAGCCATCATTTTCAGTGTTTCAAAGACATAAAACTGTTTGGTTTACACCATTTTAAGGGCTGCTAATTAAAGGCTCCATCAGTTACAGCTGAAATATTTCATCACTGTATGATACGCTGCTCAGGACAACACTGCAAATATTGCAGTGCTTAAGAGAGTGGTTACCTTGCCATCCCCTAACAAGTAAATTCACAAAAGCAGCCAGCGTGACAACAGCTAAAAAAACATTCCACATTTTTGTAAGTATTAAGCTAAAGCCACAGAGGTCAAAGCTTGGTGGCCACAGCAGAGGATGACAAATTTAAAGCAGCCCACAGTAATTTAACAGTCAGCACCACATCCAGAAGGCCGCACTTGGACTAAATCTGAAGAAGGGTGCAAACTGCATCCGACACGGCTGTCAGCGAGCAGCGAGAAAGGCCCAGGAAGGCACTCTGCGACTATTTGAGGTGGACCACATCTCAATGCCGACTGGAAACCCCACGGCACTGATTCTGCAATCGATCGTGACAATTCAACCATGGAAACTTCCTGGTTTTGCTAAGAACCAAAATGCTTCAGTTCTGTTACAGTACAGCAAGCAAGACAACAGCACCACGGCTGCCCCCGCACTGGCGCGTCAGGTTCAGCTAGCAAGGAGAAAACAACAAAACAACATGTGAAGTCATTCTCGAGGGAGCAGCAGATGTAACTACATGAGCAACCAGCTCCTCTTCCTAACGCTGCTAACGCTGGAGAGGGAGAGAACACCAGAAGGACAGAGAGGAGCCGCGAAATGGTGCTTGCTGCACCATCTCCTTTTGCACAGAAGCACAAAGATTCAAATGCAATGCTGTTACACTGAACAAGTCACAGCAGCCTTGGAGAGAAACCCACCGCACAGGACACTTTGGTTCCTTTTAGTCTGTGTTCCTTACTGTTTTTCGTTACAGCCACCTTCTGAAAATCAAGGTAAAAACCAAAATGAGAACCTAGTATTACTTACTGCTAAACTTTCACATCTTAACAAACGTTTTAGAGCTGTTAGTAATGGTTATTTTGTGCATGTCTTTTTTTTTAAAACCGAGATAGTGTCCTGGGACGTGCTTCCTACATCTAAGGCTGTTGACAGGTCTGGTTTGTCACACCCTCTTTATTTCCATTTCTCTAATGCAAAAATTCACTAGCACGTGAAGCCCGTTTATTGCCCAAATCACGTCAAAGACCTACCATTTCCCCAGGCTGTGGTGCACATTCTGTTACGCATTTGGACTACAATTAGACAGAAAAAGAATCCTTAAAGTCATCATGTCAGCAATGACAGGCATCTACACAACGAAACAAAGTTTTAAGCGAAAGGGCAAAGGAAAGCAGCCCAACAAAAGTTTACGAGTACTTTAAGTATCTTATGGTTTAAGTATCTTCACGGTTTACCTACTCATTAGCCCCTCTTAACGTGACACTGAGTAGCTACAGAAGTTTGAAATAATTTCCAAACAAACGTCCTGTTAAATGTATTGGTCTGCTGATCTGGGACATAGCATCTCAAGCATTCACGACAGGAACTTATGAAACAGCCATTCGGATCCTGCTGCTCTCAAAATCTTTCAAGCTGAGTTTAACAGAGACGTAATCTGTTTTAATCAGAACGTAAGGCCTTCTTCAATAGTGTAATACTGCAGAGTGGCATAGCTGCAAAGCTAGGCAAAAACTTTGATTCGAGAGAAGCAACTGCTGCTGTGCGTCAGCAGCCTCCACCGATGAAACAGCGCTGCTTCCAAGCTCTGGGGAATCCTGTCATCGGTCAGAATAACAAAGAGGAACCACAAGAACCGAGGTCTTACAGAAGAAGGTTATTCAGGAAGGAAAAGAGCTAGTCAGAACACTGCAGACTCCCTTCCTTCCCAGGGAAAATCAGAGCAAAGGGCTATTCATTGGTGATCCCCCAGGTTGCAGAGCACAACTGCAGACTCTCAGAATTCCCGTGAGCGGCTGCTTGCAGCCGGCCTCTCAGAGGATCCACTACAGCTCTGCCCAGCTTCATGTACAGGACGGCAGTGACGGGGCACTAGGACGGGCTGTTGGTGATTTTGTAAGCGAGTACCAGGGAAAACACCACCGCTAACCTCATGGTAAACAGAGGACGGGCTGAACAGGAAATGTAATGCGGTGGCAAACGCTCTGCCTCGCTAATGTTTAACGTTCGCTGTAGTTCTAGCCTAGCGTTTTCGTCGTGTGCCTGTTCACGGGCTGAACCGCAAAGCAGAACTTTACTGTCATCCTCAGGGCGGCTTGCAGCCGGGAGTGGGGGAGTGGTTTGTTCCAGGGGGAGCAGGAATCGCACATCCTTACAGCAATTTGCCAAGAGGCAGTGCTGACAGAGCCTGAAGAGAATCTGCTCCCCTCCTGTAAAAGTCAGAGTCAAGGGTGCTGTCTGAAAGGACAATCCAGTGGGAGAAAACAGTGATACCCCTTTGCATCAAAGCTAGCTCATGCAAGCAGCAGGATTCAAAGTGAGGGACTGAGGGATAACATCACAGAACAGCCCACACTTGAACTGCCACTAAGAAAAAAAATCCTGCTTCATCTTACACACATTGCTGTCAGCTATGAGGAGTAAAAAAAAAACAACAATGGAATGAGATCCTAACAAAAGCCAAGTTCAAGTTCAGTAATACGGCTGCCTGATTTTCATACTGAAGTTTTGTTCTCAAGTAAACTACACTCCCTAAGAGAAAACAGTCAACTTCCAGCTGAAGGAAGGCAAAAGGATTCAGTACTTCAGCTAATGTTTCACAAAAAGCAGGTGTGTGTACATCCTCAGACGAAAAGCAATTCTCTCCTCATGTACTCTTTGAAGTTACAAATGCTCTCACACACACACACCCCTTCTTTCCTGGTTCAATATCCTAAAGCTAGTGAGGACTTGTAATCAGCAAGAGCTGCCTTTGCAAATGGCAAAGTATCAGGAAACTAAATAAAAGAATTACAAATGGCCAAGAATTTCAAAGTGACATCAATCGGAAGCACTTGTGCACTATTAGCACAATTTCTCCATTTGGCACAAGAAGTCCTTAAAGAAACATTCAAATAATACTGATTTAATCTCATGGCTTGAATTTCTGGCATACTCAATTCAGTGATCCAACATTACAAGAAAAGAAGCTAAAAAAAAAGGGGGGGGGGGGAAAAAGGGCTTTTTTTTCAAGGGGTTGACACGGGGACTTTTTTTCCCTGGGGAGGGGAGAACGTGT
>Ga0181612_117043_pt1 | contig 13589 bp, 6 predicted proteins | sample HoacroProtozoa21_FD_119630 | JGI IMG/M metagenome (GOLD analysis project Ga0181612, IMG submission 119630) | Hoatzin crop microbial communities from Cojedes, Venezuel. Combined Assembly of Gp0051906, Gp0051904, Gp0051908 | reverse complement strand
TTTTTGTTTAATTTTTTTTTAATTTTCACTCTTTTTTGCAAATAGGCATATTTTCTAAAAGCATCATTTTGTCCCATGATTGAAGCCTCTAGCTCCAAAGAAAAACATTCCTACAGCTCCTCCCAGCAGACTAAAGGGAGGTGTGGTTTGCAGCATATGAAGTCACAGAATCAACATCCCTAATTATGCTTTGTCGAGGAAATTCTGACTCCTTTGAAACCAACGAGAAAATTTTCACCAAATTTGGCAGTATCAGAATTGAACTTCAGTCGCACAGGACCAGTGTGAAGCCAGTGAAATTCTCCTGCAAATTTCAGGGGCATTGATGGACTCTATTTCTTAATTTTTTTAATCTTTCTTATAGAATGCACCCGAACCATGAGAAATTAACACCATCTCCAAAAAATTTATTAAGTTTTTTCTCCATCCCTGAACCCCATTCACCTTCAATACTTAGAAATCACTTGGGACACTTTAGATCTATTTCAGCAGAATGGTTTTTCTAGTGACACGGTCCCAAGCTTTGTGTGCACAGCATTCCTATTATCCTGTGCAGACTAGACCTTGTAACAGTAAGAAATAAAAGTTCCCATAAGTGTAGATCAGGTTTCTATCTTGAGAGAGCAAACTCATGGAAATTTTTTTAACTGTATCAAATATTGCTTGCCTGTGCATGGTGTGATTCTCTGTCCTGGATCAGACACCGGGAGATTCAGCTCACAGACTGCAAGCTGGCCTCCTACACAAAGCTGACATCATAATTAATTAAAAGGAAGTCACTGTACTACTGGTATTCTTGAGATGAGGCATTAGTGTAGCACATTCTGGACAGCATCCACTCCTACAAATGATATCACAAGTTGCTTGGCACCGATGCAAGCTGCCATCATTAAGGGAGAGTGCAAGAATGCTATTGGGATTCCTGGCATAGTGTAAAAGCAAACAGAAAGCCCCCCATTTATTCCATCATCAAGGATGACAAGCTCGGAGACTACGTTAGCGGTACCTGGTGGCAAGGTATAAACTGCACCAGATTGCGCCAGACTGTGCTCAGAGGTAGCAGCTGCCAGTAATCCCTCACCAGAAATAGGAAGGCTTTCTGTGTGTCCCCTGAAGCACTTGTGCTCCTCTCGTATCACCACTTTTCTGTAACATGATATGTTCATTCATTCATTTCCCAGGATGAGGCTGAATACCACTGACATATTGCTATTGATTCGTTTATTCTGTATTCCTAGTCATTTTGTTTAACAGCGATAGCAAATGGGTGAATAATACTTGCTGTCTCTTCTCAGCTAAGTACTCGCAGCTCAAACTCAGTTACTTTTGCAGCTGTCTGCACTCCCGTTGGTTGATCATCCGCTGATCTCTGTCATTTCTTGTTTTAGATCAGGGCTTCCTGGTAGGGCTGATGTCTGCGACAAGCCGCCTTGACTCTGTGATTCCCAGCAGACGTGGAGAGTGGACACCCCAGTGACTATGACTCATGCTTGGAAGCTGCTGTGGGTCCCAGCTCAGAAGCTCTCCATCTCTTTTGGCTTGACTTATCAGCGGTGTAAAACAATCCACAATCTGCGAACACTGCTCGTGACAGCCGAACTGGAAAGACCAAAGAAAAAAAAAGCAAGCTCACTTCTGTTAAGAGCTGTGGTTTCACTGCAATAGTCAGAAGTCTTGTTTCTCTGCCATACTTTGGTTTTTTTTCAAAAGTCATCCCATGTCCTGAACTGGATAGAGATTCTAATTTCTGAAGGGAATAGACCTATTTCTTTAGTTGTTGTTAGGGGATAAATTTACTAAAGCAGCTCATTAAATGAGCTGTTTCAGTGTCCTTGATCTCCTTTCTGTTCTATCTAACGTGCAGAGAAAAATTTGCCAAAGCACAGAATATTCTGGTTTTGCTCACTGTCTTTCTCAGTCAATAATTCTGTTAACGTGTAAGGTATGGCATAGCTGTGTATCTTGTATCTATAATCATAGGAGCAGGTCATAGGTGCATAGGAGCAAGTCATAGATGCATAAATTTGCAGCTTTTCTTCATTGGGGTAGTAAAGGATGACTGGTACTACTGCATTACAGACTGACTAATGAGGAACATCTATGACTCACAGGCGTGCCCTTTGGTGTATACCTTTAGGGAAATACTAGACCTGTTGAGCCATCTCTTGGTCAGGAACTGCAGGCACTCTTCCCAGCTCTTTTGCCAGCATGCGCACTCCAGACACTGGAGAGCACCAGCCACATCCTCCCTGCCTTGCGGTTCTTGGTGTCTGCAAAGGAAAACCGAGGCACAGCTCACCCCAGAAGGTCTCAAATCTGGGCAGCTGGGGTCCTCCAGATACAGCTATGAGATCTAGAGTGACAATCAACATTTTGCCTCAAATCCTGATGGTAGCTGGGAGGTGGTGCTGTCCTTCACGCCTGTGATGTTAGAAGTCTCCATATTTCTTGAGGTCCCCTGTAGTTGTGTAGACCAGTTCAGGATGAGGAGAATGAAATGAAAAAGAAGGAGGGCAAGATTAGAAATTGTTAACATGATTTCATATTCTTAAAGCTCTACATTTCTTCAGTTGCTCAAAGAAGGAAAAGAGAAGTTGTGTAGCATTTCCTTAAAAGCACACAGAAAATTATATAAAATAATTACTACTTATTTGAAGGAAAATCGGCAAAAGGAGGTTTCATAAATTACAACGTATGCCCGGCACATACAATGTTTTAAGAGATTTACATTTTCAAAGCAGGCTTTGACTCCGTAGTTCTCTAGAGTGGAGTCAAAGTTGCTGTCCTGCCATAACAAATTCATTGTACTTATGGGATTTTAACAGATAAAATTGAAACAGGAAAAGAGAAAATAATGAATAACAAGTTATACTTGAGACAGAGAAGTTTTGTTTTGTTTTTTTTTTTGCTAAACAGCACAACTGTAACACAGTATGAAACAGCTAAAAGTTAAACTCAGCCTACCAGATAACCTGTTTTCCACTTCTACATTTAAGTCACAGCCAGGTGATGAGTCAAAAATACCCAGAGATCTCAAACTGCTGATAATGCAACTAAAACTTCTTGACAGCTTTTAGTCCACCAGTTCATTGCAGCGCTTTGCAAGACACAAGGGAAGAAAGACGGTATTTCAAGCTATGGAGACAACTTTACTGTTCTTTGATTTTCTGTCTTCTGCTTCCACTTCCCTCCAGTGGTTTCAGCGTTTCTTGGGGGGAGAAGGGGAGGAGGACAATGAACTACAATTTAAATGAATTAATTTCCACCTTTCATTTTCCCAGTACCTTTCACCTAGGTAAAAATTTGGTTTAATTTTTCTGGAAGCCTCTAAAATATCATTTAGCTGGCATTTAGAGTACTTAGGGAACAGTGGTAGCAAAGAAGTGTCTGTGACTTCCAGTAAAAATTTAAACCAAAGTGTGAAATGGTATTAGCTTGTTTTCACATCAGATCCAGATAGTTCAACAGAGTCCATGCTGTGTGTATATTTTTATTCTTGTTAAAAATTTAAAAGGCAAGCTTTTAATGTCTCAGCATTAACTTAAGTTGTAGTCAGTCTGTAAAACAATCAGAAAGATGCTATTAAAACTATATTAATAATAAAACAGATACTTTAAAGAAAGCTCAGTATCACTGCAACCTCAGTCCATTTTGCTTTCCATGTAGCGGGCCTGGCTGAGAATTACTATGCTTCAGTCAAGCTGAAGACTGGAGCTTTGGGTGGACGATTCCAACTTGTCCCTAAAATTTGAGGCTGGAATATCTGGTTTATGTGACCTTTTTGGGGGAAAAGAAGCAGAAGTTTCTTTGGTCTTTGGTTTAACTCCTGAAATCAGTTACTGCGGTCATAATTTACTTCTAAGGAACACTGAGATCCAAGTATGAAATAGCCATCCATGGAGGATCAAACAATAGCATCTCAGATGGACAGAGGTTTTTGCTATCAGAGAGTTGTGGCAGAAGAAAGAGAAGTTGTGATTGTTAATCCCCAGTAGTTTCAGCAGCAAGAATGTTCCTAGAAGTGACGCTTGACCCCAGCTAGTCCAGGATCTGAATATCAAGGTGCAGCAAGGCCGTCCTATTGTAGCCCATCCTAAGCTGTAGCATCCTTAGCCATGGCCACAGATCTGCATTTACTCCAGAGTCAGGGCATAAGTAAAAAATTTTAAAGACATCTTTAGAACCAATAGTATTGCTTAGAAACACCTACTGTATCCCTTTTCTCACCAGCTTCCTTAGCTATGGTAAAGGTGCTCTGTTATATTAAAACTCTATGAAAATCCTACACTAGATTTTAATAGAATACAGTGACTATTTCCGTATTTCCAGTACCTTTACTACACCTTTTGTGACACCCAGCCTTGTCAATAACACATACGCACACATTACTTCAGGAATACATATACAGTTGTACAGATGCAAAATTAGCAACTCCATATGCATTCTAAAGAAAAATTCTGCATTGTTGATAGCACATTGTTGTACATCTGAAAATGAGATCTATTAGAGCACATACAAGTTCATGATAGCTATCTTTACATGTACAAATGTCTCTGCTTTGTTCAGATTTATACAGACCTATTTGCTCTGGCTGCTGTTGTCAGTAATACAGGCTTATCAAACACAAGCACAGGGATGTTGTGCTGAAATACCTATAAAGCTTCTTACAAACACTGAGGCAAAAATTTATCTATGAAAATTACAGGAAATAAAGTCAAAATATCAATACTTCCCTTTCTAAAAGAGGCTGGATCCATCTCAGTCACAGAGATCTAAGTTACTTAAGTTACAGAGATTCCTACTTTTCAAGTTATAGATGCAAGTATACAGTAAATAAGTTTTAGGCAGAATGATCTTCGGGCGATTCTTACAACCACGATTTTCAGGGCTTCAGTGAAATTGCTTATCACGTTTGTAGTAACACGCTGCCTCAGGCCTATAGAAGTGTAATACACACAGATAATGCCTTCATAAACATAGATTTATATCCTGCCTCTCTTGTAATAGCTTTAAAGAACAATAGAAACTAAGCACATAGTTCTAAAACTATTGGACAGTATCCAGCTGACCCAGGGCAGCTCATGTTTTATGGTAAAAGTATTCTTCAGTATTCAGACTAGATGCCAGCCTTAAATTGGTTCCTCCTCTTCTTTCACATCTGATATCATATTTACTACAGAGGCATGAGTTGAATGAAGATACAAAGCTCAGGCATGAGCCAAGCACCGTCCTTGGCATACAGAAAAGAAACCCTCTTCTCCCTCAAGCATGTTCAGGACCTCTTCATCCTCCCTAGATGGAGAGACAGGCTCTTTATCTCCAGTGAACTTTCAATAGCAGCCTTCTCTTCTGCTCCAGCACAATCTGCCTAATTTGTACAGTCTGTGGGCTAAACACTGGATAGAGCCAGGGGAAGCAGAGGTCATTCTAAATAAGAAATCAACTTCAAATTATTTCACACTGCACGACCCCTTGCACTGGCCCTGGGGTTAAGCAAGCACGGGACGTAAGACTGGACCCTTACTGGGAAGGCCCCCGGCTCTGCTGGCTGCGCTGTCATGCCCTGCTCCCGGCTCACCTCGCTGTGCAGGGCAGCCGGCCCTGGCTGCTCCTGTGTCTACTGCAACATAGGGCCTCACCTCGGTGGAGGGTCAGGACACAGCCGGGGAAACACACAGAGCCGCCAGGATAGAACCAGATAAAAATCCTGTGACTTTGGTCATCAGAGGCAAGAGACTTTCACTTCTTGATGCTGGCTACCAGGAATGATGCATAATCTTTGTAGCAAGCCTCTGGGCTGCGCACATGAAATACAGGAGCTTTGGGAAGTCTGGACACTAAGCAGCTGTGCTAACATCACCAGGACTCCAGTGTCTAGCATATCCCACATTTACTAGTCATACTGTAGAAAATATTTATGCCTTGTTTCACATTTGTATGTTATCAGAAAGCAACAATGAAAGGGATCCCAGACTCTCTTCAGATCAGTGGGTAACAAGCTAAAAGAAGAGGTAGGGTCCTAGCAAATACTGTTCATAAAAATAAAAGTCTGAACATCAATAAGAGGGCTTTGCAAATGGTGACTGATCAAGTGATATACAGTAATGTGTGGTGATCTCTTTCTCCACCTCACCACCGAATGCTGTTAATTCCAGAGCCAGCTATCACTGGTGACAAGGCACTCCAAGCAAGTTTTGATGGATAAAGTGACAGATGCTTTGCCAAGTACCTGCTGTCTCAGGAATTGTTAAATACTTAGCTGTAGACCACATCTTACCATTTTCAATTGCATAAGCCATTTTAGCTTTTAAAAAGAAAGTAAAAGACTGTGCTCTGCAGTTCTTCAGTTACTGGACTTAAATTAGAAACCATGTCAGAGACAAAAGCCCTGAAAGGGAGTTTAAAACAATGAAGTGGCTACAGCAATGTACGCTGAACTTCCCAAAGAGGAAGTTTCTGTTGGTTTCAGACGCAGAGTTTGTCTTCAGAGCATCTCTGTCCTCTGCTTCTCCTTGGGGTTCATTTGGCTTTTCTCAGACTCCGTGTGTTCTCAGATCCCTTACTGTCCCTTGTTTGGAAGGTAACGGCAAGGTCTGGCCAGTACACCATCCCTCCAGCGCATGCTTTAGGCCAGCTTTGTTTACAGGCTGACTTCGATAGGTAATGCCAGCGCTGGGAGACAGTCCCAGGCACTTTAATGGGCCAGACAGAAGATCTCACATCATCTCGGAATCCAAGGACAGAGAGAATCGCTGTTCAGATACACAGAAGTATTTGGGGATTCAGATAATTACACAGTCGTACTCAAGAAAAACAAGTAGAGAGACTGCATTTTTCACAGTTTGAACAAAACAGAAATATGGTATAATACGCAAGCACAACATCACAGAACTAGAATTTTTTAAGTTGAATAGGGTTAAGCATGGTTTATGTTTGTATTTTTAAATACATATTTTTACTGTTCCTCATAGCCAAGAAAATCTGAAAAGTATAAGGTGGTGTTGAAGGACTCTCTTCCTCCGGGCCATCCCTTCCTCCCGCTCTGAATGTCAAACTCTTACGGGCTGTGATGGGACAGGCACAGGCTTTCCTTTTTTTTAGGGGGATAGCCAAACAAATCTGCTCCCCTTGCTCCTGGTCTCCTTCACATCACTCCTTTCATGCCTTTGGTGAGACACCAATACACTCTACATCAAGGGCCTTTCATAACTGAGGGGGGGTTTGTCAGGCTTAAAGAGAGGATGTCACTATCTCTTGTGGGTTAACCCAGCACAGCTGCATTTAAATGTGAGAACTTCAGGATGCAGTGCATTCGTAACTCACCTTTCAAGAGCCAAATTCTACATTTTTGGAGGGAAAAGAGAGAAATGCGGCATTCTTACAGAAATCTATTCTGGTGAAAAGCAAAACAAAAATAAGACACTAATCTTTTCCTGGATTGCATTACATGCTGCTATTTTTATGAGGATTGGAAACTTTATCTGCAGCTTACGTCTGTAAGAACTTCCAGGAGAGTTTTTAGAACACAAGAATGCGATAGTAAAAAAAAAAAGGTTTATAATTATAACCAGCTATATTTAAACCTAACTGCTAAAATTGAAGGAGAGTACAGCTTTTGGTTCTGTGCATAAAAGACACTGAAAATGGCAGGGGGAAAATATTTGTAGGCATGTGATAGCAATGCAATTACAGTTACGTAACAAGCATGCAAACTCAAAAAGAAAATTCTCAGTTTTCTTCAGCAGAGTAAATAGATGAGCATGGCTCAAGCTGTCTTTCTAATCAGAAAGCATACTTATGTACAAGGTTTATAAAGCATGAACTCAATGAAAAAAACAGCCTTTGATGTTTCTAGATAACAGCTTTCATTTAGAGTTATATAAAAAAACTCTAGTGTGATCATATTCAATATTCATTTACTAATTAGTACCAATTATAATGCATTCCAAAATTATTTTCATAAAAAAATATTTAATAGGTATTTTATGTATACACAGGTATCCTGCAGAACTATTTTCTTCTCATTTGCTCTATTCTTGATTTTGCTAGTAAATCCAAGGCAAACTGTAGGATCTAAAAAACGTAGGTGGAACTTTACAGCAGGAAACACTTGTACTGACATATAACCACCCTGTAGATTGTAGGCGCCTTTCTATTTGTTGCACTAAAAAAACAGCCAAAAATCCTGTGACTGAATCAAACAGTGACAGAAGCCTGAGGACACAGAAGACACTCCTGGAAGCCAATAAACTTGCCAGCTTCACTCACACATGACTTTTCTGGAAGTCAATGAAATTTACAAGTTCTAACCTAATGCAGAAATTCACCTTTATGATAGATTGACTCTGTCACTCTATGCTTCTTTGCTCCTTCCTTCTCCATCCCCCATCTCAGTTATGTTTTCCTCAGTTCCTCTGGGCTGCAGCTCTTCAGAGAGCGGACAATTTTATTGCTGCACCTCCACAGCTCAGCACAGCTGGGTCCTGATTTTGACTGGGCCCTTCGGCTACTAGAACAAGGTGAGATTGTGCTAGAAATATGGTTTTTTCCCCTCAAAAATCTTTCCAAATGATACTACCAAGTGGTATATAAGGAAATGTAGTCTCCTAGTACCCATACAAAACGCATCAAAACTACAGCTCTGACATGCCAGTAACACTGATTCATCCATCTGAATTCCCTTCCTCCCATCTCTGAATACTTCTCATGTGATCCATCAGTTTTCAGACTGAGAATCCTTCACATCTTGTTATGTTACACACTGATTAACTCAATGTCTTGAGATGAAATCTGAGAAGATGAAATATGGTATGCACAAGCAGGCATCTTTGTAATAAAGTACCATGCTTTCTGTAATGGAAACTTATTTTTAGAAAGTTAATAAAGAGATTAATCTTGCAGACCAGAGGCAGTAGGGAAATTAACAGTTATTTAATCATGCAGAACAGTAAGATGCTGTACAATGTTAAGTGTAAGACTAGTCACCGACCCCTTCTGGTGAGTGAATGGATTATTAGGTTCAACATTTCAATTTAGCCTAGTACCACAAGTGCATAGTAATTGTGATTTTATTATACAGTCACATAAATAATGCAATATTTTTAATGATCCATAGCCTTCAGAACACCACACTGAAAACTGTCTAATACAATAAGAAGGTACTATGCACTGTTTAATTTTCACTGACATGAAGTTAGTAAGACATTAAGAAATTTCAATAGCTTTAAAGAAAAAAATCAACAATGAAATTGTCTAGCTGTAACACAGCATATGTCAATAGATATGTGTATTGTTGATTAGGAAAGGAATCTGGAATCATAAAAAGAAAGTAAGTACATTGTAATAATAAAGTCTGACTTAACGTAATAATCATTTTGCCATTATACTAAAAGAGCTTGTAATGCATGTAGGGTATTTTCAAATTTAACAGTGCAAACAGTAAACTACTAATTAATGAACCCCGTGTATCTCATTATTTTCTTTAACTCTTCCAAAAACAATACATTCTCTTTCTTCTCCCCAGAAAGAGCAATTATTTTAGCGAAAATATGATACTGAATAATTGCCTTTAAGACAAGACTCTCTAGGGAGACTCTGTTCCACTCTCCAAGGAAACAGACCTTTCTGGTTATTTTGTTCCTAGGAAGAAAAAAAATTCTGAAAAGCAAGAGTGCCATGCAGTGAAAAGCGTCACAAAAGGAGGGCTGGATGTAGCCGTACAGTAGTGAGCGTGTGTTATCTGGGCTGTGAACACAACTAGCCCCGCTCTTGGGCTTTCTCTGTGAACGTCTGCCTTTCAGACTGCCACGGGCCGGTATGCGTACTTGTGCTTCAACCACTTCCATCCATGCACAAAACTCTTACCACACAATAATGTGCATATTGAGTCAATGTTGCCCGCTCAGCTATAGGTACAAGCAGAAGCTTGTGCTGGTGTTGAAGCACAGCCCTACCCCTTCATTTTGCACTTACCAGAAACTAAAGCACATATATGTGCATTTCTGATACATTTGCAATTCTCAGAGCCTGTCTCCTGCAGCTTTCTAACTGCACAGCCACCCTCTACGGGCAGCTTGCCAATTTATTTAAGTGGCTGTAGCCATCTTCTCAACAGGTCAGCACCACCAAGTGCTTTTTCAGGCTTTTCCAAATGTCTTCTGCACTTCTGAAGAACACTGTCTGTTTGTTTTCTCAGTGTATTTTCTTGGTTTGGTCTTGTCTTGTTAGACTGATCCGTGAGCACCCAGTCAGTGACTCGCTGAATCAGAAGTCTCCTCACCAGCAATCCCAGAGAAGCATGCTCTCTATGCCATGACTTGCACAGAATCTTATTCCAAAAATTAGCTAATTAGCTAATCAATTAACTAATTTGGGTATGTTGAAAGTGCAGGAGAATACTGCTCTTTGATGTTAAATAGAGATCTTCTTTGTGAGCTGACAAAACCAACCACAAGTGTTCCTCAGCCTCCGTTCCTCTCTTGCTTATTCTGTGCATCACATCTGTTTCTTGCATTATAAACCTGCTTCATTGTCAGAGTAGCTCCACTAAAACATAACCTAAGCCTATGTCTGATCTTTAATTTCTCCATGGCTGATTTGGGTTTTTATAAATGCTGTCAAAAATTATAAAATCTGAAATGAAAGGAACGCAAGAAATATAGCCACATGCTCTTGCCTGAGCCACATAAAATTTAGATTTCTGAATGATCTGTCAGTACAGTATCAATGATCTGTGAATAGTGATTTTAAACATCACCTTACTGACTGTTGTGCAGCAGCTAACTCTGGACATGAGCTGCTTCCTGGGAATGTGTGCATGCTACCAAAGTAATGTCCACAGGCACTTCAAGATGTCCAACTCTAGAACCAGAGGAAAATACCTGCATGGAGGTGAGACAGGGAGTGCGAACGCTGCCTGCTGCTGCCATGTCAGAGTTGCAGACACAGAGCACGACTGGCAGGTGAGTAATTCTAGGGGAAAGAAGAGGCATTAATATGGTTTTTTGAACTCTCAAGACAGGGGAATGTGGTGGGGGCTGTTGAAGTAAGAGATCTTTCTTGTATCTAACCCAAGGACTTCTGTAGCATCTTGTTACTCTGACAAGGAGTACAAAAGTGAAATGTAACTCTCTCACTTTTCACAGTTATCTCCATAATTAATACTACTGTTTCAAAATAACATCATTTATCATTAAACAGGAACAATTCAGATATTTTAAAAACACAGCCCTCACATGTCCTAATTTTCTGTTTCCCCTTGTACTACTTTAGTTCATTTCTAAACCCCAAGATAAACAAGTAAATAAATATGCAGAAGTTACACCCTAATATATCCCATCTAAATATTGTGATGCAGAGACACAGAAATTGTTTCTTCAGGTTCTGATATTCACTAGCTTAACAATATCACAATTTTAAACTCTTCAGTTTCCTATCAGCCCTAAAGCAATGGCAGCCATGTATAGCCTGTCCCAGAATATCTTTCAATGTTCATCATATATGCAAGCCTAATGAATTTTGAGATACTCACACAAGTGTAAAGATTATGTCTTTAAACTACTAAAGAATACAAAAGGGAACAAGCTAATAAGTTCACCTGAGGAGTCCGTCAGGGCTAAATCCAAATTCCTTCAATGTGAGCAGGAGTTTTGCCATGAATTCAGTAAGGTCAAGAGCTCATGAATTACTGGACCAATCATTCTGATGGCCATATAAACTGACAGTAGATTTAGAGAGTTCTTCTAATATCTCTCCTTTTCCTACAAGCACAATTTAACTTGTGTTTTACTTCTTTATTGCCCCTTGATGAACTTGGTCTTACGAGATTTGAGAGAGGTTTTTCTATGAAGTACAGCTGGTGGCTTTCATTTGGAATTAAAAGACACAATGACTAAACACCCCTATTTACTCTATTTGAAAAGGCCAGAAGAAAGTGAACTTCCAAATAATGCTCCTGCTTGTAGACTAAAGGGATTGAACAGAGTAGAACAGAGTAGATAACCCAATGCCCACACAATCCTTATTACTAAATCTGCTAAATCTGCCAGCAGCTGTGCTGGGTTTCTTGGATAGTTTTAGAGACACAGAGAAATTGGTCAAGGTGATCATGTCTTTCCATGAACACCATTTGATAGCAAATATTTTTGTCTGTAGCAACCCGGCCAGATTCAAATCAAGAGAGGTGTTGTAGCTTGTTATAAATTGCCTAGTTAGCCATTGGTTTGGTTTTTAGTTTTCAGGCTTGATACTTGCGTGAGATTTCCTTTAGTCCATAACAAACATCACAAAGTGCTTTATACTCTAAACTAAAGAAGTCATTAAATGATTTACACAGTAGAGAAATGCAGAAGTAAGAATCAACCATGACCTGGACACTTTGGACTACACAGGTAACGAGTTACATGTGTAGTTCTGCAAGTAGTTCTGGGCTGATAAGTGACTTATTTCTTTAAACTTCAGATAAAAAAAAATGTCCCAGCTTGAACGTGAATTTTCTGTAGCAAAGAATGCTTTGCAACTCCAGAAATCACAGAGGTCATTAGACAAAAGAAAGAATGAAGCAAACAAAGAAGTTAATTCAAAACTTGCTTTTCATCCTATTAGTTGCTTAGTACTGCTTCCAATTCACTATGCTTCTGCAACATATGAGCCAAACCTAGTACTGGTTATGCTAGAGTATCCCAATTCTCTTCAAAAGTGTTAATATACATACGTGTTTGTGTACCACAGAACTCATTTACATGCCAGGTATTAAGATCAGGGCAACTTCTGGATATTCTGCTTGCTAACCAAGCTGCTCGTTGAGTATTATCAATATCTGACTTCACAACAAAAATACACAGCTTGTCTTTTAACTTAGAAAATATTGTTAAAATATGGTTGCTAAATGAAGCATTTCTGAAAAAATCTGATCGGTATTTTTAATTCTCAGGTTCTTGTCAAACAACCTCATGGTTTGCAGTTAGGGGGAGTAAAAAATCATTAGTTGTTTAATCATGTTTCAGAGAGGATTCCCTCATGTTGCACAAAGCAAGTTTAGCCTTGATAATTCCTAGCCCTTTGGAATGCAACAGTTGCTACCTGCCAGATATCAGAAAATATAATTTCATTTATTTTCCACTTTTCATCCTTATATGAAAAGTTACTACATCCATGTGGGAATCTTAAGAAAAGTAATCTTTTGCTCCTCATCTTTTAATGAGTGAGCAGGAGAAAAAAGATGCACATGTCACAGAAAGCAGTGTGTGAAATAAGGAGGCTGACCATTCAAGTCTCCCAAACTAGCGAAGTTACAGACAGCTTCTCTTGTATTTCAGAACAGGAATAGAACTGGTGCTGTTGACTTGCCCCTCCACTGAAACTTATGTTATGCCCCCAAGCTCAAAGGAACCCATGTTCCTGGGTCTTTTTTACCTGCTTAGCAACAAATGCAAGGAAACAGCATTAGGATAAATTCTTACAAACAGTCAAATATGTCTAGGAGATGTCTCATATTCACAGGCCCTGGTTCTCACAGAGGGCTTCAAGGACCTGGATGTGGCTTAACAACTACGTACAATGGCCGCTGTAGCGTAATTGCAGCAAAGGAC
>Ga0181612_100982_pt1 | contig 13589 bp, 5 predicted proteins | sample HoacroProtozoa21_FD_119630 | JGI IMG/M metagenome (GOLD analysis project Ga0181612, IMG submission 119630) | Hoatzin crop microbial communities from Cojedes, Venezuel. Combined Assembly of Gp0051906, Gp0051904, Gp0051908 | reverse complement strand
CCGGCCCCAGCTCCCGTCCCCCCCCCGCCCCAGTCAGCCCACGTACCCGCCGCAGAACGGCTCCCTAACGCCGTCTGGGTAAGCCAGCCAGCTTGGAGTCAGCCATTCAAATAACTGGGCTTTTCTAAGCGGCAGTTTAACAGCCCCAGGTGAGGCTGAGGTAACGAGAAGCCAAAGCCTCAGGGGAGAGGAGATGATGAGCAGCAGGGTTATGGGCAGCAGGTTCGCTGCCGGAGCAACTGCAGCCAGAAAAGGACGTCTGATAGCGACGTTTCATCCAGCCTTGAGCCCTCTCTGTGCACCCAGCCCCTCCCAATGCTGCTGCCCAGCCGGGAGGTCCCCTGTCTCCATTCCTCCTCCCAAAGTGCTGTAGTTCTTAATGTAGTGCTTAATCATCAGGCTGATTTTATAACATTTTCCCTCATTATCAATGCCATTCTAAATCCAGTTTTTGTCCCCCCAAACCATGGTGTTTTGTAAGTGCACTCACCGTTCTCACACCCAAGGTGGTTATGAAAAGGACGAAGGCAACAGCGAACCGGGGCTGAACTGCCCTCCTGGTGTGACAGCAATACCTGCACAGCCGTCAGCTACAGGTTTTCACCCACTTCTGCAGCCACCTCAGCGGGACAATGCTCTGTGTCTGCTCACAGCGCTGCGCAGAACGGGGTCATAAGCCTTGCCAGTGCCACGGTGCACATTTCTGTTGCTTCCCTCCACTTACTCTTGCCTACAGGGGACACATAGCAGGACACCGCATGAGCTTCTCATGCTGGTAGAAGAACTACAACCAAACATCTTGAAAATACTGTACTGATTAGACTGGAGATGAGCATTTCTTAATCTGTGGCTTCTGCAAAGAAATGATGGAGACTCGAGCTGGCTGCTGATCAGCCTCGCGGATCCTCTGCTCCTCTGCAGAACAGAGCGTTTCATGCTCTGAGGAAGGGAGACTTGGGAAAACAACAATGTTAAGATACTTTTGTCACAGTCCTCAGCACAAGCTGAGGTCTCAGGCCATTTCTGTACCAACCAGGAACACCAGACACAGCGAGACCGTTCAGGGAAGTGACCCTGAGGGACTCCTTCCCACAGCTGATCTTTCTTTCTGCCACTCAGATGGAGTTATACTTGTTTTGGTTTATTGCCTTCAGCTCCAGGTACAGCTGCATCCCACCCTTTGCTTATCCACACACCCTTTCCCCATCCATCCTCGTTCCCTGTTTTTCCCCTTCTTGTCTACTTTCCATCTCCTTCCATGGAAACTTCCCTCCAACAGCTTCCATCTTGTTTTCTCAGGGTCCCCTCTGGCACCTCGCCGTGCTCCGCTCGGCTCCACCGCAGCCCCTGTCACCCGCCTGCGTGCCCCGCTCTGCCTGGGCACAGCTGTGCCGACGCTGTTCACGCCGCAAGCCCCGTCTGTTTTCTCAGGCTCCTTGGAAGAGGAGGGTCAGGTGGTGCGAGCTGATGGTGGGGTGAAGTAATAGGAGTAGAGACGAGGTGAAGTTCTTGTTCTGTCTTGAACGCAGACTGCCAATCATGCCATAATAGATGGTGGTTCTAGGCAGGGAACAGCTTTTCATCCCACCAAAATGAGACCATTAAATGGAATTTCCTCTATGGACTAATCAGGATTTGAACCCATTTCTCTGGAGATAAAAGGCACAGCTCAATCTCCTGATTTGCGAGGTCATCTGGAATACAAATCAACTTTCATGTATTCATTGGAAATGTTTTTATGTAAGGGATTTTTTTTTTTTTTTTTAATCTGCTTGTTAGTGCCTTGTGCCTAAACTGGAGCTGTGAAGTGACTTTTTCTCACTAGAGGCTAAATAAAGTACTGTACTGTTTTTATAAACGTCCTAAGCTTTGCCAGAAGGCTGGCAATGAAAGAGGCTGGCAGGAGACAGGCACCGTCTCTGTTCTGCATCACGGAAGTAAGCCCAAGGCCGCTGGCCAGTGCCTCCCATCCGCGGGAATGCGACCAATTAACGCGCCGATGATGTCATCGGATGGCAAAAGCACTTCCCTCGCAGCCCTCCCTGCCCTGCCAGCTCCAACCTGCAGTGTATTTTCCTCGGTCTGGTCCATGTACTGTAATAACTAAGTCAACTGGAAAAAATATTGAAGAAAAGACTGAGGAAAACCAGAGTGCAGGGGCAGCTGGAGCCAGCAAAGGAGGCACACTGAGAGCTATAAAGGAGCTTTGTGCAGCAGCTTCTCTCAACTTCAGGATATTTAGTTCCACGGGAGTTGGAGAAGATGGGTAATAAGCTGGCCTTTATTTTTAAGGGATATCCCTTGTAGTCTCAGCTGCATAAAGATCAGCCTTTGGGGATGTGGCAATAGCACTGACAGTATCTCTCTTTCAGAACCTCCTGCTGCTCACTCCGTTGAATGGCCTCAGTCCAGCTCGAGAGGAAAAAAGCCTTCCAGCTCGAAACAGTCATCAGTCTGAAGGAAAAGAGGTGATGAAAAGAGGCTGCGAGTGATGAAGTGAAGCAATAATTTATAGAAAGATGCACGACCGGAGCACTCAGGTGCCTGCTCAGGAACGGGGCCCAGTATGGCTAATCCCGAACGCGAGGAGCATGCGGCTGCGCGTCCCCTGCCCGAAGCACGGCGCAGGCGAGGGCAGCACGTCCCTTGGCTTCAGGGACGCGAACCGCCCGCTGCGCAGGGCCGGGGAGCACCAGCCTGGCCACGGGACAAGGCTGCTCCCAGGTCACGCCAGGAGGGCGAGGGTCAGTGAGGGATGTGGCCGGGCTCAGATGCAGCTGCAGCATCGCTCAGACAACGGCCAGAGCGAGGGCTGGAGCAAAGGCAGCTCTGGAGCGAAGGGGCCAGCCCATGGTGGAGGCTCTCCCAGCTCATCTCCCGCAGCTCCCTTCCCAGCAGCCGGCTCCCACTGCATCCAAGCTGGCCTGGAGAAGAGGAGCGCCTGAGGGGGAGCTTATCGCCCTCTACAACTACCTGAAAGGAGGTTGTAGTGAGGAAGGTGTTGGTCTCTTGTCCCAAGTAACTAGCAATAAGACGAGAGGCAATGGCCTCAAGCTGCGTCAGGGGAGGTTTAGATTGGATATTTTGAAAATTTCTTTGCTGGAAGAGTGGTCAGGCATTGGAACAGGCTGCTCAGGGAAGTCGTTGAGCCACCATCCCTGGAGGTATTTAAAAGACGTATAGATGTTGAGCTTAGGACATGGCTTAGTGGTGGAACTGACAGTGTTAGGTTAGTGGTTTGACTCGATGATCTTGATGGTCTCCTCCAACCCAAATGATTCTACGATTCTAAAACAGGCTTGGACTGGAAATGTTGTTCTGACAAAATAGAAAATACAGCACACTTTGCAGTGAAAAACTCCACCAACCTAAATATTGGTTGCTTTCGCATATGACAGTACAGTCATTTTCTGAACAGCTTTGTTTAGTAAGTTGTTTGTATTACTACTACTTTGATTTCCAAGACAAAGTTTTAAGCAACCAGAGCAGTTTCCAATGCACTGCTATGTCCTTCTGTTTGGAGCTGCTTATGAAGCAGACCACAAACCATTTCTGCTCTGGTTTTGGGTGTTGAGTGGTCTCAAGGTGTGGGCCTAAGGCAACATGCCTTCCAGCAGTCTAAGCTTTGTCACAACACATCCAAAGAGAACTATGGCCTCGCCTGTATCAGAAAGTCATATGCTTCTCCTCAAGAGTCCAGTTGCTTGTGGAAGTAACATCACCACCGTACATACTTGCCATAGCAGTCACATAAATATTTGGAGCAACCTTAATATCTAATATCATAACTGATCTACATGTGTTCTGTATCTATAGCTGCATCTTGTTGCTAGGGATAGTCAAAATAACATTTTCCCTCCCTTCTACAGATTTTTCTAATTTAACTTGCAGACACATAGTTACCCAAGTGGCATCTAAGCACTGTGGCATCTGTTTCACTGCTCCCAGTGGAGCAAGAGGTGAGATCCAGCGCTGGTTGATCTTATTGTAGTGACTAAGCCACAGGCTCATAGCTAGCCTTCTTTCAGCCTTACATTCACGATGCAGAAGAGTGGCAGCATAAATCTCTGTGACTCCAGATGGCAGGACTGAGCAACTGCATGTCGGGGTGGGTGGTAAACCATCCTGTTCCCTTTCAGAAGTATCTCTGCTGAAGTTTACAGGCAAAGGTGGTGGCAAAGGGCGATCAGAGCTATAGAAATTAGTATTTGTCCTTCCCCTGTGGGAATGCAAATAGGAAAATACCTGTCATGCTTCAAATATAGAGCCTGAATGACCCCAATAAAAAAAAAAATCTATTCAATCTTCTCCTCTGCTTCTGAAATAGGAACTTAGATACCAGTAAATAAATAGATAAACTAAAAATATTCAGAATTAGCTCACTGAAAACTGCCTCACAATTTTTTTAAACACACTGATCCAGTGACTCCCTTCGAAGAGAGAATCAACATAACTAGCCACACACTCAAAATGCAGAAAGCCAAATTGGATCCAGTATGCAGCAAGACCAAGGTCCAATTCATCATGAAAATGTCCTCTCAAAGCTCAGACAGGGATATAAGACCAAAAAAAAATAATAATGATGTTTCAATAGTTATCCCCTAAAGACACTTTTCTGTTTCCATGGCAGTAGACGATAGAGTCCAAAACTGTGTAATTTTCATGCTACTTAAAAAAAAAAGGTGCCTTTACAGGGGTAAAAATTTAACGTTGTAAACAAATGGAGGCATTCAGGACTCACTGGGCTGTCAACATATTAAAGCCACTGTGTGAGACATTGCTGATACTATGGCAGAAGTGAAGAAACATTTTTTCACCTCCTACACAGGTATGACATATCCCTAAAAAAGAACACGGTATGCCACTGTCTATTGGACTCAGGATGAGAGTTACGCCATTAGTCTTCTGGTGTCACATCTGAACTGCTCTGGACAATAAACAGCATACACCCAAACTGTGCCTACATAGTAGCACACATCTCTCCGAAAATCAGCTGGAGCTAACACCATTATACCTATAAACTATTACATAATGCAAAACTAGCTGCGTCTCATATAAATAAATAGAATAAAAAGAATGAGGAAATCATTAAAGACTGCTTCTATGTCAGGTCTTGTCTGTAGTAGTCTGTGTCATCCTTGATATGATTAATGGTGACAGAAGTACCTTAAAAGAAGCAAAACCTTTTTTCTGCTTCAGGCTCCAAATGTGGCTGGTTTCCCTACTCTAATTTGGAAATGCAGTTAATCATACTACTCATATAAGTAAGAAGCCTAAATTCAAAGATATCTCTCTAAACCACCCCAATTATGTCCTGGGTGGATACTAATAACAGGCCAGAAATAATTAAAAAATTTTAAATTACATCGTCTTTACAAGTCCATTTAATCTAGAAGTACTTACAACTCTAGTCAGGTTGCTCAGGTGCATTCAGCTTCCCCTTTCCACACCCTAATATGATTGAATTTTCTTAAAGCTTAGCCAAAATTTTCAGTGACTGACTTTGGAATAACAGCATCAGCAGTTTACCAGCAATGCATTCCCCACTTAACTACTTATACTCCACCCTTGTACTACTTATACCTAAACACTCCTTAGCAAAAAGTAGAAAAACAGCTTATCTTGCTTACATCCCTCCCTGTATTTAAAGCAAATGCCAAGTGTGAAAACCAAAATACGAATGTGAAGTTGGTAATGAGCTGACAAAGTTACAGTTCAGAACCTCTAAGCACAAATATTTTTTAAGAGAAGAGTCACTATGTTCCTCATACTTGTGCCACTCGGGCTGCTTAAACCATGTTTTTTTAAGCTGCTATTAAAATAGTGTTATGGGATGTTCACAATGCATAAAACAGCAAGTGTGTGAACAACTGAACACTCAGTAAATGTTGCAAGATTTTGGAACAGTTATGAACTATAATCCATGAACTACAGAGTTTAGGTTACAAGGGAGAGTGATTGATGAAAAACCTTACTTCATCACATTCATGGACATACTAATTTGTTGTAAGATTGCTCTTAAAAACAAAAGAAGAAATAATCACGGATTAAAGCCATATAAAAACATAAATACCCATTTTACTCCTACTCCAGCAAACAGATTGTACTTAATGAAAGACCAATAAACTTCACACACGTTGTTCTGATCACAAATATTAAGTCTGCTGTTATATAGAAAACTGTTACAGATTTGAAAAAAAAAATATATCATACTGAAAGGCTTCTTGCTGGTGCAGTACTTACTGTTTCTTTATAAAAGGTACTTCTAAAAGATGAGCGCTAACTTAATCTAGGCATTACAGATATGTAACGTTTTCATATAAGAAGGTATATATAAACCATAAAATTAGTACTTATGATCACAGAAATCTGAAGTAAATAGTTTCCTTTCAAAGACGTCTTTCATTCACACTACAGAAAATGCTACAACAAAAGCATAGTATTTTTAGTAAAAAAACCCTTTGGCTCTAGTTTTATACGGTAAGTAAGGAAGCGAGTCTCTCTAACACTCAGGGAGTGCAAACTCTCATCATAATCAAACTACATATACCTGTAATGCATTACTGCATGAAGGGAGACCCTGGTACCAGCTCCCACCTCCAGGCTCATAGCTCTACAAGAATCTCTGCTGTAAAGAAACTTGCTGACCTTTTCTTAAGCCTGACATAACTGCTCTTTGCTGAGTGACTTTGAAATTCAGGAACAAAAATGCCTTGAGGCTTTAAAAGTCCCTTTTCATTAGGACATGAAATTCCACCCAGGTTTACCTGCACAGTGAACCATTAAAAAATGAAGACTAATTTAAAAAGCATTACTTCCGTTCTTTCATTTGCATTTCTTCAAAAACCACTGGAAATAGTCTAGGAACCAAAACTAGACTCTTTCTGGAACCAGACCTCACAGTACCAAAGGAGGAGCAGTGGCAGCTACACTTTGTGGATACACCTTGGAGTTTGCAAGATGAGACACAAAGGGTAGGCTTTGCAATGGAAATGATAGCTAATTAAGAAGGATTTTTTAACCTTTTCTTTTTAATTAAATTGTACAGAGAGAAAAAGACCATGTGCTTCCGTTTCACAATACTGAATTATTCTTACATGAAACAAAATGCTTGATTTCATATTTGAAACAAATGCTGAGTTCTATCATTTATTCATGCTGATTACTGCCAATCAGTAGTCCAATCCTGGCTCAATTTACAGTAGCTTTATAGCACAGTAACTCCAATGCCTTTTAAAAGTTGTACACCTGAGCAAGGGATTAGAGTCAAGACCACAGATTCAATTAAATTGTTTAATTTAGTTACATCCTAGAGATTAGACTTTATATCCTAGAGAAAGGATATACTTCACATTCCTATTTCAGTCAACATTCTTTGGCTTCACTTATGAAAATCTCACCGAACAATGAATATCATGTTTATTATTAGCTTGTACTCACCATTTTATGAAATGGCGACCAAAACAACCTGGGAGCCTGAAAACTCTGAGGGAACAACGTTTCAGTATTTTTTTCAACATAGTCCATCTATTTAAATTTTATATCAAGCTTTTACTATTTACTTCTTTCAATCTCATATTACCTTTCCTTTGAAAAATCAAAACTCTCCATCTTCCTTGGTTATATATTTATTTACTTACAGAAATGTAAATTTAAGTAAGATCACCTATTTCAGGATATGCTGAAATCACCTCTAGTTTGTAACATAGGATCAGAACTTGAGAGTCCTGGACTCGACTCCTGCCCGCCTCTGACATGATTCAGTTATATATTCGTAAATCCTGGCACCAAAGGCAGCCAGTTTCTTTCTTGGCACCAGGAAAGCATATGTTCCCTCATTTACAGTCCCATAGGAAAATATATTGGAAGATCTAAAGCTGATCTCATCAAGTTATCTGGTTTATACAATTGAAATGAAAAGCTAAAGCCCTAATGTACAGAAATGTTGCGGTCTACAATGAAATGAAAGCAGGTTGCTGATTTTAGATCACAGTAGAGAAAATCAGAGCTTTACTAATTTTCTCATCTTCTGCTACCACGGAACATAGTATCATATATTCTTTCTACTTTCACACCACTCGGTGTATGATAGAGCATAAGATCTGAATTAGCACTAGTAACTCTTGAGAACAAAACCATACCAGTTCCAAAGGGTTTCAGAAAAAGCTGATGGCACAGAAAGAATACATGCTGTTGGGGTATATCTTCCCATCTATCACTAACACTACTGCTTGCCAAAAGTAAAAAATCTTACATATGAGCAAGCAAGACAGGCCTCATTTACTGATCATGAAAAATGGGTATCCAGCCTCACAGCGCTGAGTATCTTCAAATTCCTATATTGTGATTAGAGTCTATATCAAGACATTAACAGCAGTTATCTGTAATAAACTTTTTGAGTCTTATCTCTATATCAGAATGAATTACTGCTGTTTATAAGCTACTGACTTGAAAATTCATTATTCAAAATGAGTTTTAAGCAATTATTTTTGGTTTAATTCAAATTTACAGACTGAAATACCATGAAAAAATTGACATCCACTAATAGATTATATACCAGTAAAAGACAGAATTCTGTCTTTAAGCACAGCATAGAAACCTCATCTTGCCTATAACATTTCTATCGCTAGACCACCATGAATCAGAAACCACCTACACTGAAATATCCCTTAATATCTCTATTAACCAGATTATTTAATTCTACAATGCATTTAATAGATACAACAACTAATACGCGTTACAATAGAAGATCACTACATGTGGACAGAAACTGTCTGAACTTTGGAGATCCAGGAAGGTCACTCAAGAATGAAGAGTTTGTTTGCTAATGAAGAGTTAAATCTCCAATTACCAAGTGAAGATAGTGAAAAGCAACGTTTTTATATAGCATAAGTGAAATTTGGGTTCCTCCAATTTTGCATATCCTCCAGATACGCAGACTTCCTGAGGTAAATAAATGTAAAGCAGTGCTTATCAGGAAGAAAAATGTGACCAAAAAAACCCAAACCACACAAAACTTTACAGACAGAACAAGTAAGGAATTCAAGCCAAAACAACTGTGAAACCTTTAAGAAATTTCAGCGAAATCTTAACTTGCAACTAGCATCAAACTTAGAATATTGAGAAAACGTAGGTTAAAATACTTACTGCTCTGTGAAGTTATCTGATTTCTACTTTTATGACAATATTTTAAGATATTCAATGGGTATAGTTAAGTTTTTCTACTCATAGGAGATCTTCTGAAATAACATTTGTACAGAACTACATGTACGTTAAAAGCTTACTATCCTATCACCCATGTTTGAAACATTTCCAAAAATCAATAGTGCCTAAAATTATGTTACCATTTCAAAGTTTTTTTTCCCCGTTTCCTCTCAAAAAGATTTCATTCATCACTTCTAGAGCCACCAGGACCTCTTCAGAATAAAAGAATTACAGTCCAGCTTTCACTACAATTCTTCTCAAAGACTCCTTTAGTAAACATAGGGTCTATGTGAAATACTGAATGCGTGGGAAAGGAAACTTGACACTGAGTCTAGCAATCCACATATTTCAAAATTATTTTTAAATATGCTTAGAACATTTTACAGGAAAAACAGCATATATACACACTTCCAATTTGTGAAGATCATGCAGTCCTTTGACCAGATTAGCAGCAATGAAGGAATCAGTTTTGAAAAATCAAAATTATTTTTGTATATACTGTTAAGACTGGGCTTATAGTTCCAAAAGAGTTATGGGTTAATCAATTTCATTTGAAGAAAAATAGTGAAGAGTAAGCAACATCAGTTCAACACCCAGAAAATTAGACAGTCTTGCACCCAGACAATGCAGTAGCTGTGGGTTTTAGTGAATTCTGCCAAGCAGAATTAATTCTGAGGACAGTCACATAGGAAAGCGCAGCTACAGGTTTTGGTCTGCCAAAACTCTGAGCAAGCCAGATCATCTGAGGCTGGAGCTAGCTGACTGGGATTCCATGAGGTTTCTCAAACTTCAGGAAACAAGGCACATCAACCTGCGCGCACTGATCTTCATTTCAGTTCCGTTTACATGATTCCACAAGCAGGGGAACTAAAAGCTGCTTAAGGCACTATGTATATGGGGAATTCTCTTACATCTGGGATTATGGGCCACTACCACTTCTGCCACAAAACATTAGCTGGTATACTGAGAAATTTTCCAAAATTCTTTCTTTGGAGAATTAAATTAACTTTGTAGATGCAGTAAAATCTCATCAGTGCTTTTTCTGAACATGTTGCCTAAGTCTCTCTTTCTCATAAATATTAATATACAAAATCAGAGGCCTAGTAATACCAAAATTCATACACTTTATGTATAAATTTAGAAGTATTAATGTGGTATTAGCAAAGAGAAACAGTAAACATCACACTTGTTTTTTAATACATTTAAATGTTGAGTGTTTTTCAGTAGAATACTCTCAAGGGACCTAATTAACCAAATGACGATGTTTCAGACTAATAAAGAAGCTAGATATGTAGATGAAAATACAGGCTAAGAAGTCTGAATTTGCACTAGTGACAAGCATACGTTTTTAATCTCTGTGTACTGTAGTTGCATGAGGTGAAGAACTGACTTTTATTTTCTTGTTTTTATTGGGTAGCCCCAGGTTATATAAGGTTATTTCAGACAAAGACTCAAAATCTTCCCTGTCAATTCTCCCATTTGTGATTACATTACCATAAATTAAACCATTATAACTGAACAACCTCTAATCCAGGAGAGGATGATTCATAATTGATTGATGTCTGGGATCAGTGTCAGGCAAGATCTTGGCTTCATGGCTATTCAGAAGTTAATGACAGTGATTTCTTCATCAGATGACAGGTAGAACAACATAAAGACAAAATAAATTTGAAATATCATAACACTAAACAATATGAATCAAAGCTGTCAGGCAAATGAAAGTGGTCTCATCCACTCCATAGTTTATCAGACAAGTCTCCCACAGAAATCACTTTGCCAGATTAATTCATTAATCAAAGTTTTAGAAAAGCTGTTTATAACTACCATTGTGTCTAGCATCAGAGCCAATGTATAAGCAAATACCCTTTATCCTGTGTGAGGTCCTGGATGTATCTTTAATACTACCCTTCCTCAACATTAGCCTCCAAAAACACACTTCTGCTAATATTTTAGTGTGCCCCTAAAGGAAGCACCATGAACAGAAAACTAGTGACAACGACAGGAAAAATTTTGTATTCAGTTGGGGATATGCATGATTTTAGCATGTTGTGTATTCATAATAAATTAATTTGCTCACAAATAAATCCCATTGAGCAAGAACAGTACTAACAGGCATTTTTTAAGAATAGAAATAAAGTTTTAAGTTTAGAAATAAAGAATCTTTTCAAAAGTTTGCTAACACGTTGGTAGGTGTGTGTACACTGTGCATATCTGTTTAGCTAATTCACATTAAAATGTTGTATATGTACGAGAGTAAATGTATAACTTCAATTTAAAAAGTAGCATCACCAGTTTTTGCTGCCTGACAATTTCATAGATGGAGACACTTACTTTTCCTATGTAAGTACAAAGCAAACCACTTTTTTATTCCATGAAAAAAAAAATCTAGTTTTTACTGCTCAGCATAACAAATATTTTACATATACTTCTACTCTTCCATTGAATTGTATGAGCATGCTATGGATGGTGTGTCACGTCTCCATTAGCTCATTTTTCACAGTGCTCCTTGACACTCTGTATATCATTTACACAAGGTTTATTTGTCAAAATCCCTAGCACTTTTCTGACAACAGATGTTTTGAAATGCATCCTGTTTTGCTTGGCAAAGACTTCTTTGAATGGATTTGACAGTATGATTTCGGTGAAGAATTCAAAGGTTATATAACTCAGTTTAGGAAAACTAATAAGAGACTCTCATAAATGCTCATGTTGTCACTCATATAAGGTACTTTTAAAGCACTGAGTCTTATAAAATGTGCTTTTTCTGAATGATAATTCATTCTAAATTATTCTGCACAAGATATTTAAGTAATGACTTCTGCTTGATTGTTTCTTTGGTTTCCTTCCTAAATAGCGTGCAACTTTGAATCCACAGGTATTTCACTGTATGCATCATGGACATACACAGTAAAGGGTACGACAGTGTTTTTTCCAGCAGGCATTCTTATGGATGGACAGTAATTCTGAGACCTTAACGTAAATTAATGGATAAACATTGCCAGGTCTGCATTTGAAGGATTCTTAGAGAAAATAAACTGGGGGTCTGATGCTGCAGACTTTACTAGCGAATAGCGCTTGTTCTGATTATGCTAACTGAAATCATCTGTAACTGTGGTGTGCGTTACAGTGAAGATATAGTCTAATCCAGTTCTCTTATCCAAGTATGTCACAAAGTGCCTTACAAAAAATCAATGAATGAAAAAGGATGAGTTCAGAAGTCTCTCCAAAGTCCCTTCCTACCTAAGAAAAAATTCGGCATGTCTGTGCTGTGAGAGAGTGAGCTCCTCCTGAAACAATAATGTACTCAAATACGGGGTTTTCCCCCCAAAGAAGACTGCACCAGGTGGTCAAGAACAATTGCCCAATTAGCAGATCCCCCTAAACTAGTGTTCTTTAGCAAGAATCACACATGTGAATCCACCATCATAAACCAAGTACTCTATTCTTCTTTTTAAGCACACATGCAGACTGCCTACAAATAAGCCACCACAGATTTTGCCACTGACATGTTCTCACTCATCTTTCCTGTATCACCATACTATCTAAAAATGGCAAGATTTAGCTCACATTAGGAGGTACAAGAAATAATCCTTACAGTAATAAAGCCACGTAAAAACAAAATTGTATGGATTTTGTCAGTGTGAGCTACTTCAAGTATGAAGCATGGAAGAAAAGCAGGAGGGAGCAATCAGGACAGAACACAGAGACGCTTCTTAAAATCATCTCCTGACCCAACCTGAAGAGGAGCCGTAGTACCCATACCAAACTACAACACATGGTGGCATTCCCTGATGTGACAGAGGGTGGCTTATACTTCACCATTGACTGGTAGGTATCAGCCACTTTTCGAATGAGTCTCACTCGTCACGATACAATCCTTTTGTTCTAAAACTACTTGTTTCCCGAGGACGAGTACAAAATAAGTCACTACACTACCATTTCTGAACACTGTTGCATATTGAGCTGAATGACACAAAAAAAAAAAAAATAAATAAAAAAAAAATAGAGAAGTCATTGCAATATCATTTAACTCCTTTTATTTCCAGGGTTCTAATGCGAAGCACTGATAAAATGCAGTCACCACGGTACCGGTTTCAGGCCATCTCGGTCTCGGTTGACCACTGGCCGTCTACCCCAAGGAAGAGATGCTTCCAAAACTTGCCGGTCCGTATGACCCGGGGTGGGCAGGGAGCAGAGGGACCCGCGCCTGGGCACCCACCGGGGCGCAGGGCAGCTCTCCCACGTCGGTGACCGGCAAGTCACCAGGCAGCGGGACCCCGGCGCTACGGCCAGGCTCCCCCGCGCCTCCGGACGGATTCGCACGCGGGCCGTCGCACAGCGAGGTCCATCACACCGCGCCTCTCACGCAGCATGACCGCTCATCT
>Ga0181612_182342_pt1 | contig 13590 bp, 6 predicted proteins | sample HoacroProtozoa21_FD_119630 | JGI IMG/M metagenome (GOLD analysis project Ga0181612, IMG submission 119630) | Hoatzin crop microbial communities from Cojedes, Venezuel. Combined Assembly of Gp0051906, Gp0051904, Gp0051908 | reverse complement strand
TTCAGCAGCTCGTTCGCGCAGTTGCCTTCGGTAACATCATCGTCTCTGAGATACAGACACCTGCAGAACAAAGCCTGTCTGTAAGCGATTCTATGAACACGAAGTAGGAAGTGTGGCTTATCTCTAAACCCGATTTTGGTCTTACGGAAGTGGCAAGACAAGTACTGGGACATTTTGAAGCATCTGCAAACACCCCTGATGCTACGTGGGGAGCAGCGTGTGCAGATCACTCATGACAAGCAGGATACACAAAGGAGCTGGAGTCCACCTGCGCTATGCTCACACATAGTGGTCACAGGTGCCAACAACATCTTCCTTCCGCACAAAACCTCAGTACGGCTTTTCTGCAAGCAAAGGGGCCAAACGCACAACCAAGCTGATTCCCAGGGGCAAAAAACAGCTGCAAAAGCAGAGTCTGGTACAGGACCAGTTACAGGTCAGAGCCAGAGGCAGCCAGGGGCTGCTGGCTCCTATCAGGAATGGTGTGGCCAGCAGGAGCAGGGAGGCGATTGATCGTGTCCCTGTGCTCAGCACTGGTGAGGCCGCACCTCGAGTGCTGTGTTCAGCTTTGGGCCCCTCACGACAAGAAGGACATGGAGGGGCTGGAGCGTGTCCAGAGAAGGGGAACGAGGCAGGGGAGGGGTCTGGAGAACAAGTCTGATGAGGCTGAGAGCTGGGGCTGTTTAGCCTGGAGAAGAGGAGGCTGAGGGGGGACCTTATTGCTCTCTACAACTGCCTGAAAGGAGGTTATAGTGAGTCAGTTGTTGGTCCCTTCTCCCCAGTAACTAGTAACAGGACAAGAGGAAATGGCCTCAAGTTGCATCAGGGGAGGTTTTGATTGGATATTAGGCAAAATTCACTGGAATTGTTCTAGAGCATTGTAACAGGTTGCCCAGCGGAGTGGTGGAGTCACCGTCCCTGATGTGTTCAAAAAATATGTAGATGTTGCACTTCAGGATATGGTTTAGTGGGAATGGTGGTATTGCGTTGACAGTTGGACTTGATGATCTTAGAGCTCTTTTCCGACCTTAACGATTTTATGTTTCTGTGATTCTAAGACAGAACTAGTGTCAAGATTCACATGCAGAAAATTTTTGTTGTTTCCAATAAATACATAATTAGTCTTATGTATTTTCATCTATTAGTAAATTCAGAGAGATTTAAATTAATTTGTAATAGCTACTTCTTATGAACAAAATATGCTTGGTTGGAAGACTTCCATAGTAATTACATGTACTAGTCGCACTCGATTTCTTTGTTGGAAGGTGCCTTGGAGTCTTTGGAGTCCACCAAAAGAATCATAAGTACACATTAGGTTTAAGAACTTAATGATTTAAGGACGTGTTCTGTCCAGCTAATTTAAGTGCATATTTTGAGAACTAAAAGTCATCTAGAAGAATCAGAGATTTAACCAAAAAAAGGTTGGCCTACTCTGCAAAGTGAGCACATATGTATCTCTTAGTGTGGGAATCTGAAGCTAAGACAAAAACATAACTGTGTAGAAGGTAAGATCAAAACAACTGAGTAGACCTGATTCAAATACTTCTAGCTTTAAGCATCAGAGGAATATTTTATTCTAGAAAAAGTGAGCACACAGTCAAAATGTTAAAAGTTGCGTTCCTCGAACTGAATGGCAGCTTCACTGAAAATTTTTCCTGCTACACTGGGCTGTAGTTTTAACACACTTTTGATCCTTGGTAGGAAATATAGTCAACAATGCCTTTCATATGCAATCAAGCACACAGAATATTAAGGAATATGCATATTTGAAAATGTGCAGGAGTCAGTAGTTGAAAATTTCCCTTAATAAAGGGTAGACTAGTAATTTCCCTTTTTTGTTGTTTTTGTCTTTGGAATTTTTAATAATAAGCAATAATAAGCATGGTAAGAGGCATTTTATTTTCCCATCTTTTTTACATTGTCTTGCAATAAGAGATTTAAAAGTCAACAAAATTGTTGTAAATGACCTCTACTTTTGTCTTTTATAATCCAAATAGTAAAGCCCAGAGATGTTATGTCATTAGAAGGTATTATATCAAAGCATTAGAGAAGACACTAGACAACCTCTAAAGTTGCATGGATATAGCTCAGGGTATCTTTGCCAGTGCACAAAGGTGAATTGAGTCACGGCCAAATTCCATCTCTGATATTTCATCAATTTCATCAGTATTAGGTAATTCTGCTGGTGGCACTTTCTGCCTGCTTTTGCTATGTGCTTCTAGAACCTTTTGATGAATCACAGTTTTTCCCTTTTTCTAAGACATTGTCAGGTTTTAATATCCCTTTAATACATGAATCAAGGCTAACCATAAATTAGACCAAAATTTGAAGAACAGAAGTTACTAATTAATTTGAGAAAATGAGTTAATAATGTCAAACTGCATGAACAAATAGCATCTGGAAAAATGTTGCAAGTTGCCAGAAAAGAAGGAATACTGATGGGTCTTTCCCTTGTAGCACTATCGGATATTTCTTTAGAAGGAACTGGGGACAGGCAGGCACTTCAAAATTCTGAGATAGATTTTTCCACTGCAGCTAAATCAGGAATGGGTAGGATTTAAACAGTTTGGAAAGAAAGTGATCTTATCATTCTTACCAGAAAGATGGAAGAAATAGCATTAATAAACAAGCTCCCAAAATACAATGAGAAACATTTTTATTTCTCTTACAAATGGATGCAGTATTCCTGCATTATTGTACTGTATAGTTTTGTTTGTTTCATGCACTGTGCTTTATTTCAGACTCCGTACTTGCAACTGAGGATGAATTGCCTATTGAAGACATCCAAGGAAGGCATTTATTTTTAGAGATCTCAAGAAAATCTGATGTGGGGTTAAAGCTATTGTTGCTTCATTTAAAGAGGGACTTCTAGCTTTTGAACTTTGCTCTTATTACTGACGACAATAGATAACAGATAGGATGATTAAATCACAGCAGGGAAACCTCTTTTCATTCTGTGTAGCAGCTACAATTCCTTTGGAGGTTTGAATTAGAGGTGAATGGAGTAATATTTGCAATTCAGCTCCACATAATCAAAAATCTATAAAATAGCTATTCTGACTTAAAATATGAACAATATTTAAATAGGAATATGAAAACAAGCTATTCAGACACCTTAAATATTACATTCTCAAGATGGATTCATGATATGTAGTTATTTGTTTTTTTTTTTATCAGAAAGGCCTATCAAATGTGATTTCAGTTATTTTATTAAAAAGTTTTGAGGAAAATTACCTGCAACTATAACAAAATATGGAAACCTCTAAGGTAATAATAATGTTTTAATTCAATGAAATAGTCACTTATTTACTTTGGCTAGCTAGGCAAGTTTGTGTTGGAGTCCAAACTGAATTAGTTAAACTATGGGTTTTTTTTTAGATGGTGGTGCTTTCAGATGAAGGCATTCTATGTCATATTTCAAGATTTTCTTTTTCTTTCTGTCACTGTATAATAACATGAAGTACTAGTTGAAAGCTATTGTTGCCAATCTGACACAATGTACAGGAAAAATATAATTTCATGGAAATTTCTAAAGGAAAATAGACTTTTTTCCTGAATTCAATTAAAGGATCTTTCATTCAAGACAATATCAGAACTCACAGGCAAGCGGCTGTCCAGCTGGAGAACAGGACACAATAACTAGATCTAGAAACATCTCAAAAGGCTTTATAAATATTGTGTAGCAAGTGTGATTTATCTTAATAAACTGAAAATAAAATATTAGAAGATTCATGTAACAGAAATGCTAATATTCTTTCAATAGTATATAATACAGTATTAAGATAATGATAATAAATTAATAAATAGGAAAATACATGATATAAGCTTTTTAAACAATTTTTCTTGGAATCAGAGTTTGCTGGCAATTCCATGCGTGTTAGAGGGAGGTGTTCATTCTTTCTCTCTTTTAACTGCTGAAGCTTTTAACTGTATCCTGTTTGGCTGCACCTCATGGTGACAACGATGTAACACAAAGAAAAAAATTGGTAGGTCAGTTTCTGCAGTGTAGGCTGAAATAGTCCAGCACAATTTTGTGGTATGTGCATGTATTTCTGAAGGACTGCCATTTTCCCAGCATGGCAGTTTCTCATGCTTGATTAAGCTGTATTCTCACAGTCTTACAGCACACTGTCTTCCTTACATACCTTGAGACTTACACTGGCAGTCTAAATTCAGCCTTATCACCATGTCTATAGTTACTTATTGGTAGACTCTAGCTTTCCATGTATACTTAGGTAATAAGAAAAATTTTATTTGAGAACAGACATATAATTTAGACTCTTACACAAATACCCTTTATTATTCAAGACCTGCTATTTGTGGATTCAAATATCCTCTTGAGATTCTCATTTCTAGTTTTCTTCCTGATCTTTCAGAGCTAGAGCTAGATGGACTAGAGCTACTTTTGTTACAAAGAACTTCCCTCCATTAAAATTGACCTCTAAAAGACACGTTAGCTCACTTGAATCCAAGTCTGGCAAGCAATTGGATAACATGATGCTGTCAAATTTCTCTCTGAAACCAGTACTACTTCTTCTTTTTCGGTTAGGTGATGCAAACTGAGAAATGGAAACTTATTAGGAGGTGATGTTTTGTTCTGGTTTATTTTGTTTGTTTTGATTTTTCAATGAATTTGCAGAACAAACTTAGTTGTGTCTAATTTATTCCATACCTTTTCAGAGAATCACAAGATCATTTAGTTAGGAAGGATCTCTTGAGATCATCTGGTCCAACCCCCCTCCTCAAGCAGTGTCAGTTTCAGCAAGTTGCTCAGTGTCATGTTCAGCTGAATTTTGAATGTTTCCATGTATGGAGATGCCAAAAACTTGCTAGGCAACCTGTTCCACTGAATGACCACCCTCACAGTACATGTTTAAGTGGAATTTCTTGTATTTCGTATTGTGCCTGGTGCCTCTTGCCCTTTCACTGGACACCAATAAGAAGAGACTGTCTTGGTCCCCGCTCTTGCTGTCAGATCTTTACACACACTGAGAAGATTCCTTTGACCTGCAGGCAACCCTCTTGCAAATTCAGCCCAGAAGTTATCTGTTCTTCGTTTTGTCCACCAAAGCAAAACAAACTCTTTTAAGGGGTGGGCATGATGTTGCACAACAATGTAGTGATGAAAACCTTAAACTAGCACTATTTCAAGCCAGAATGACCACACAACACAGGTGACTACAAGAGAAAAAAAACCAATTTGGCATTATTATCTTTGGTCTAGAAGGAGGATGGACATTTTGCAGCTTGCTTCTGAGCTTTAAGAACTGCCTTTCAGCAGGTCTAGTAGCATGGGCTCATTGCGATTGTGAAACAGACCACTTCCTTTCGCCTGTGTGGATGATCAATAGTATTTCAGGGATTTTCAAAAGGTGAATGTATGTCGTGGTTTAACCTGAAAACCAGCAACAAAGGACCAGACAGCCGCTTGCTCACCCCTCCCATTCAACCCTAGTGGGATGGGGAGGAGAATGGACAAAAGGTAGAACTGCTGACTTGAGATAAAGACAGCTTAATAAGACAATAAAGGATATATTACTAATAATAATGAATATGCAAAACAAGCTATATACAATAAAATTTTTTCTCACTGCCTGACAACCAGTTGCATAGCCAGTTCCTGAGCAGTGATCATGGAACCCATGAGTTTCCCAGAGCTCATAAATTTTGAGGGTGTCACCAAAATCACATATTTCACAGAAATCACCAAACTCACAGAAGAAAGACCGAACTCCTAGAAAATTTTGAACTCCCAGAAAAAAAAGGATTCCTGCCTCCAGGGAAACCCCCATTCATTAAATGAGCTTGATGTCTATGGTATGCAATATTTCCACTGGCCAGCCTGTGTTAGCTGCCTGGCTACGCTCCCTTCCATCTCCTGCACACTTGTGCATTAGATGAGCATGGGAAAACGAAAAAATCTTTGATTTCTTAGCAACAACTAAAAACATCAGTCTATTATCAACGTTCTTCTCATGCTAGATCCAAAACACAGTAGCTGCTGGGTTAAACCACAACAATATGTTTTCAGTGCCCTGCCATCCAGAAATCTCCCTGCTGAAATCACCCTAGCAGGCTGTCACTGTCCCTTTTCATCCAAAGTTTTCTTTCTCAAGTACTGGCTCTCTACATAAACTGGTCACCCTTCTGACTGATAGAGAAGTGTAACCCTAAACCGTTTAGTAAACACCATGTCTTTCATCTCCATATTGCATGCTGAGTGTCTACCATGAGTACAAAATCCTCATGCAGAAATTTATTAATTAACTGACTCAGATTCAACAAGTTGATTTTTCAAAATGTCATGACTTTCAAATGCCTTTTTGTCCTTGTGAGAGACATATGTAGTCTCTTACAAATCTAGTCCAAAATGACTTGGCAGAAAGACTTGCCTGCATACTTTTTAAAATGAAATTTACTCTTTTATTTATATATGCATTTATGTATTTATTTAATAAAGTAGTAAGTACTAAGCATTAGCGTAAGAACCAAAATAATAGCCTAGAAAGAAACTCTTGTATAACAAACAGATTTTGCCTTACATTCTGAAAATAAAGTATAACTGAAGGGAATAAAATTTACTCTGGATTTCCTAAGCTGGAGGTTGTTTTTGTTTGTTTTGATTTTGTTTTTTTTACAATGGAGATGTATTCACTTCTGTGTACTCCTCACTGAAATTTACATAGTTTATGGGAACACAAATGGTCAATTTCCCCTAAACTCAGTCCTTCCTAGCAACATATTTCACAAGTATAAGGAACCATAAAAATGATTGCAAAAAGAATACTTTTTCTTTTGTCATTCAAAATAGAGAGGGAAACAAATTCTAAGTGAATATTTTGCAATTAATTTCAATAGCAAAAAGCTATTAGTGTTTTTTTTTTGTATGATGGCAGCAACCATAAAGCTTCAGAACTGTAACACAATAGCAATGTTTGGAAGCTGATATTTAAGGAGATCTCTTGTAAGAATTGCATAGGCACTCCTCCATTTAGAAATGCTTGGATAGAGATTGTGAAAAACAAACAGTATATATCTATACACAGGTCTCCTAGTTCTTTTTATGAAGTTATTTTTATTAACTCGTAAGTAGAAAGATAATATCCAGGCTCCATTGTATTGTCTGTGCTATGTATTTTCATCTGTACACTCATGCAGGATTTTCCTTGCTTCCCAACACTGAACATTTCAAAACGGTCTTCTCATTGAAATTATTTGTTAGCTATAATTACCTCAACATATTTAGGTGTTTCGCTGAGGTGGTGCACCCCATCTAATACATAATTTCACAATCAGTACTATAGGATGTAGGTAATGACACTGTGTACTTCTATCACCCCGTGACCTCGATCTTTCCAAGTACAGGGTTAATAATTAAAAAAAAAAAATTGACGTTGCTTTTGTATATACTTTTTACTTCCAGTAGCAGCATAGTTTGTTAAATTACATCTCAGTATTAAAAGCACAAAGACACTGAGTCCCCTGCCATATACCTTCCTGGCATGACTCCTCTTAATCACTTTCCCAAGAGAAGGTCATGGTGTTAATACGATCTTTTGTGTAAGTTACTTGTTTTGTGGAACACTGAAATGAAAATAGGGTTTCTTCTTTTCACTAAAATAGGTCTTAGAATCACAGACAAAGAAATTTGCCTTTTCAGGAATTTATACCAGAAATACAAGCAAGAAAGTTTAGTTGCTGAAAAGATAGTAGTTACTGTGAAATAACCATCAACAGACCAAATAAAACCCTCAGTAAGAGCATGTTACTCTTCCCAGAGGACCATGTGAAAGCCATGTTACCATGAAACACCCACAGGGCTACGAGCTCATTATTCGTACCTAGAGAGCCTGTTATCACTGACACAATAATCTTTACTATACCTGAGATATTTATTGAGAGAGAGGCAACTGTGCAATAAATGACCTGAAGACCTTAAGAAAAATAAATTTATAGAGACCATTTGTTGCTGGTTTCTAAATAAAAATGTGAGAATATATCTAGTCACTGATACAGTGTGAAGTATAATTCAGAGATCTACTGAAATAAGTGAAAAGTCATTAATAGAATTATAAAAGTAAAAAATGTGTTTAGCTTGCATTCTTTAATGATCGGTACCAGAGACAACTTTTAGAAAGTAGCAGACTAATAGGTGCAAGTCCTATGTATGTTATATAATTTCACCTGCAGAGTTGACTTACTTTATCATACTGTTAAACTAGACTACCTTAATTAGAAGATTGAAAGCTGACATTATTACACAGTGTAAGGGTCTTCCTTGCAAAGAAAGAATTGAAAAGAGTTGGTTTAAATGATTGCTATCTCCAGTATGACCTGACATACTATCCACTGCATCTCAGTGAAATGGTTTACCAACTTTCAGGTATGCAGCATACATGTAAGTATGATCATAACTAACCTAACTTTAGCTGTCAGGGAAAAAAAATATCTTAAGACAACATGAATCCTGCTGAAGGCACGGCTTGCTTGGAAGCAGTCAGAAATAATAGATTAACATACATGCTGAACTAACCTCTACTGAATTCCAGGACATTTTTCAAAATGACTGCCATGTTTGAATCCTTTAACAAAATGCCCTGGAGTATCTTTACTCCTGAGTATAAATGATTTTTTTTTTTTTCCATTTCCTCATTAGTTCTTACTACCTTTTCCTTTAATTATTTTATATCTTTTATCAGACCAACAGTGACTGCAAACAGATCCTGTAAAGCTCTATAGAAGAGTCAATTTCAATATCACATCAATAGGTTTAGGTTAACAGCACACTCACATCTTCCATAGATGGTAAACTGCTTGAGGCCTTCAAGGTCTACAAGTGCCACTCTGTCTTGTACCTAGGGTTCGACGACGTGCATAATCTACTTAATGGCAAATTTTGCCTAATCTTTCTCTATGTGTCCTGTTTACCTGTCTGGAAAAAAAAGAACATTATGTAAAACTATAAATATTTATAATCCCTAGCTTCCTCTCTTGATTTCAGGCAGGTGGTTATTATGGGTTTTAAAACCCAAACTTATGAGAAAAAACTGGCTTTCCTTGGATCCACCTCGAGGTGCCAACAATGTTCTGGTGGAGTACATATTATTATATCAACTCACATATGTTGGCTTTTTATGAGGTATATTGGGGATAAATCACAGATGAGAATAAAGCTGTGAGACTACAATGAAACAAGGATGGATAGACTGATTTCTCTGCAAATGGAGTTTCTTTTGATACTGTGATATAATCCAGCAATTGGTGGGCTTGTCTGACCACTGCAGGTCTTCTTTCCATCTTTTATTCCCCCGGGAAGCCTTTCATTTACCTGTTTATAGCTCATTATAATATTTTTGTATAGTTAATCTTTATTTCAATATTCTTTCTTTTTATGGTAATTACAAAACCATAGATATAATTTTATTATGCAATACTCTTTTTTATTTCATGCCCCTGAGGGCATGCTAGGCTCTCAGATAAATATGGCAGCTGTTGTCAGTAATGCTAAGGAAATAAAATGGTGGTATAGGTCATGTTCTTCTTTTATAGAAATCCGTCTTTTTTCAGCTGGAGATTTTGACAACAGCAAGTGTGAACACTGGCATTTAAGTCCTAAGTCTGTAATAATGAAACCAAATGGGAATTTTCCATATTTGGAAATATTTGCCCAGTTCAAATTACTTCTGTATCTGCTGTTAATCTATGTGCACTAAGGCGAATTTGTAAGAGTGTTTCTAAAAAGGGTGCACTAGAATAGATAGTGAGTTTAAAGTCTTGTTACAGTACAACATGATGATTAAGACACACTTTGTATTTTAGAACTAATAGTGTAGTAAACATAATTTGGTGTTAGTGAAAGAAAGATGGGAGAGACTTTGTGCACAGTAACATACTAAGAAGCCACAGACTAACTGTTGTTAATGGAAAAAAAATTATCACAGTTTCTAATTATTTCAGTGGCTTTTGAGACACAGAGAAGAACTGAATGAACACAAATATTTAACTTTTCAGTATGGGAAAAAAGCAACTTGAAAAAAAGACGTTTTTTGAAAAACAGTTTTCTTCAGTTGTGAAACAAATCGATCATTTTGCAAATTATTTGATAAGTTGATGAAAGAAAGAGAAAATAGCTAAACAGTTGATTCTAGAGGTTTCTGGTTTCTGTAGTGACCTAGGATATGATCTGTATGCTGGAGGTCTGCAATTTAATAATCCTCTGGAAAAATAACTTTTGAAATTATTAGTGAGTTGGTTCCCAGCTCACTTCAACATCCTCTACGTATAATTACCTAAGTCATTACATTTTTAATGTAACTTTATATGCACTCGAAACTGCAGCAACCATGTCACTTGAGTAAGGGATAGCATGTATGCTTGGTTATTTAAGATGTTACAGCACAGACTTGTAAATATTACCTAAGAAAAACTCCTGAAGATTTTGATGGATTTAAAATAGTGCCTCTTTGGAAATTTTATAGTGCTGAAACCAGCAAAATATTCAAAGTATAAGCTAATGCTATCTTCCTTAGAAAAGGTTATACAGAATCTCATTTCATAAGATCTGTTTGATGACTAAGAATATGAAGAAGGCATCAACTATTGTTATTGTTCAAATGAGCATGCAGCAAAGAAAGGCATGAAAGTTTTCATAGATTTTGACGCATATTGACTTTACTTATTCTGCTGTGTGTCTTTACATTGGTTATCTTGACCTTGATTGATTATATAGGTGTTAAATATGAATTAATGGATATATGAGTTGAGTGTGTTAAGAATTTGGAATGTAAAATGATTATATAACTTCTAAGTATTATGACCTAGATCAGTCGTAAGTCACTCTTGCTAAATGCTACAGGGATAAATATTAATTCAATTTGGCTGTGAGTGTGTACATACATATGCATATGTAGATGTGTTTATACATATTATACAGTGCAATCTGAAATATTAATCAGGATCAAAGACAAAGTAGCAATAGCATATTGCTGAATGATAGTTACAGGAGCAGAGAAAGGACAACCATTTCAGTATGGCTAACAGGGATTATGGTCTTTAAAAACATATTATATCCACATAATTTTTTTTGGCTGCTTGAATCTAGGACCATCTGTTTGGATGGCCTGGTGCCTATTCAGAAGTTCGTAAAGCCCCTTGCCATTAAGCAGAGATGCCAGGTATCCACAGGACTGAGATAGAAAGGCCTGCAGAACACTGCAAAGGACATCTGTTCTCCAGGAAAAGAGGGGGGAAGTCCATCTTCCGTGACAGCCTCACAACACTGACACCACATGCCTCCTTGCACCTAATGACACCTGTTCATAGTCACATGCCAAAATAATAAGAAAGAAACAAACCATCCCTGAACAAGGGAAAATGGGTAGTATGGACTTTTAAAGGCCTCTGTGGCTGCCAGGAAAACAGGTTTCACTGTCATAGGCATTTGGGAAACCAAGGCAGACCATGTGGGATATCAGAAAGTCCAGGTACTTTGTATATCGAGGAGCCCTTGGCAAACAAAGTTTCTGGAAAACAACAAAAATGACAAAAAACAGTAAACAAGGAAGATCCCGTCAGAAGATTTTACACTAATCATTACAAGTAGACAACAAGTTAAAAACACTAACCTCACTAGAGGGATGTGTTATTCTGTATGCCTTATAAAGAAACAGCATAACTTGTAACCCTCTGAACTGATGAAAATTATGGATTACATAACATAAGACACGTAAATACAAGGCAAACCTTCTGTTTTATCTTGTTACCCTGTCAGAATATTGTTGTAGCTGACCAAATGACCAAATGAATCCTTCTTCCAGATGAAATGACAGTATGACACTTACATAGAGACGTTGAAATTGTTGTACAGCCCTGCACATTATATTTATGGTATGAGATTTTTACATACAGGTATGAATTTGAGTTTTATGTCAACCCCAGCTTCAAAGAACATGTACATTTAAATTTATTTGCAGTTTTGTCAGTAAGCCTCCAAAGTCTCTTGTGGAAACTACATATTTACCTATAAGAACTGCCATTCTAATTCACAAAAAAAGTTCTTTTACTCCAGAGTCCCAACTTTGACTGTTGTTAATAAACAATTTTTTACAGTAAGTGTGAGAACTAATACTTCTTCTACAAAGTGTGTAAAGCAAAAACATGTGTTTGGTTTACAGATTTCTCTCTAGATACAGGCAGCTGTATACACACTTCACTGATAGCTCAAGAATGTTAAAAGCTTTATTATACATTCAAGGAGAACATCCTTAGTTTGCGTTTTCACTTGAAGATCAGATATGCCTTCATTTTAAAAGCTAGGCACTAGTTAGTTAAAATGTGTTTTGCAGATTAGCTCCTGTATGATCCTTTCCCACTGAATAATGTAGCATGGTATATTTAGGATGTACTTCTGAATCACAGGAAGCAATTAATATAAAGCCATCAGTTGAAGACAACAGCAATGTTTATTTTTATGGATCCAGGATTTAAATCTACATTTTATTGTAATGGAGTACATGAAGCTCTGTCTTGGGATGGGTCAGGAGTGAGGATTCAGTTGAGAGCTTATGGACAAAAATTAGAGGGCAGACCTACATCTGTGTTGTTGCAATGGATACCTGCTACAGATCTCCTGATTAGGAATAAGAAATAGAGAGGTCCTTCTTCAAACAACTGGAAGAAGCCACACATTCTTTGTCCTCATTGTGATTTTAACTACCATGGGGTCTGCTGAAGGGATGATACAGCAGGGCTCAAGAAATATAGGAGGTTTCTTGAGTGCATTGATGACAATATCTTTGCACAGTTAATTGAGGATCCAACAAAGCGAAGTGTTTTAGTGAACGTGATACTTCTGAACAAGAAAGAACTGGTCAGAAGTGTGAAAGTTGGAGGCAGCCTTGTCTGCAGTCACTGTGGGATGGTGGAGTTCAGGAAGGGAGGACAGAGAAAAAACGAGGATGACAGCCCTGGATTTCAAGAGAGTGGACTTTAACAGCTTCAGAAATCCGTTAGGAAGAATCCTATCAGATACAATCCTGGAGAGAAGAAGGGTCCAGGAGAATTGGTTGATATGAAGAGATAACCTCCACTAAGCTCAAGAAAGGTGCATTCCAAGAAGTAGGAAATCAAATAAAGGTGTCAGGTATCTGTATGGATGAACAAGCATCTCTTTTATTAATTCAGACATAAAGGAAGTGTACAACAGGTAGAAACAGGGGCAGCAGACCCAGGAGGAGCACAGAGTTTTTGTCCAATCACGCAGGGATGTGGGGCTAGGAAAGGTCAACCTGGAGATGAATCTGGCAAGGTTTGTGAAGGACAACAGGTAAGGTTTCTACAAGTGAAAGAAGCATGAACAGAAGACTAGAGAAAACATGAGCCCACTGCTGAATGAGGTAGAGGATCTGGTGACAAAGGACACAGAAAATGCTGAGATCACTAATGACCTGAATGATGGGACAGAAAGCACCTCAGCAAGTTTGCAGAGGATAGAGAACTGGGAAAAGCGACTGATACACCAGATTCAGCCACATTCAGAGGGCCTTAAAAAGGCTGGCGACATGCCACGCGACCTCATACAATTCCACAAAG
>Ga0181612_137469_pt1 | contig 13590 bp, 9 predicted proteins | sample HoacroProtozoa21_FD_119630 | JGI IMG/M metagenome (GOLD analysis project Ga0181612, IMG submission 119630) | Hoatzin crop microbial communities from Cojedes, Venezuel. Combined Assembly of Gp0051906, Gp0051904, Gp0051908 | reverse complement strand
CATTCAAGGTCAGGCTGGATGGGGCTCTGAGCAACCTGATCTAGTTGAATATGTCCCCAGTCATTGCAGGGGGGTTGGGCTAGATGACTTCTAAAGATCTCTTCCGGTCTAATCCATTCTATGTTTAAAGATGCTGAAAACAAATAAGGCCTTTTAATTTCTACTAAGTTTCATTTATTGTCCCTTTACGTAATATTTGGTTCATTGTTTGCCAGTGAGGACGAAATATATGTACATTTCACTAAAGATGAAATATATACGTAGTTCTTATATATTTAATATATAACACTGCATGTTGTTTCTGATCTTGTAATTTGAGGGTAGAAATGGCCTTAATAGATCAGATGTTTGATCCTAATTTATATTCTTTTTCTGACAGTAGTTGTTGTTGCACACTTCTGAAAAAGGTGTAAAATTCTCATGAGATGCTGACAGTATCATTTTGTTTGTGCTATCTGTATACTATGTGGATTAGGAAAGCACACTCTCTCTTTAAGCCATATGCAATACTGAAGTTGCACATTGTGTGAGTCCCACTAGGCCAGCACATCATCTCAACCGGTGTCCAGTCCCAGATGGTCCAGTAAAAAGTGTAAGAAAACCAGCAGTGGACAACTATTAAATATCATGATCACAGAGGAAGCTTCTTACTTGCCAGGCAGCTAGTTAGTAGCTACTTTACAGTGTAGGCATGAAGATTTAGGCCCTCTATGAATTTTAATCCTTTCTAATATGCAGACACATTTTGAGAGACTGGGAATTGAACAGTTGGATTCCAGTTTCTTTCTGTAAGATAAATTTCTGTTGTCATTTGAAATGCATTCATGAAAAATTACAGCAAACAAGTAATTATACTATGTGCATTTGCTCTCGTTAGTTGAGGTGAGGAGCTGAGCTTTTAAAAAATTACATTAGCTACCACATGAGATTCTAAGAAATGTCTTTCTGTGAAATGGGACAGGTAATAGGTGAATTACTGGTAGGATGTACTTGGTAGTCTATAGAGAGTAAGAGAATTTTAAAAGAACATCTCAGTCTTTTACAGGCAAAGATGGAGAGAGTAATAAGGCTCGCACTGGTGTTACAACTTTTTTGTCATTGGTTTGTTATTTTTCAGTCAGAGGTATTTCAGGGAACTGTAATGCAACATTGCTTTATATGGCACAGTTTACAAATTATTTGCAGAATCACTTACATCTCTTGTTGGAGTTCATAATTCAGGTCCACGAATCACCAGCTCAGGATTACCTATTTTCCTGGTGTCTATCCTTCAATGCACCTTTCCTTTCCACTTCTCTAAACCTCTTTGTATGCATGATTAAACACCAATCTCAAAAGCAGAACCCCACTACTAAACTGTTAAATACAGAACACAGCCTATAAATTCTGTAGACAAGCTTAGCTTTTTTTTAATCCTTTGGTAAGATACTGATGGTCTTCATCTTTACCTAGATATTGAAATTTTCATTCCATGCAAGCTTTGTAGTTCCAGAGCTTATTATTATTCTTCAGCTAAGAACGTAGATGATAAATAATGTATGCAATGTACTATTTGTATCTTCATCACCTGCAAACCCTTTTGACCTTCCATTGGACATTTGCTTTTATCTTGCAAACACTAAAAAATGGGTTAATTTCAAATATAAAATTAGTGCCTTTGGAGGATATTTTAATATAGTCCTTATGAATTCCTTCTGAAAGACCAAAATCCTTTGCTGGCTAATTTTATGATTGAAATCAGAAGAAGTTACAATCTCACATGAAGGTCTGTTGATTTATTGCTGGAGACTGACCTGCTGGAAGTTGATGATCTGTTGGTGCTGGTGAAAAAGATGAGGGAAGAACTACTCTGCCATTTTCATACAGAAAATTTGAATGTTTTAACTGACTGAAGTTTATCTCCGTGTCTAAGTTTTCCTCAGTAAATAAGGGTCAGCCATCTGGCAGAGATAAATTTGGCTGGAATGGATTCCATCTGCTAAAATATGATGTAAAAGTATTCTGCTCTTCCATGGCACTGGAAAGATATGACATCTGGGATTAGACAAAATAAAGAAGCTTGAAATTGGAAGGCATTGACAAAATGATTTCCTTTCTGAGGAACTGAAGAGGTGCCATTGGAGGGTGGGACTAACGACAGGCCTATAACTAGGGTTCATCTGTTTGCAGAGAAGTTTTTTCTAGAAGTTAATGTTAACTCAAAATTTTAAACTCTGAGTTCATCCTTCCCCTCCAATCTCCCTCTACCATCGACTGAAGCTATGAAGTATATTTATGGTCAAGTGAATCACCTATCTGAGTACATAAAGATGTAGGTTTATCATGTGGACATGGAATTTTGTGTTACCTGGCATCCAGCTGTTTACAATTGTGCAGCTTGTGGTTTTCCAGCAGAGCTGATAAGGTATGAAAGGCTGCAAACTGGTGAGCAAGGAAAGGCGAAGAGGCTTTGCACTGCTTTCCCTACAAGCTGAATCAAGTAGTTTCTGTTTTGATGGATCATTGCAAATATATTACGACAGAGCCTCCAGGCATCCTATTTTTCAAGGCACTGAATTTGTCTGAAGAATGTAGGGGTACGCTGTAGAGCTGTTGATCAAACTTCTTTCTCTGTCTTTTCAGTCTATTGAGATACGATATGATGTTTTATAATCAAAATTCAAGATCATCTACATTGACAGTCTGTTCATACTGGCTAATTTGTGTTTCCTGGTCCATGCTTTTTTGATGTCACTGAAAAATATAACAAAGATGTAACTCATCTATGACTATCAATTCCCCAATAGCAAGATAAAATATTTCTCCATTAAGTGTTTTAGCATATTTTGCCTCTGCATGGTGCCGGTCTGGAAAGTTGAAGGTGTTACATGCTTTCAGGTTATGGAGCAATTGTTAAAGGGTTTGGAGAAAAACTGCATGTCTTCTACATGGGAGCAGTTTCTGCAGGAACCCGATGTATTTGCAGAGATTGTTACCAAAATACACCTTTCAGTTTAATTTGAGGACTTTGTACTAAATTAAGAAAACATTTTTAAGGGGTGACACATGGAAAACTCTATGCACAGTTTTTTTTTCCTGGGGCAAAGTAAACTTCTTTCTAAATTATCATGTCCCAGATAGGAAAAAGATGAACATAAGGTTCTGCATTTGACCTTGTCCTCAAGATTGAAATTGTAATGCATCCTACAGAATTACTCAACAGACACCATATTGATGTGAGGTTCTTTTTATAAATCTAGACAGTGGTATGCCTACGTGTATTCCCCAATGGCTACAGTAATATGAACCAGTAGGTGTTTAGTTTTAGAGTGCTATGTACAAGAGTTAGTTTTCAAAAGTCAGTTCTCAATAATTGATTTAATAGTTGATAATAACTGACTACTAAGGTGCAATAGAGAAGCTATTACATCCATTAGAATGTCTGTAAGTGTGAACATTGTTTATTTGTGACCATAGCCAAGAGAAAGGTTTTAACAACTGTTCTGCTTTCCTTTTAGCAGAAGGCAATTAAGCAAAGAGTTTGTGCAGGCTGGAAATTTTTATCCATACACCTTCTCCAATTTGTTTTTTTTTCTTGTTGTAGGCAATTATATAGTTGCTTTGTGAGTAGCCACATCTCACATAAATGCATTAAATGAGGTTCAACAAGAAACGCTGAGCTTGAGAAACACTGGAAAATATTGTAGTATTCAAGTTAATGCAAAGAAACTTTGACTAGACATCTTCTTCTGTGTGTATAATAACGTATTTAAAAAAAAAATCTGAGTAAATTTAAAATCATCCAAACCAAACAGAATGAGTAGATTTATAAGGCTGAGGGCTCCTGGGAGAGGGATTTAGCTGTAATTTTCTTACTTTTCAATAAGGAGTACATGTGTTGAAGTTAGACGGTTGCTTACTTGTTTTGCTGACTGAGGGCCTTAGTAAAAATACTGGTGTGCAAAATTTTCAAAACCACATTTTAAAGGGATGTAGATATTACATTTCACAAAACTTTTCCTTTTGTCTTTAAATGCCCTATATTTTCACCAATGCGGAAGAGAATTCCTACTTCCCCCCATCCCTTTTTAAAGCATTATTGTATATGTGTATATCTAAATACTGTGTTTGATGACTTCTTTTAATTTAGGATGGGGTCTCTTACTATACCTAAGGTTTCCTTTCAATTTATAAATTCTTTTTGCTGAAGTTTTGAAGTGTAAAAATTTACCTCAACTTATATTTATACACTTGTAAAACACTGCTTCCTTGGTTAACTCCCCAAATTACACGTATCCACAAAGAACGTTTCTTTGAATACAAGTAGTCTCACAAAAAAACCCCACCAAAACCAGAAAAAGGTCTAATAGTTTGCTTAGTGTTAGAACACATGTAAATTTATCCTTTATTTGTCTTTAAAGAAAGTGCCAAGCATATACTTTGACATTCACTCAGTTGAAATATATATACTTAGATGTATAGAATCTTTACTGAATTTATGATCTTAAAAGCCAAATATGGTTAATACAGAGGATGTCAACACTCTAGTGCAGGATGCTGATGCTCAGCAAGTAATGCTGTTTTCAGAATTTAACAGCACAGTGTGTTATAACCCACGGGTTTCCCTCACTTGTCTTTTGTCTTCTTTGACACCAACATTCCAGTCATGCTGTATAGTCTGATATATATATATGGCTAATATAAAGGCATTGCTAGATATAGACCTTTGTGTAACAACAAGCAAATTGAAAACAAACCTAATACCTCCACTCTCTTCCCAATATTGCTTCATTTCAAATAGCTACAATATTAGCAGAATAAAAACCATGTCAAATATTACTTCATTCTTGCCTGCCAGCAGCTTAAATTCCATTTAATTTCTTTTGTGTTAGCAGGTTGCATTTACAGAGAGCTTTTGGTTTTGTTACTTGTCTCAGTTTGCTGAAATAGCTGAGTATGGTCCAAATAGAAAAATAAATGATGAAGAAAGCTTATTAGGATATGTTTATATTGTTGCATTAGAAAGCAGTAGGCAGTATTTTCTAGGCCACAGAAACTGTATATTGCGGTCTTTTGGGGAGACTTAAAACTGAATAAAATCTTTGCCTTGGACACTCAAGTTTTTCTCCAAAGGTTACGCTAATGCAGCAGTTACTTTAATTATTTATGGATGAGACATGTGAAATGCCTGCCAAAGTTAGCAGAGAGAAAATAATGGCTAGTGTTAAACATTTGACCTTGAAAACAGCTCTGATTGAAAATAATTACCCCAAGTTTTAAAACCTTTATTTCCTGTTCTGGTGGCAATGTACTTCTTAAGCTGTAATAAATTACCCAATCATCTTAGCACCAGACTAACTTGACTCAAGTGTTTATTTCACATTAAGCTTCAGCATTACTGATGCACTATGTAAAAGTGATATTAATTATCTTTAGGGTTCTTTTTTTTAATCCATATTTTTTTACGTGTATAAATTTTCATTGAGTTTGCCCTCAATGTTCCATTGAGTCCAGATATCATTTCAACATACTAAAACCTTAAAATTAACTCTGAATTTTCTGCTGATCTCTATGATGTTTTGATATTGAGCAGGTGCAAATGAATTCTCTTAGACTTCTTTGTTATAGCTGTCAGTGTTGTCAATCTAGTTTACATTAACATCTGGAAAAAGGATATGGGAAAATTATTGGTCTTGTTAATTATAATTAGCTGTCTGTCTTCTCAGTGAGAGGTATTTTGGTCATTAAGTGAATGATATTGGCTCATGAATATTCCTTCATATAATAGATACTTTAAAATGAATTGTAAAATTTTTGCTTTTGAGCATAACAACGTCCCCATAACCACCATGCTCCGATTTATGTGGGGTTTCTGTTTTGGCAAACATTTTGCCTCAAGGGTACCAGGTGTATCTTTGTAAGGTCCTTTGATTAATATCTGTCTAGTAACATCACTAGTTGCTTTGGGCAAGCTGTTCTATAAAAGGAAACCTTGCTGACATGGAAAAGAAAATTACAACTCTGGTGTGCCATGAGATTTTAATTACAATAAACAACAATTAAACAGATTATTACAGCAGTGCAATTATTACTCTGATGTTGACTTTGTGTCAGTATCTGATTTTCATTGGTTTTGTAATCAGTCTGTAGAATTTGCCTTGAACTAGACTAGAAACTAGTTTTAAAGTCAGCCCCACCAAAATTTAAAACTATTTTTGTAATTTATTTTAATCACTGGAAAGATTGTTTTGAGTTTTCTTTCTTTTTCTCACCTTTTTGGTCACAAAGCCACCAAAAAGTGTTTTGTAGCTATCTGGTTCATAATAAGCCAAATCCTGCCGTCCTTATGCAGTAAGCTTCCCTCTGACTGTGAATTAATTGTGCACTACTGGTCTGCCATGCTGTGTGTTCCAAACGCTACAATGCCTTATAAGAAAGCTAGTGGAAAATATTCTTGAAAACTTCTGAAGTGGTCTAAGTGTTTCATAGTATAGATCCACCCTGTCTTTGTGGGTCAGAAAGAATTCAAGAAGGCTGAATCTCTCAGTCTGAAGCAAGTACATCTCCTCCACAGCCCATACTTACCTTGAAATAACAGTGACAATAGCAAAGGGGTTTTCTGGGAATTACAGCTGAAGAGATGGTTGCTAAATGTGATCAATAAGTCATGTGTTTTGGACCTTTCTTTCTCTGCCTGTCCACTTCTTGCTTTAAAAAGGTAGAACTGGCAATATAATTGATGGAGAGGTTATAGCATTTCTAAATGAAAACTAGAACTTTGGTAGAATTTGAACTAAATGCCTTTGAATACAGAAACATTTTCTGCTCTCCTACAAGGCACTTTGTGGTAATTGAGCAAATTTTATAGGGCTGAAATTAGTCACAAGAGAACTCTCTGTATTACTTTCTGAAAGCAAGGGAACCACAATGAGAGTTTTGAGAAAAAAGAAAAAAAATTAATTAAGGAAAGAATTTATCTGGGGACTAGTTTAGCTTTGATATGCTTCAGCTTTTGAGCTTGACTACATGATGACCGCTGTGAATCTAAACCTGCAGACTGGCTCCCAACCCCTGCAGCCTAGCTGGGATCAGCTTTTGGCAATAAGGCAAGCGGAAATAAGTGGTCTGCAAAGCTACAGCTACAAACTGTGTCAGCTGCTGTAGGAGAAACTACCCAAGAGAGGGGAAGAGCCTGCAAGTTTCCACACCTTTCCTAGAAAACTGCAGTTTGGAGAACACAAGGGATGCTCACTTGGACACCTGCTCACCAACAGAGGCAAACCATGCCAAAGGCTGCTCTTCTGTCACACTTAGGAGAGGGTCCACAGAGTTTGTAAAAACTGAGTTTCTTTCATTTTCTCGTCTGCAGTGAATGAACCATGAGGAAGTCGGAACAATGAGGAAAGTCACCTAGATCTGGCTCGCAATACATCATATCACTAAGTGTCAGCTGTGTAACAAATAAGATAACGAAGAGCAAAATTTTTTTTCAGTGCTTTGGCTATGTATTTAAGTTTATCTGAAAGAAGGCTATTAAAACTGGTCCTTCTATACAAGATGGAACAGCAGCCACTGTAACTGCAGGCAAGAAACAAATGTGAAAACATATATTCATATTTCCAGTGGTCACATAATACTCTGTGAAATGTCTGTCTCCAGGGCATCATTCAGCACTGTGGAGCTTTGCTTGTTTTTCTGGGATTCTGATATTACACCACCAGATTAAATGCTCTACTAATTGGGATGTGTACATATGGGTGGTTGTCAGAAGAGAAAAAGCTACTCAGCTTAGAGTAACAGGAGTTCTCTCAGGCATGCTGGCTTTATTTACATCATATAGCTAATCCAGGATCCATCCCTGCGTTGTAGCCTTGCATGGCTCCGTGTCTGGGGTCAGTGGACAGCTGGAATGTGGTCACAGTGAGCTGCTGTAAGCCTTGCTCTTCAAATACAAAGATGTGGCATGCATGTGCACAGAAAGGATACTACTAACCTCAAATCTTTAAGCTCTCTCCCATGAGGTACACGTGCACTAGCAGTGGAATAAGTGCATGAACAATAAATCTTAAAAAGCTCCCATTAGTAGAGGATAAGTAATTTTTTGTTAGGTAATTAGATAGGTTGGGTATTATACAGGTATAAACACACAGAGCCTGACATACTTCCATCTGTGCATATAGCTATAGACACATTAGGATCCAGAACTCTATGTAAATCATAAATTTAAGGTGTAATAGATACTCGTAAAACAATATTCTTTCTTTACATGGACTTCATAGAACCTAGTTAAAACCATGGTCAGCAATTCTGTGTTGTCTGGGTTTGTAATATTTTAATGTAAGCAAAGGGTCATCATAATGAAGGTTTTGTATGATAAAATACTTGTCTCTGAAATTTACCTTTTCCATTCCAAGGGTGGTGTCTAAAATTGGAATAATTAAAACCAGAAATGTAAAATCTATTTTAAATCATCTTAGATTACTGGATAACTAAGGGGCCATTATTATTCTGTTAATTGCTGTAGGAATATATCTAGTTGAAATTTCTGCTCAGAAGAGGTCAATTTATTAAGTGCTTTCAGGCTACATTATGGATTTTAAAAAAAATATCTTTGAACACTGCTCTACAGTTTGCTTCTGCACACATGGTTTGTCGGCATGTACTGTCATCATTCTTTCATATCTGTTATTTTTCCCTCATGATGGAGAAAGTGATGTTTTAATTTCCACATCATTTAATTTTAGAACTATTAAAGTTACTGAAGGAATCTCAGCAACCCATTTAATTTAATCAAAATCCAGAAAAAAAATTACAGTCTGTAGTAAGTCATCTTTTTCTCCTCTGAGATGATATTTAATGTGAGGAAATCAGTTTTCTATTTTTCTGTGTATTAACCAACACTACCATGCTGAACTTTGGTACCCAATTTCAGAATTTTTACTTTAATGCTGGAAAGAGATGTTGCAACTACAGATCCTTCCAAAACGTAGATGCCTTTTTTTTCCTTTCTTACCCAGCACACCATACCTTTTCTGCTTGTGAAATACCTCTGAATTACATATCCTGCAGAATTCCTGTTATTCCGCAGGAATAGGTAGTATTACAGTGATTTGACTCTTCGTTGTCCCTGTCCGTTGTTCAGAAACACTTCATTCTGCCTGCTCCTACAGTTTGAGCTTGTCTACAATTTAGTTTTCTGGATTTCATTCCTGACACTTACAGACATACTTATTTAATGATAGTGTTTCTTCTGTTCAACATCACTGTTGTGGGTGGAAGTTTTACGCCTGTGTGATGGCTGCATAGTGACTGACCTTTTACTGTTAATTTTTAGTTAAAAGCATTTTAACTTCAGAAATTCAGGAGACCTTGAAAAAAAAAAAAATGGTTTTGCTCATGTTGAAAAGAAAAAAAGAAGTGCATTTTTGTTTTCCGATCTCCAGTGCACTCAGTGTTTCAGATGCAATTGGATATTTGCATTCTTTGCATTCTAAGATCCTTGAGTTTTTTGCAATAAATTTTGAAAGTATGATATTGAATAGTGTTATTTCTAGAAAACACAGTATCATTCTTTTCCAAATATTAGTGCCTAATTACATTTAGGAACAACAGTATTGATTTGTTATTATTTGGTTCCCAGTTGCGAGTGCTGACATCTCTGAAAGAAAATAAAAAGAGCAAACTACCTGACATTAATCATGTAATGATATTATCAGATTTACGTATAAAGGACATTCTCTCTTCCCCTCATTCATTTTCTGGAATAATGGATTTCATTCTCAAATGTTCAAGTTAATCAAGCTTGAGAACTCTAATCAGTTAGTGGTGGTCTAGCAAAAGTTAACTGCAGTTACTCCAGGCTTCTAGACAAAGCACATACACAGAAGAAAAAAAAATGTATATTGATGTATGGAGAAGTTTAATTGACATCTTTGCTACAGGTGTTTAATGTTGACTAGTTTTCCAGTGTATATCTTTAATCAAACAGTATAATGTTCTATTACGGTGGTGTTCAGCTGTCACTTCATTCATTACCACCACAGGAAAAAAACCCGAAGTATTGTCATGTCATATAATCATTAAGACACACAGTAAACTAAAAATTAATTCGTATCCGAATTATATGAGTTGTCTCACAGTTAGCTTAAATGCACAAGCTTTGAGAGAACATAAATTCCTGAAGCAAGAAGGGAACTGCAAATTAAAGCCCACAAGGTAAAAAATCAGGTCCTTGCATATTGACATTGCAGTCTAAAGTTAGGATATTGACACAGAACCAATTCTGTAAGTAACAGCAAGCTTTAATATGTACGATAGCCTCCTACAAGAAGACTTTCTAAATGCCGTAAGAAAAAATCCATTGCTAAATGTGCTAATCATGTGTTAATGCACTGATTTTTCTTCAGTTTTTTTAATCACCATTATGCTAAACAAAAAGTTATAGAAAATTAATCTAAATGGATATTAACTTTTTCAATTTGTTGCTTCAGGGTTACCATATGAGCACATAAGATTTTCTCTGTCATACCCCTATGACATTGCATCTTGCTAAAATAAACATTTATGGAGCAGATTGATATGACTTCTGACCTTTAGGCTGGGAGCTGTATCTGAATCCTGGCTGCATCAGGCAAGGAAATTAATGAGTGAACCACTGCCTTGCTGTAAGATCTGTTCCTATAATGATAATTATAATGGTACTGTTATAGTATTACGGTTGAGGTGCTGTCACCAATCCCATTATTGAAACATGAATTTTAAGGGGTTGATAATTCAGCTATAAAAACAGTATTTGTGTCACAGTAGTATAATCAAGGGTGGATACAGGAAAGTGAAAACTAACTGTTTCTGCTGAGCAATGTTTGACTAGGACCCAGTCTGCCTAATTTATGCATCCTTTTCCTTGGGCTCCTGATGAAGCCCTCTGTGAAGCGAAATACATGCTTCCATGCATGGTCCCACGCTGGGGCTCTGCAGGCCTTTGGAGGGTCATTCTGTCTCCATCATGTTTCCTGTGCAGAATAACCCTCTGGAGACCTTTCCTGCCAACTACTCTTTCTCTCTGACTGCAGGGGTAATGTACGAGACATGCTGAGGAGTACAGTTACCCAAGGCACCTTGGAACATTTTGGTTACCTAGAGGTTGCATATTGACTGCTTACAGCATTATGATCTGGAAAAATAAGCTGTTTGTTATTTAGGCCTGTATCAGTGGACTTCTCATCTTTGCAGGAGGTGGGGTTTGTCTTATCCAGTTTTAGCTGTCTGAAAGTTAGTTGTTAAGTCCAAGCCAGTCACTTAAACTCCTCCTATAGTCAACGGAAGTCTATTGCTTTTGCTCATCTTAGATACTTATTTTCAAATGGGAATGAATGTTCTCCACAGGTGTCTTTTTCCCTCCAGTAATAAAAAGGATAGTAATAATAATTAAAAAGAAGTGTACATTACTATCCTAAGTTTAGGTGTCTAACCTATAGACCCATAAATTAGGGCAAATGAATCATTTCTTGTGCTATGAAGACTGAGTTATAAGGCTTGGAGTTGTATGTTTGGAGGTTTTAGTTTTCTCTGTCAAAGAACGTTACAACATTTTCATACATCTGTGTGGAAGTTAAACAAAAAGTTCTTATGCCAGGCAAGATTCAGGATGATGCCAGCCCATGTGCAGTAACACCTCTGTGTGAAGGGATAGAGATTTATTCGCAGTGAGTGAAATACGCATGTATACATGCACCAGCACAGACATGTGCCCACCTGAATACATATAGAGCAGCTTGAATAAATGTTTTGATATGTTGGACTGCATTTCCTCCCTCAGGATGATAAAGCTATGACCCCACTTTCATAAGAACCAGCACTCTGATGTTTCATAATGTGTGAAGACAACTATCAAACTATCCAAGTCATGCCTGAATTTGTGATAGTCCATAATATATTATTATTCCTCTTCATTAATATTTATTAATACATTATTATTTGTTAATTATTTATTTTGCTCCTTATTTATTGTTACTGGTGGTTGATGGTTATTATTATTTGATCACAAGCATTAAAGGAACTCTATTAGATGTAGGGGCTGCATGTCGCCAAGCTCATTGTGCAAATGTTGAACAGCACATGCAAAAGACACTAGCCAAGGACTTCGCATTCTTTCTTTTGTTCCTCTCTCAGAAGATTAAGGTGATTAGTTTAATGATAGAGGAGGTATTCTAGCTTTTTCTCCTCCTTGTTAAATGGAATGCCACTGCCCAATAGTTTTGAGATAGTTCTGGAACAGAACAGTTATATTTCTTGGGATCTCCCTTCATGCCAAACCTCTGCTTGCAAATATTTTTGAACAGCAGCGATGAAAAAGACATTCTCCTCTGTGAATACTACCTCTACCAAAACTCACTTCTAGCTAAGGATCTTTATCCCACTGAGTATCTGCATTCTGCTTAAATACAATACAGTATATGGAAAGTAAGAGCCAACATATTCACCCCATCTCTGCTCAAGCTAAGCAGTAATCTATTTTTTGATCTAGTAAATTTTGTAGAGTGGATAAAGTAATATATCCATGGTCAGATGTGTTGGATCCTCTAAAAATAAGGACTTCTGTTAGTGGCATACATCTTGAATCTTTGTTGTCTCACATATCCAGGAAACACTGGGAAGTACTTCTTACCAAATGTAAATAGCATTTCACTCAAATAAAAGTTCAACATTTAGCAAATAGACTCCAGGAAAGTGCTGTAAAAACACAATTATAATTCCATGCTTTTAACCAAATTGCCAAGACTGAGGTGGGTATAAGATGCCTTTTTTTTATATTTGTTCGGATTATCTCTCAGTATAGCGAAGTGCAAATCAATTTGTAAAACTCATTAAAACTCACCATTCTTATTTGCAGGAAGGCTTCTAAGGAGGTGTTGTATTTTATAACAGTTTTAATGTAACAAAGAGAATCTCTGCTTTACTGTTGATGCGAAATTTGTGGATTAGTCAGAATGAAAAATAATATCCTAGACAGATTATTTGAAGATATTAGTGTAATTTCAAAGTATTTTAGTGAGCATACTCAATGTATGCATTCATTTGTCCTTGATTGTTCCTTTATGGTGACAATTCTTTATGAAAGTAGCTTTTGTGGACAAAGTCATTATTTTTTAGAAACTAATGGTGCAATAAATTTTTTTCAGTACCATAACAAACTTGTTTTAGCTATTAGGAAATTCTTCCAGTGCACAGAATGATTATTCACTCTCTTCTGATGTCTCTTGTTTAATAGACAAGGAGGGTTTTTTTATCTTGTCAGTATTTTTCTTACTTCTCAGGAGAAAACACTATAAAGTTCTCTGTACATAACCACAGCTTTTCTTCATTTAGTCAGGAATAGTTTCATAATCAAAATATTTATTTCAAAACTAGTTTCTGAGCCTGGAATTACGACCCCATCTTTAGGCTTGGTCTTTAGAAGGTTTGTTACCCTAGTTTCCTGCTATGGTGAAGAGAGAGAAATAAAAAAAACTCCAAAGAGTGATTTATATCATAACTGGGCCAAATCATCTTTAAGATGATTTGTACTACTATCTTTGTACTACCCACGTAGCTGTTGACTTTTAATGTGTT
>Ga0181612_135141_pt1 | contig 13590 bp, 2 predicted proteins | sample HoacroProtozoa21_FD_119630 | JGI IMG/M metagenome (GOLD analysis project Ga0181612, IMG submission 119630) | Hoatzin crop microbial communities from Cojedes, Venezuel. Combined Assembly of Gp0051906, Gp0051904, Gp0051908 | reverse complement strand
CCCTTCTCTGCCTGACTTCTTACACTTGGGGATCGAGAGCTCTTGCGCTCTGTGGAATACATTCTTAAAGACCTGCCAGCTCTGTTCTGTTCCCCTGTCCCTGAGGACTGTTTCACAGGGAGTCCTTCTGACTATAATATTAGATAAATGAGATATTATTAGATATTAGAGATATATTAGATATATATTAGATATTAGAGTTAGCCACAGAAAGGACTGTATTAGTCTATCTGATGCCAAGCAAGGTGTAAATGTTGAAGGAGAAACTAGTGTGCAAACCCACAAACCTGAAGGCATTCTGCCTGCATTAGACAGAGGCACAGACAGTGTCTCTATGGCAGAAAAGAATGGTATATACAAAGCATAACAGATCAGTAGCTGGGCAGAAACTTTCCATTTCCCTGATCTTGATATAGAACCTCACTGACCCATGATTTTCCAAATGTGTTGTTGGTTCCTCAGCCTTGTCAGATAATAATATCTGTTCCTTGTTTAAAAACTTAAAACTGATTTTTAAAAATATATATTCTGTGTATCATTCATCTTCCAGATGTAATAGATTGGATTCCCACCCTTTTGACTAGAAAATCATCACTATTAATGGTCTATTTACAATGAAAGATGTGATCTAACTGAAATATTAAATCATAAATCTGTTTCTGATCTGTGGAGCAGGAATGGCTGTCATTTTTGTTTATTTATTGTTACTGTTGGAGAAAGAGATAATGAAATGAAGATAATGAGATGAAAAGAGATAATGGGACAAAAAAGTCAACTTTCATTTTCTTCTTCCTCAGGCAGTCTTATATTCAACACTTGTACTTGATATTTACTGAAGATGTGCATTCACTACTTCATGGGTTTTTTCATATATGGACACGAGAGAGAAAGAAAAAGTATCTTATGTTTAGTCTATAGTTAATATTATGGTCATGCCCATATGCCTTGGTGAAAATTAGGGTGCTCTTTTTCTTTTTTTTTTAAGAAAGAATCAGGAAATGTTCTTACTTTAATGAACTATTTAAACAAGATTTTATTATTCCATGAGTAAGGCTCCTAACCTTGCTGTCACTGTATCTGCTTATTACGTCATGGGCTCTGGATGAAGTATTTCATACTTGCTTGTCTGCCCTGGCTGTTTTTCACCTCCCCTGCACCTCGTCAGCTAAGCACCAGCCATCAGGGGGGTAGTCCTCGGATTACTCTGTGACGACTGTAAAGTACTGGTCCCTGACCATGCTCTGGGACTGAGAGCCTCAGCCACCAGGCTGCACTGGAGAGGCATCTGGGACACACCTTGTCCCTGTGTTCTGCTGTTTACCTAATGGTGGCTGTTCCCATGAACCTCATGAGAAAAAAAAACCCCAGCGTGTGTGACTTTTAATAATTTGGCATTAGACAAGAGCTTCTCCCAAGTGAAATCTGATGACCCCATATCTTTCTGACAACCTTTCAGCACTACCAGACAGTGTGACAATGCTGCAATATACTCCGATATCTACCATATCCGCTCATTTGGTTCAGGTATGTTTAAGCTGGCACATGCTGGACAGCATTACCCAAGGACTAGATCTCCTGTTATCTACTGGTTATGTCAGCAGTTATTAATGATGTTATGCAATCTTCCTAAGCACATATAAATTGCTGGCATTCTACAAACTCTTTAATGTCATTGCCAACATTACATTGTTTCCATAATTCATGTAATTCATGACTTGCAGACCACAAATAACCAGTAAAAATATATATCTGGGTCGTGTCTACAACAGACTATTGTATATTGGAGAATATAGATATTTTAGGTAAAGGAGTCCCCAGTTAACTGCCATCTGACTCTGAAATTTAGCCTGTTCATCCATCACTAGTAACTTCTGCTCAAGCTCTGCCTTAAAAACTTCTGCGGGCAATGAACTGCACAGGGGGATAAATAACATCTAAAGGAAAAATAAGCCTATGAATCCACAATCTTCACACATATCCACAGCATGAATAAGAAACAGTATTTCACCAAAAGCTGCTTCTGCTCATGCTTTACTAGATACATGTGAAGATACAGAATTTCCCATCTTCATTTCAAGTGAACTGTACGTTCATGAACTATTTGTAACCTAAGAGAAAGAAGTCCTATCTCTATCACCAGAACAGTCAAATGCAATTGAAGTTTCACATACTCCCCTTTCAGCACCTCTCAGTTCCTGTAGAAACAACCTTCTTATATGAGAGGGTACATTTTCTTTTATACACTTTTCCTCCCTCTAAATTGTAGTCTTTTGTCTGGGAATACACGGGAAGGCCAATTACTGACAACTGCTGTACTGTCTTTTGCTATGCTAGCAAATCTTTCCAGTAGTAAATCTGTCCAGAGAATGGATATGCTGTGGTTTTGTACATACTGTCTTCATTGCAAGTCTGTTTTCAAGAATACATTTACTCTTGCAGATATCTTTGCTTTCATTGCAACCTTTGTTATTAGACCCTGGAAATGAGGTCCTCCCTGCATTGCTGTGCCAGTACATTACTTTGCTGTTTAAAATGTATCAGATGTACAGAAAAATTGGTGATACCATGAGCACATTTTCAGGATAACAAATGTAAATAAATTGGAAAATGACACAAATCGTGTTGCTTGTCAAGATAACGCTGATAACAGGAATGGGAAATAACATGCAGCCAGCTTAGCTGGTGTCACAAGACTTCCTAACCTTTTTTTTATGTTCTTCAAGGTTATTATTAACTGATGCTGTAGTTACAAAAATAAATTCATTAGCTCAGCTGCAGTTTTATTAAACATGACAGCTATCAATATGTGTTCCTCAGTACTTACGTAGAAAATAATTAGACATTCCAATGATACATATTCATATATTAAAAAAATAATCTTACAGAGGTCTCTCTAGAAAGAGAGATCATTTCCAACCTTTTTAATTCCACTTCTGACTTAAATATCACTACAACATGGAGACTTGTAGGCCCTCTCCAAAGGGCAAACCGTCTGTCTCCTTTTCTAGGTCCTATTTCCAAGCCTTATGGTGAGCGACTAAGCTGTCTTCTGCTCCTGCTCCCATGTAATGCTGTGACATTGCACAGACCCCACAACGAATTTCCCTAATGGCAGGAGAAGGAGAAGGTTGGTGTAAACCTTAGACATTTTAAACACCGCTTTGGCATAAAGCCCTGTAGTTAATTATTGAGGAAGATGTATATTTAAAAGAAAATCACTCTCTCTCAAGATTCATCCAAGGATTATGCAGGTGCCTAATTATTAAGCACTATGAGTACTCCCACTGAAGTCAGTAGGGCTATTCCTAATGCAGAAATTCAAGAGCATTCATAATTCTTCAGGATAAGGTTTATTATACTAAAATGATTGTGGGGAAATGTAACTTTGGGTTGAATTATATTTACTTAGGTGTCTAGCCTAAAATATTGTTATAGTTTAACAGGTTAATATTTCCTTAAAATGTAATTTTAACTCTGAGTTTCCTCATTTATAACACATGGGTTTTGGGGATAGAGATTCCTTGTAATGCATTTTATCTTAAATTATTAGTATACACCGGCAGCCTTAGTTCTGTCATCTACTGTGGTATCTCTCCTGCATAATTATGCAAACCAATGAAACTCATGAGCAGGTATACTGGACATTTAAATTAATTTATATGGGTTTTATATGCAGAGAAACTTATTGTATGGAGAATTGAAAATTAACAGCTATTCATATAGAAGTTCACATAACTTATTTATTAGAAATATATTAAAGCAGCAGAATAAGATTACCATAAAAAATCACAATAGTTTTTATAATATTTAAGACACTGTTTAGAGATTCCAAAAGAACGGGTAGTTTTGTCTCCCATCCTATGTGTTACGGTAGATATTTTAATTTAAAAACAGGCTCAGTAGCCTATCAAGATAACCAAAGAACATTATTTAAAACTATATATTTCAGTTGCTTTTATGCAAATGCATTATCTTTGTTAGGGTTTCATGGGTACTTTCTTGAGAAAAAAATCATCTCCTTATTCACTTTCTGTTTTGTTATCCCTGCTTAACAGGAAAAAGAACATTATCACCAGTTTGATCAGTTTCAGTCAGTTCCGAAAAAGCACGCATTTTTTTGAACCAACATCTTTCAACCTGATTTGAACTATAGCAGCTATAATTTATAAATTTCTCCAGAAAGAATTCCTACAGAATGTCAATTGACCTTCACCTGCTTTGTAGTGCTGTTAGTGCGATACAATAATACATCAAGCCGAAAGACTTTGCAGCGTACCTAATGGGCATTTACATTATGGGCACCGAATAGCCACAATATGTAATCCACAGCAGGGGATGGGGCAGCCAACACAAACAGATGTAAGTGGGGCTGGCAGTAAGAGAACCATACCTGTTGCAGGATTTCTCTTGGAAAAATGCCAAACACAAGCAGAAATATCTAATTGCTAAAGGTTATAAACTGCAGCCAGTACCACAATAGCAGAAAATCTCTCCTAGACAGGTAGCTATTAACACCTGACAACCTTTCAAAAATTAGCTGTCGGTTGGGTTTTTTTCACAGAACAGAAATTTAAAAGGATTTCTGAGTAGATTCTACAGATCTTTGCTTTCAAATCAGTAAGTCGTAATAACTGAGCGCAATGAAGCATCTGCAACAAGATGCTGAACTTATAACTGGCCACCACTTGCACTCTGTAATTCACATGCTGCTAACTAGTAGCAAGTGTTTCTCTGTAGAAATACTGGTTAAAGGATGATTTTAAAATATTGTACTACTATCTAATTTATATTTGGAACCTGGCTTTACCTTTTTGTGGTCTGAACTCTGAACAAATGCAGTGCAAGATCCCTGGGACACATACAAGATTTGTGAAACTTTTCTTTCCATTCAATGTTCACAGAGACTGTAGACGTTTTTTGGGAAGGAATTTAAATCTTCTGTTGCAGACTTAAATATTGCAAGTCTTTTCAGTAAAATTTCCTAGGTTAATACCTACAAAGAAGCTCGGATTAGAGAGTGGCCAAATCCAAAATCTTTGATCAGAACAGTTAATACAGAATCTGAACCTACCTCAACTCCAGTTTACTTTTTTGATAACTAAATCCAGTGAGAAATTCCAAAATGAAAATCAGTATGTGATCTACATACAATAATTCAGGTCTTTTGCTCTGCATGTGTGCAAGATAATAAACAGAGACATTTGCACTCAGTGAGGAAACGTGTCACATTTCATTTTCCCTGACTTGCAATTGAAGACTTTACTTTTAATGTATGACTTTTTTCCTAGCTTCTCCTGGACCAAAGTATCAGCTTTCACTCTTTTTAACAGAGCACAACTATCTGACGAAGTTGATATCACTCTAGATAAATTACAGCATCATCAGAGGCATGAACTTTTCCCATTTGCTCTTGTAAGGATGTAAATTTTAAAACCTACTTCTGACATTTTAAACATTAACAATTCTAGACTTGCAGCCAAAGCAATAAGCAGAATGTGTTCTACTAAAATGAGTGATGTGAAATGTGGCCCTGGGTGTAGAATCTGACCAAAAAACAACAGTTTCTTAGGTTTTTAATTGGTTTAGACAAGATAAGAAGAAGTCCCAAAGGTTTAGCTTAAAATTCTCAGTGATATTTAGGTTTCTTCCTTTCACCAAGGTGTCATTTCGCATAAGAGTTCAGAGTCCAGATGCTTTAGAGGAATTTAGCCCTAAATGTAAGCTGGAATCTTGCATTTAAAAAACAGGCAGTCTTTGAGGGGCAGCTGTCCATACACTGAGAAACATCTCAATAGAGAGGAGGATGGACTGGAGTGTGTTTATAGTTTGGGTTATTTTTATGTATTAGATTAGCTGCCTCTAAAACTTGTTCTGCTGATACTACAGCCAGCCTGATACAAGCCAGTTCTGAAGTGAAAATGGTACAGTTGCTCTGAGGAGGCCCAGAGCATATTAACTCAGTTCAGTATCTTGTAATCGTGGCTCCACCTTTTCTGGATAGAGTTGACTCACACCTAGAATGAGATGAAGTTTACCTGCAATTCACAACACAGTGATGCACTGCATATTCTACATAAACATAACATATATTACAGTGGCTTGGTTAACCACAGTGACATTTTATTTTGCAGACTGGTGGCATAACTTTGTCCTAAACATTGCACCTGGTCTTATACTTTTATTTTGCAGCCTTGAAAGGAGAAGCTTTTCAGAGAAAGGACTCATTTATTTTGTTTTTGTACACTGTGCTGAATAATGGCCTGCCTGATTAGCTGTCTGTAAGACACTGCAGAAATAAAAACCCCCAAACATTCAACAGAGAGTAACAAAACCCAATATATTTACCTCTAACATAGGGTACAAACGAGACGGTAGCAAAAAAGACATTTCTGAGACTGACAGAATGTTTCTCCAGTTCTCCTCCTAAATGAGCCATGAGAAGGAGGAGATATAAAATTGAGAAACCAAGTCAGTTTGAAAGAAAATGTCTCTTTTAGAGCTCCACAGGAAATAATATTGTGTAACGTAATGGACCAAAAAGTCACCTAAGTAGCTTTATTCTCAATGCACAGTAATTAAATAAAAGACCATAAGGTCTCATCTTTTTTAAAAAACACATGACAATAATAGAGGATATGGTCTCTCTGTGGCAGCAGTAATCATCTACTGAAACCATTTTACAAATTTTTACTTTTAAACGGGATCCACCCATCCTTCATATGAAAGATTAAGGAGTCACTAGAATAAGCGTAAACCCCATTGGTTTCCGTAAGACTGATATATCTGTAAGAGGTTTATGGGTGAAATAAACATTGACATAAAATTATATGAAAAGTGGAAAAGGGAATGTGGAAAGATTTTCTGTATCAAAACATCTCCCCCATCAATATAAATACTGGAATGAAGGTCTGGAGGGTAGCAGAACCCTGAGAAGAGGCTTTCATGGATGCTTAAGGTAGATGTGACACTAAAAAAAAGATGACACGTAGAAATCTAATAGAGCAATCACAAAGGATGTTAGTAGAATCCTGTCAATAATGTATAGGTCTTTAAAGTATACATTTTTTTTTTACCAGGAAGAAAAAAAAATAAAACAGAAGATAATTAATGTGTTATATTTAGAAGTGTTGTTTTGTAATTCCACTTTCAGGGTAGCTTTATGAGTGCGCAGAAACATAGGCTGTTCTCAGCTGACTAAAGATACTAAACTAAGTAATTAGAGATTTCTAAAGGTACAGGAAGGGGAAAAAATGGAGACCAACACAGGAGTTACGCAGAGATATATACTGAGCTAGATTTCTGCTGAATGGACTGTCTCCATCTCAGATTGAATTAGAATTTTCCAAGTGTGCCTGACAATATGTATGATCTCAGGTTTATTAAATGTTAAAAGACAAGATTCAGAGTTGTCAGACAATTTTTCTTGGATTTAATCTTTTTGTTCCAGCAGCTTCAAGCACAAATTGATAAATCTACTTTTCGGCATCTGCTTTTGATTAGGACTTTTCTATAATGAAGCTGAAGCAAAATAATCAAAGAAATGCAGAACATATTTCATGTTAGTGACTTCCATTTTTGTTTAAAATGTCCATTTGACAATAGTTGCAAAGAGAAGGTGAAGACAAAAATACATGGGGAATTTGCTGATGCTATTTCAGTTGATTCTCTGTGATGTAAAGTTTAATGTTGAATTATCACTATAACCAGTAAATGACAGGTGTGCAAAAGTTTCTTTGCCAACATCTGATTGCATGGAACTGTGGAAATACACATAATGTAGGCTAAGGCACTAACAAATAAATTATTAGCCAGGGCCTGTCCATGAGAAAGCACAGCTCTCTGCACGTCTTGGGCATGTGCTTTCAGAGCAATTTGGGGTTTTTTTTCTCCTCAAACAGCAATTGGAGGGGTATTAGATGCCTTCTTGGATGTTTATCCACACTCGCATTAGTGAGGCAGAGACCCTGTGGATTTGCCTGTTGTCACTCAGCCTTCTGGCAGGGCAACGTGGCAGGAAACAATGTATTTAAATTCACTTTTTGTTCTCAGTTATTTCCACCTACTGACAACATAGGCTTGTTTGAGTTCAGAGGCTTATAGCTATGATTGTCCCCCTGTACACAGCACTGGTGAGGCCACACCTTGAATACTGCATTCAGTTTTGGGCCCCTCACTACACAAAAGACATTGAGGTTCTGGATCATGTCCGGAGAGGAGCAGCAAAGCTGGTGAAGGGTCTAGAGAACAAGTCCTATTAGGAGCAGCTGATGGATCTGGTGTTGTTTAGTGCTGAGATAAAAGAGGATCGAGGGAGACCTTATCACTCTCTGCAACTACCTGGAAGGAGTTTGTAGCAAGGTGGGTGTTGGTGTCTGCTCCCAAGTAACAAGTGATAAGATAAGAGGAAACAGCCTCAAGTTACACCAGGGGAGGTTTAGAGTGGAAATTAGGAAAAATTTCTTCACTGAAAGAATTGTCAAGCATCGGAAAAAGCTGCTTAGTGAAGTGGCAGAGTCACCATCCCTGGGACTATTTAAAAGATATGTAGATGTGGTGCTTTTGGACATAGTTTAGTGGTGGACTTGGCAGTGCTAGGTTTACAGGTGGATTCAGTGATCGTACGGGTCTTTTCCAACCTGTGTGTGATTTCATGATTCTATGACTTTACAGAACTGAGTGATAAAAAAATGTAGTATTTATCTTACACAAAAATAAAGCTGAAATTCACATCCAATAATGCGGTCCTAGGAAGCAGGCCTAGGTTTTTGTTACCAAAGTGCTCTTTGGAGCCCTCTAAGGACCATTCTGTCTCACTTCAGAGATGCTAGAACAAACACATCATGAACAGCTTAAACACCTCCTGACCAAAATTCACTCTCAGCTGTTCTATTTGTTCAGGTCTCAGCCTACATTAATTGCGCATCCACAGTCTTACTGTCTTTATTTAACTCTGGAACACCTATCCTTAGTTTGCACAGTGAAGGAAAGAGCACTCATTCGATTGCTGAAGTCCAAAAGACTTCTGTTTGTGAAGCACAGCAAAATCCACCTGGACTTAGGGTAACAACAAATAATCCTTGGCACAGTGCCATTACATCTATCCCAAGAGCAGAGCACAGCGAGAGCTAGATGGGCAGCTAGTGAGGGTAACAAATCTGCATTATAATAGAAAAAGTAACATCCACATTTGTTTAAAGTTAAATTCCAGGATGCCTAAACTTCTCTTGGTTTAAACATTATTGAAAAGTCATCCTCATCTAGCAGACAGTCTCTGCAGGTCACACTATTATTTATTGACAGTAGAAAGGATGGTGAGTGCATGGCAACTGAATGATCACAAAGTTTTAAATTGATATAGCACTTTATATCCATGAATATCAAAACATTTCATGGATATCAGTTATTCATACCTCTTAACACCAAAGCAGAACTAGCCGGATTACTATTTTACTTCGTAGACACAACTCTGTGTCATCTACATCCCTGTGTCATTTAGATTGGTAGTGCACTTTCAAAGTGAGACTCCTGATCATCCCTATTTACTGTGTTATGGTCCACATCACAGAGCAGCTTTCAAGCATCCAAGCTGGATTGTACTGAGATGTCGCTAAACCAGAAGAGGTGCTCCAGGAACACACTTCATCTGCTCTTGTAGCAGAGAGATATTCAGTCCTTGGATCTAGTCATCCAAACCAACTCCCGGACACATGAGCAAAATGTGTGTGCCAGGTCCTGAGCACAGTGTGATCCACTCAGCACATCTCTGCAGACCCCTTCTTGCACATCACGTCACTTGCTCATTCATATGTATCTCGCACAGCTGACCCAGTTCACTTGTCCCAGCTCCGTTGCCTTGATGCTTCTTTGCCTCAGGAAGGACACTGCTTCTCTACATTTGATGTCAAAGAGAGGGAAGCTGTTATTCATTGTTTTCCTTTTTCTTTTTTTCCTGTCATAATTTTTCACAAGTATACCATCAAAAAGACAAACAGTGAAGGGGAAAGAAACAGCTCGTCTTTTTACCGTTTAAAATGCTGTTTTCTCTGTGTCACATTACTGCCTTACACCTCGTGTTTTAGAATTAGAGAACGCTGGTGTTCATCTTGAATCTCTGCCTTTGTTTTGGATCAAAAACGCAACACCCAGGCCAAAGACAATACTAAACATTTACCGCAGAGGTCACTGATCTGCAATTTGTTGTAGTGACAGATCAAATATTGTGCTTGGGGAACAGACTGGATGGCTGTTAATGCACTATTATAGGCACAGTTGGGAAATTGGCTGAGAACCAGATAACTGGAAGAACTGGAGCTTATTGCACAAGTCCAAGAGTGTTTTAACTTGTGGCTTGATTGCTAACATGGGGAGAGCTTTTAAAATGTTAATTGATTATTTTTTTTTGTAATAACATAAACCATCTGTAGCTTTGAACTTAAATTGTAACTTCTCTAATTAAGTCTGATCCTTCTAATATGAGAACTGTCTGTCACATATCATCTCTTCCTTCTAATTTTGGTTTAGCTTGTCACATCATTTAAAGCCCTGACCCCACCATAGCAAGGTTTTGATTAACAGTAGAATAGTTCTAGGGGAAACTCTGTATGAAGAACGAGGAACTGAGTTTGAACCTGTTCAGAAAACATAGGAAGATCTGACATAGTATCTTGTATCTTACCAATATGTTGGTGGTAACAAAGTTTGTTATCAATATAACAAGATATTCTATTTATCTGTGGATTATCTATGACTAAGTTTGAAACCATGGTTTAAACCCCCATTTCTCTGTGGAAAGTTCTCTTCTCAACCACACACTGCACTGAGTGTCAAATTCTGAGGACTGTCAAGACATTGGCAAACCATGCAAATAACAGATAAAAATTACTGAGGGTCATAGGGTGGGACAAATGAATAAAAGGTGTGGAAGAAAACCACTGACAGGATGATAAATCATTTAGCTCTGAAACATAAGCAGACTTGCCAGAGCAGGAGGAATGTCAAGGGCAAGAAATCAAAGACAGGTTGTGAACAAAGCTATTACTGTGGTCATCATCATCTTACGACGTGTGGGCAGAGAATGTCTGTAGGGCTAATGGTTGCTATGTAGAATAGAGAACAAGGAAAACATCAAGAAATACTTTTGACTGAACCCATTAACTACTTTATTAGAGTCACACTAATTTTTAGGCAGATATAATGCTGCACGTCTGACATTAATGTTAACTTGCAAAAGAAATTGCATTGGGGAGTATAGAAAAAAATAAAGCTCTGTCCCTACAGGAAAAGCAAAAAGCTAGTGCAAATCTCTTGGAGGAATTATTTACATAGTTATTAAAAGTTTCCCTGTGATTTCATCCACAGAAAAAAAAAAAAGCTACTGGACTTATTACGCCCAGTTAAAGAAAGACGCTAGGTTAGTCAAGACCTGATAGAATATCATTATTGGGAAGACACGTACTAGAGATATTACTACTTCATGTAAAATGCAATGTAGTTTACAAAAAACCCTACACCAAATATCATCCCTCCACACATTCCTAGATACTTACAAAGTTCTGTTCTGAAGGTGCAGAGATGAGCCAAAGTTGCCCTTGAATCCCCTGTGACTTCTGCAGTTCTGAGCACAGCCCGAAGATTTGAGTCTTCATACTGAAAATTATGCTGGGACGTGTGAACAATGTAAAACAGAGTGGCAGAGCTGGATTGTACCTTTTAAACAGTTTAGACTTCTCCAAGTCCATGAGGATCAAGGACCAAGAAGTCCTTCAAGCTCTTTATAGGGACTTTTTAATCCCAGAGGATTTGTAATCTCATCTGATTTTCCAGCAACTGTAATTTTAATCAGAAGTGACACTAAAATCAACACTGACAGCAAGTCCTCCAGGAATGCAACAGAGTGAAGGAGCAAACTGTAGCGACCCAGAAAAAGTGAAATTACTGCTACAGGCCAACAAATGCAACTGAGAGACGTTAATTAAATTGCACCAAAATGTGCATATGATCAACTGTGGCAGCTCCATTCATGAATGGTATTTCATTAAGATGGAGTAACTCAGTCATATCTATTCATGTGCCCAAGGTCTAAAAAATGAAGCATGTAACAGTGTGAACAACAGACCAGCAGATTCGAACCCTGGTCAGAAAAAAGTAAGATTTTAAAATATTCCTGTTTCACATCAAGATGATGAGATGATCTGGTGGTTTTCAATTTTTTGTCTCTCATTACAAATGAAACAGAGTGACATCCTTCCTTGCAGAACAAGCAAGAACTTCATTGCGAAGCACGAGATTGGAATGTGGAGCTGTTGGCTGAAGGTCCTGGTCTGAATTAGGCAGAGCAGAGATTTGAGCCTGCGTTTTCCATACAAATGCATTACATATCCAAGTAATTGGTTCTTCTGGGACCACAGACTTTACCTCTTTTTCTGAACACAAATTCTTTTCTAGTTCTAAGAAACTTTTCTCAGTTAAAGTTTCATGCATTTGGTTTATTGAACTGATATTGCTGACCAAACAAGGAAAAAACCCATTTAACTTATAGCCAGTACTACTGTGAGAATGTTGTCTGTTCAAAAAGAGGAAAGAGTTCAGAAGAAAGAAGTGTTAAATACTCTGTAGAAGACAGTCTTGCTTATATTGAGAGACTAAAAGACTGTATAAAAGGAAATTATTTCAGTGATTATTAAAAAGTGATAGTTGTACAAGACATGACGGGAGTTAGAACTATGTTATGCAGTGAAGCCTTTCATCTTCCAACAAATCAAAAAACAAGATGTTTACTCAGATTGTACAATTTCTATAAAGTCATTCATATTAACACCCTTGTGTGACTGCAGAGCATTTTTATTGTACAGGTAGAACTGAAAGTCAGATGAAAACCCTTTTGAATATGTAGTTAGGTTAATGATATTAAAGAGGACTTTCCCCTTTTACAAGGGCTTTAATTGTTGCATTAAGGATCTGGTCCACATGCCATATGTAAAACGAACGATTCCTGAATCCTGATCCAAAGCCATATCCACAAATAGCTTTTTCAACAACAACTAGTGTTAAACGTGCTGGGAAATTGCAACAGAATCATGAAAACTTTGCAATAAGTAAAATGGGATCAAGAAGAAAGCACTGCATTCATAAACCTTAAATGACAGCATGGAATACACTAAGAATGATCTAGCATCTTTACAGCTGTTTAATTTAGAGGAGAATAACTAGAGGAGTGTGGGGATCCTTTAAAAGATGGCTGGAGAAATAGTTTAAAAAGAGCATGAAACTCAAGACCCCCATTTCTGCGATTTCGTAACAGCACCATCCCAGACTACAAAAATTGTAGAGCTACAGAAAGTATTAATGTTTCCAAAAGCATACATGGGAGAAGTTTTCCTCCCCTGTGTACTAATGCATTATAAAAGAGCATAAAACTCTAAATAACATTTGCTAAATCTTTATGGCATGAAATGACTTGTCTTTTCTCATAAAGAACAGCCAAGAGAGATTTGATCTATCCAAGTATATGTCTAATTTTGAACTCCACACTTCCCCCCCCCCCGCCCCCCCAATATGCTGTACTTTTGGAAAAGGAGGATATTACCACCT